>ULQW01057635.1_pt1 | contig 12555 bp, 6 predicted proteins | sample 1954921 | NCBI WGS metagenome assembly ULQW01 (sample SAMEA4835666, study PRJEB28245) | human gut metagenome | biome: gut microbiome; material: fecal sample | place: Denmark | collected 2008
TTCCAACTGTGTTTTGCTTTTCTGTTTTTTCTTCTTATTCTGATAAACAAGACTCCTTTTGCCAGAAAAATCCAACTCATAAATTGAAAACTCCTTATCTTCTTCTTCCCCTTCTGATACAGCTGCTGCCCCACTGTATGCTGACTGTAGTAACTCGAATATTTCATTATTTCCAACTTGGAGATAAGCACGTCCTGGTTCCTTTATTTCAGCCGCCAATGGTGTTTTTAATACTTCATTACTATCCTCTTTTGATTGCACCTTCAAACACAGCTTAAACTTTGAATTTGACCATATTTGTCCATCTACAACTCCACTTGGTTTTTGAGTGGCCAGTATAAGATGAACCCCAAGACTTCGACCTATTCGTGCTGTACTAATAAGCTCCTTCATAAATTCAGGCTGTTCTGCTTTAAGTTCTGCAAATTCATCAACTATTATCACAAGATGTGGCAATGGCTCAGATACCTTATGCTCTTTATATAACTGAATATATTTATCTATGTGATTTACACCGGCCTCCGCAAAATAATTTTGCCGCTTCATAAGCTCTGCTTTGATAGATTTTAACGATCTCTGTACTTCATTTCCATCTATATTAGTTATAGCTCCAATCAGATGTGGTAAATCCTTGAACTGATTTACCATTCCTCCTCCTTTGAAATCAATTATCAAAAATCCAATCTCATATGGATGAAACAATGTAGCTGCTCCAAGTATAAATGTCTGCAAAATCTCGCTTTTTCCAGAACCCGTTGTTCCTGCCACAAGTCCGTGCGGTCCATGAAATTTTTCATGAAGATTCAGATACACTATTTCATCCTTAACATTTACACCAAGTGGCACAGCCATCGTCTCATATATCTTTGAATTTTCCCATCTGCTATCAAGATTCAATCCTTCCACTGAATTAACTCCAAGAAGTTCAAACAATGAAATATTTTTTCTCAATGCTCCTGCAAGACTGATTTCTTCACACTCTACCGGTGCCAGAATGCGGACTATATTTTCCATACTTTCATCATCTATACTCTCATACTCAAAGTATTTCTTATGCATCTTATTCTGCGAATCATATACCATGGCACTCTCATAATCAAATATATCTATGATATGACTACAGTAAAGTGGCAACAGTGAAAGCTTTGACTCAAAAAACAAAAATACTGTATCAAGTTCTGAAGCATTCTCTATAAACTTAGAAATTGGATGACTTTTTATTCCATAGTCTTCCATAACAACGACAATATTAAATCTTCCACTTGTATTTTCATCCTGTCTCAATGTCAGCTCTTTATAGAGATTATCGAACACCCTGTTTCTGCTTTCCTGATCACAAACTATATTTCGACATCCTCTGGTTCCCTGTATTGATTTTAGGTTTTTTAACCATTTGTATTTTTTTTCATCCTTATCTATCAATGCATAAAGATTAATATCTCCATAATATTGCCTACTTATTATATCCACTATTATATTTTTCATCATGCAATAAAGTGATTCTTCATTACCCACTATTCCAACAGCATTAGCATCCCTGAGACTCAATGTAAGAGGGGCTTTTTCTATATCTCTGTATTCATCGGCAACATGATTTGGAATACTACTCAATTCATCTCCAACCTCCAGCTTCTCCTGTTTCTTATAATTAATCTGACGTAATGACTCTACATTTCCACGTCCTAAGTACACTTCCAGAAAATCATGATCTGTTGGAATACGGTCAAACAAAGTTGTATCAAAATTTTCTATATGACTTATATCCTGTACTGTACTGTAATACTGATCATTTAGGCAATCCAGCTCCTCTCTTCGAATATTCTCAATTTCTTTACGTTTCTTTTCGATATATAATTTATAAGTATCTTGTCGTTCAATACAAGTCTTCTTATACTGCTTTTCTCTGTTTACAATACCAAATATTGATGTAAGTACACCCACTCCCATTGAACATACACTAAACATCATAAATGAACTACTTGATCCGCTCATTGTACCTTTAAGCAGCATCATCATTGCCATCATAAATACTGGTGGAAACAATGTTGTAATCAAATTTAATTCTGGCTTTTTAGGTACAGTTCCGGGTTCAAGTATATCTATCGGAGTCTCATCCATTTTCACCTGTATCCTGGTATTACGAATAAAAACAGGGTATGTTGTCTGTATACTCATACTTTCCGGTCTGACATCTACACCATTAGTTTTGATAACTCCATAATCAAAATAAATCTTTCCTCTATTGTAATATGCCATAAAATCACCTATCGATATAAAGTCATGATTATTTATCTTAGCGGATTTCTGTATTATTTTATCATTAACACATGTATCGTAATCACCACTATACTTTGATAGTATCGAATACATCATGCTTTTATCCATCTGCAATGCTATTCTTGCTGCCCTTCCATAAGCCCCCTGCAGCTGTATATGAGCATCCGGCGTATCTCCTATAATAAGAGGTGTTCCCGGAACTAAAGCTATTGACCATCCAAAATTATCCATTTTCATTATCTCCTGAATATAATTGATGAACCATTTCTGATTCCAAAATCTGCAAGTGTCCTGTTCCCTTTTAAAAATGCTATTGGATATTCACATGCCATATAACACTCTGTAGTATTATTCTCATCTAAATTTAAATCATATGCTCTTTTTAATGCTATTATTAAAGTATTTGCAGATATATTTAGGGGTATCTCCAATTCGTGTGTCTGTCCCCTGATTTCGTCTATAAAATTTACTATTTTCTTTTCATTCTCATCCATTTTCGCACTCCAATACTTTTCTATTCATTAAATATAAATTCCTCATTAGCTAACATCAGACAGTCTCCCGGTAATATCTCTGTTTCCTGCCCCGCCTTTATAATCCTTCCATTGATAAATGTGCCATTGGTAGAATTTTGGTCCATTACATAATAACGTCCGTTTCGCGTGGTTATCACTGCATGCACCCTGCTGATATTCGTATTGTCTGCTACCGCATAATCTGACTTTTCCGGATTCTTTCCCAGCACAAACGATGGTTTGCCAAGCTCTATCTTTTCACCTGTTACCTGCCTTGTAAGACTTGCAAAATGATAGTTCACCGGTTGCATCTGCTGTATCTGTTGTACGGATATGCCATCATCTGACAACACTGTAGTTCCATCCATGCTGCCCTGCATTACCTGCTGCATTATCTGTTGCTGCATTATCTGTTGCTGCATTGTCACTGCTTTGTTTTTCAGCACGTTCACAACTGCACGCTCTTCGCGTGAGATATATTTTTCTATTGCATTGCCGTTGAAGCCATGGAAGCTTCTGACATAATACATAAATCTGGATATATAATTCGTATCCTCATTGATAACAGGTGTCATTGTATAAATTATGTTTTCTATAAATCCGACAATATCTGCACTTTCCTGTCCTCCCACTATCGGAAAATATATAAAGTACATCTCTTTTGTCATCTCGTTTATGTATACGTCATCCATATTAAAACGAACACTGTTTACGTTCAGTCCGTTATTGTATACATCCTCAACCATTATTACTATCTGCTCAATCATGAAAAAGAAATCATATTTGCTTATGGCTTTTTTCAATCTATCGGTAAGATTTATATTTGCAGGGCACGTATATATGACACTGTCTTTTTTTGTTTTTGTCACATGCATGATTCCACATGGTTTTATTCTGGCTAGCTGGCTTAGTTCGGTTTCATTTATTCTTTCCTTTCGTCCTGCCTTCATCATGGCAGTAACGGTCGATTTTTTTATGCTTACTTTTAATTTAGACATTCGCTATTTTCCATTCCTTATGAGATACATTCTGTCGTATGTAAAAATTCTATTTTCTTTGTTACTTCGAACCTGATATTGGTTTTCTGCAGCTTTTCGGTTATATCTTCCAATACTGTGGTTTCATCCTGCAATACTTCTGTCGGTGCATCCAGCACAGTAGTTTCATCTATATTTTGTGTATATCCCGGCTTTTTCTTATTCTCCCCTGCCAGGTTATATGACGGTGCTATCGGACCGGACGATGTTATGTCAATATGTCCCGCTGTCTGCTTTTGTACAATTGCTGCAATTCCTTTCCGGGCAGATTTTCCGGTAAGTGCACCTATGACCTTAGGTATTTCAAGCACTATAAGTATGACTATTGAAGCTATAAGCATTATGGCAAATGCCGTGAAGGATACGTAAAATATCATCCTGTACTGATTATAAGTCATCTTTGTTTTCCTCCTTCACGCTCTGTGCCTTCTCAATTGTTTTGTCTATATTATCCTGCAATCCTGTTATCTGCTCGCGCATTATGGATTTATCCAGCTTTTCTGTTTTGTCCTTTATTGTCTGTAATAAATCCATAACTTTATCCTTATCTGTCACTGCTATAAATGATGTGATATTTGTGTCAACTATATCATCTATCTCATTCCATACCTGAATCTTTGCGTCTAAGCTGTCAAAATTTTCTGATTTTGCATATAGCTCATTTATTTGCTTCCATAGCTTTTTGTATTCTTCATATGTTTTTTCTGTCTGTTGTATCTTTGCTCCATCATACTGGCTAATCAATGTCAGACAATCTGATATCTCACAGTATATTCCTGCCTCCGGATGATTCTCCTTCGCTTCCTTGAACCACTGCGCCGCACTGGAGTATCTGTCTTTTTCCACATTGATTTCGTAGTAGAATAAAAAGCTTTCACCAATCTTATAGCATACATCCTCATATCCCTTTGGATTTTTTTCTTTCAGCTTTGCCATGACATCATATGTATGCACCCGGCCATTGTGGTCCTTGCAATCTATACCTACCATCAGCCTGTTCAATATCTGCGCCTCATCCCTGTCCAGCACAAAATCGTCTGTCAGTTTGTCATTCAGCTTAAGATATGCCTCCGTCCTTGTCGGGTCGGTGACTATAGCCGTGTAATATCCATTGTCATAATTGTCATAGGTATCCGCTTCTTTTAATATGCTATTATAGTTTTCATTTTTTTTGTGTTCTGCCGCACAATAGCTTAATACTGTGCTTGTTCCAAGCAGCATCGTCAAAACTGATGTGGTGATAAATACCGCAAGCTTTCTCTTTAGATTCTTCCTATACATGTCATCAATCTCTGTATAGTGCTCAAGGTCATACATCAGCTCAGCTGCGCTCTGATATCTGTTGTTTGGATCCGGCTGTGTACACTTTGTAATAATACGTTCAAGACCACCTGACAATGTTGGGTCAATTTCTCTGATCGGCCTTATTTCGTAAGGTGGCTCACAGGGATTCATTCCCGTAACAAGATGATACATTGTGGCTCCCAGACAATATATATCTGTTCTCGCGTCTGTCTGCCCCATTCCACCAAACTGTTCCGGTGCAGCATATCCCATCGTGCCAAGACATGTTGTATCCTCTATGTTATTTTCCTTATATTCCCTTGCTGTTCCAAAATCTATAAGCACCACATTTCCATCAGGCTTTAGCATTATGTTTGCCGGCTTCATATCACGATATATGATTGGCGGGTTCTGTGAGTGCAGATACCCAAGAACGTCGCATAGCTGTTTGGCCCACTTTATCACATTTTTCTGCGACTGGGCTCCGTACTCCTGCAATGCTGTCTTGAGAGAATTTCCCTCTATATAATCCATTACGATAAGGAATCTGTCATCCTCATCTATGACATCGACAATATCAGGAAGACTGGGATGGCTCAGTTTTTTGAGCATATTGGTCTCCGCAACAAGACTTTGCTTTACCACCTCAAAATCCTTTACTCCATCCTTTCTGACCTCTTTTATTGCCCACTGTTTGTTTGCCCTTTCATTCATAGCCAGGTACACAACGCTCATTCCGCCGTGTCCAACTTCGTTTAGTATCTTGTATTTTCCGTCAATTAAAGAGCCTATTTCAAGCATCTGTTCCTCCTACTGTGCCTTTATGAGCGCTGCTGTTATATTATCGCGCTCTCCTCTTTGCATGCTTAGTCTGATGAGCTGCTCCAGTCTGTCGTGCATATTCTGCCCATCTACAGCTGCTGCCGTTTTCAGCATCTCATAGATTTCCTGTTCTGATACCTCATGCCTGAAGCCATCTGAACAAATCAGAAGTGACATTCCATTTTTCATTGCCCCGGTCCTGTACTCCGGCTTTACTTCTGCTGATGCCCCGACACACTGCAGCAGTACATTCCTTCGCGGATCTCTCATAGCCTGCTCCTGTGTCATATTTCCATTCATAATTTCCCGCTGTACATATGTCTGGTCTGTCGTAAGCCTTTCTATATGGTCTGAAAGGCTATATATTCTGGAATCGCCCACGTTTATAATGTAGTAGGCTTTTTGCGTGACAAGCAGCGCTACCACTGTTGTTCCCATGTTTACTGCATGTGCTTTGCCATATGCTTTTATTTTTTCGTTCTGCTGCTGTATTACTTCATCCCACTGTCTTTCCAGAATCAGACTGTCAATATCCGGGTTCGACGATTTGCAAAGCTCAGGCAGCTGCTCGTCACTCCATCTGTCAAATGCTCTGACTACAGTGGCACTGGCCAGCTCACCCTTCGATAAGCCGCCCATGCCGTCACATAATACTGCAAATGCCATGTCTCCTTTGCATGTTGAGAAGCACTTTACCAGCAGACTATCCTGATTAGTTTCTTTTACGATTCCTCTGTCCGTGTCAGCTGCTATTTCAAATCTCATACTCACTCCTCCCAGAATTCAAAATCTTCGTTGCCAAGTCTGCCTTGAAGGGCATGCGCTTTCGCGCATGCCACAGACATTGTTGTTTTTCCCACACCACCACATAGTGATGTAAATACATAGGTAATTATCTTATTGCTCATCATTGTCTTTCTTTTCTTTCATCTTTTTTCTCATATAATAAACGATTATCAATATCGCAATTATAAGTACAAATAATAATATTGCTCCAATTATATATACTGCCTTATCATTATTTGTTTCTACTGATTTGACATCTGACGAATTTGATTCCATAGGTACATCATCTTCGGCAATCTCTGTATCTGTATCTGCTTCTGTATCCTTACCATATATTTTTTTCACTTTATTGGTCTTTCCACCTTCGTCAACAGAACAGTCTGCACACTCTACCATAAGCCTTGAATCACCGTCTTTTGCAGAGAGCACCTCCTTAGGTACTTCAAACTCTATCTTTCCGTCATGCTTGTCCAGATAGTCAAGCATATCGTCTCCCGACATTTCCTTGATAACCTTTTTTTCTTTGTCATCCTTGCCCACTACAGTAATCTTTACACGTCCAAGCTTTCCGCCATCATCCTTCGGCATCAATACTGCATTCTTTGAGCCAATATAGTTTTCATTGTTTTTATCTACACCTGTCAATGTATATGTAGGTGCTGTCTTGTCCACAATAAATTCAATATTTACACTCTTCACATCACTGTAGGCAACTGAATCTGCTTTGTCCTTTGTCTCCACAACGATATTGTACTGACCCTCTTTTTCAAATACCGCATTTGATATCACATATTCGTACTTATGCCAGCCATCGCTTTCACTTACATTATTCACACTGAAGTCTGTTCCCTGCTTAAGTGCTTTTCCATTTACTTTGACAGTACAGCTGGTAACTTCATCCGGATTTATCTCTCTGACTACCACATCATGGTATACCTTCTGCACATAGTAATCCTTTACAAGCTTCATCGTATTGTCATCCAGCGAGAAGATTGAACCGCCTTTGTTTATGGAGAAATCCAACAATTTTCCTCCCTGCCCTGCAGTCTCTGTCACCTGCTTTCCGCCTGCATCTATAATATTGACTGTTTCATAAGAATTTCCGGCCTTATCCTGTGCATGGCATGTCAGTGAATACACTCCATCCTCATTGAGATTTCTAAACTCTACACGTTGTCCGTTTGTAATTGATATCACATTTCCGGTAATCGTTTTTCTTACGAATCTGCTATTTTCATATACCTCAACTGTAAGCACCGGTGAAAAGGATTCAAGATTAGTATCTGTGCACTCTATTACAAATGACATATTTCCTGAATTATTGTTTACTGAGCCCGGGGTTACTCCGTTGATTGTTACAACAGGCTTTGTCGTATCTATGCAGAACTCCTGCTTTGCAAGGTCTTTTGCCTTATTGCCGGCTTTGTCTGTATATGCAAGTGACCATGTATATGTGGCATCCGCATCAAAGCTTAATGTTGCCGTATGTATATCACCATTATCTGACCAGCTTCCAAATGCCGGTGCTGCTACTGATTTTCCTGCATCCTGCGCAGTCATGCTCAGTGCTATTCTGCTTGTATCAAAATTGTGCTCTGTGATTGTCACAGTTGCTGTTCTCTTGTTATTATAATAGTTTCCGTTTGATGCACTGTTGTTATCATATACTACCGAAATAACAGGTGCTGTCGTATCAATTGTAAATTTTGTCGGTGCAAGCGAATTTGCATAATCCACTCCTGCTGCGGCATTTCCCGCAATGTCTTTTACTCCGATTCCAAATGTGTAATCGTCATCATGTCCGTAATATATTGTGGCAACATGTACTGTATCATCACCGTTACCGCTTCCACCTTCTGTGCTCCAGTTTGAAAGAGCAGGTGCCTTACCTGCTGCGGCTTTTATTTCCGCTGCTACCTTTGATGCATCAAAGTTACGCTCTGTTACTTTTACGGTTGCTGTTCGCGGTGCTTTGAAGTATGCTGTGTCTCCAAATGATGTATCTGCACTGTTATTGTCATAGCTTACCTGCACTGTTGGTGCTGTTGTATCTATTTTTATGTATTTTGTTACTGTGTATGCCGTTCCTGCATTGTCTGTTGCGGTAACATCTATACGCACTTCATTACTGTTGTTTGAAGCCGCGCTTATGTCAAATTGCTCTGTTACATGATTTTCCAGATCTTTTAAGCCCGCTGCTGTCTTATCATAGCTATATAATGTTCCATCCTGTGTCGTCTGTCCCATATTTGTTACCGTATAGTTTACGCTCTTTATTCCTGATGCAACTCCTGTGGCATTCTCATCTGATACCTCTATACTTACCGGCACATCTGCACTGTACACTCCTGATGCTGTCTCAGGTGTGATGACTGATATTGCCGGTGCGCATGTATCAACTACCAATCCATTTGTGCTGATATATGAAACATTACCGCTTAAATCTGTAACCCTGACATATACCACGCAGTTTTTGTTCTCGCATTCTATCGGTTCACTGAAGGTGCCATCCTCATTAAGGCTGTAAAGTGTCTTCCAGTCAGCCTCCTGAATACTGTCTACGTCAATTATTGCATCCTCTGCTGAAACGAAATACTCTGCTGACTTGATGCCGCCATGCTCATCTCTAAGCTGTCCGGCAATATTAACCTTCTTGGCAGCAAATCTTGAAATCTCATATTTGTCTTTTGGCAGCAATAAATCCCACACGGTATCCATGCCTGTTGAAAGTCCGTCAAACCTGATATTTCCTGTCGGCGACTGTACGTCAATTACAAACTCTGCTGATTTGTCTCCTTCTATCTCAAATCCATTATCTGAATTACCACACAAATCTTTTGCACTGACACTCAGCTCATACTTGTGTCCTGCATTGAATACGAGCTGCTTACTGTAAACAGCTTCTGCTCCCTCGCCTGTCTTTACCCAGTATGACTTTTCAGACCATGCATCTGACTGTGTCTGTTCATTTCCATCAACCTTTACATTGATTTTTGTTTCATCGGGGTCAAAGAAAAGCTCATTCTCTTTTACCGAAATGGTTGCAATCCTGTTTTCCCTGTAATACTCAGTGCCTTTTACACTGCTGATGCACTGTGGATCCGGCTGCTCCGGTGTACCATATGTCACTGTTATTGCAGGCGCTGCCTTGTGAATATAAAATGGCTGGCTGCCGCTTGCTGTCAAATCCGCTACAGTCACGTTTCCTGCCTCATCAACAGCTTTAACATATACATCTGTCTTTTTATCCAGATAAGCCTCAGCCGATACATTTATGATTCCTGATTCATCAAGCTCATTCCATGCACCTTCATCATCCGATACTGACTGATCATCTGTCACTATCTGGTATTTTGCTGATACAACACCTGAAATGCTGTCAGCTACACTTGTTTTTATACGGACATCGTCATTGAAATATTTTCTGTTTTTGCCCGCTTCAGGCTCTATACTGACATCAGGTGACTGACTGTCCATGCTGAACTTGAAGCTGTCACCTTTAACCTCTGTCTTAAGACCGGCATAATCAGTTGCCTTTACTGAAAGCATCAGATCAATTCCGTTAAACTGCTCTGTTGCCGGAATGGTTATCCTTCCTTCCCCGCTTGCGTCAAGCTCAACAGTCTGTCCTGATACAATTTTCCTTTTCCCATCAAATACAGTGTATTCAACACTCTTAATTCCTGATAAGCTGTCATCAGCCTTAACGATATAGCTTATATCATCCTTATGCCAGCCTTTTTCATCGGCTGCTGTCATGGTATCCTGGGACACTGTAAGCTCCGGTGGCAGGGTATCAACAACCAGCTTCGATGTGGAGAAAAATGCTGTCTCGCCATTACAATTGTCCTGAGCCTTTACATATACGTTATATGAAGTATCCTTCAGATCAGATGTATTAATCTTGTACTTATATCGGGCATCATATGTATCCTCAATAAGCTCTAACGGCTTCCATGCTGAATCATCAAGCGCTTTTACCTGCTCATCATTTAAAATACTGCCACTTTCATCTGATTCATTCACATAGTAGAATGCCTGCTTTATTCCGCTGATATCCTCCAGCTGTCCATATACATTTGATGCCTGCTGACTGACCATATTCTGCTCGTCTATTAAATCAGCATCATATCCAATAGTACCTGAAGGCGCTTTTCTATCCACATAAAACGGCTGCTCTATTGAGCTTGTATCATTACACTCATGCTCCGCCTGATCCTTCGCATACATTCCGATTATCTGATATTTGTGTTCCTCATCCGCTTTTGTACCAAATGTGATGCAGCTGCTATAATCAGCCCCTGTCACGATCCACTCACTATACTCTATTCCTGCATCAATCAGCTTCTGGGCATTATCGACATCAAATACATCGAATTCTTCCCGGTCATCAACCTTTACCCAAAGCTGTGTGGAACCATCATCCAAAGAGACATCGTGGATATTCATGTCTACTTTTCTGACATTTCCATAATAATCCACAGCATCCTTTGTGAAAGCAGGTTTATCATCCTCCTTTGGATTCAATGTTATCTTTGGAGGCTGTGTATCATATTTGTAGTCGAGCCGCAGACTTCCAATATCTGTGATAGCTCCGCTTTCCTTGTCCTTACGTGCTATTACAAGAGTCTGTCTGTTATCACCCTGCTGTGGCATAAGCTGATATTTATCAGCTTCAATCCATTCATCACCTTTTCTAACCACATATACCGCCTGATTGTCACTTGCCAGCGATAATGTAGGTGCTTCTACATAAAACTGTGTACCCTGCAGCATTGTCCCTGTCAGGCTGTTATTCATACTGCTGTAATCATATTCTTTGATGGTAACAGTATATTCTGCCTCTGCTGACTTATATTTGTCATCTTCTGCTTTTGTCACCTTTATCCTTACAGTTCCGGTATCCTTTGCTGTCCATATACCGTTTGATGCAAAGTCTGTATCCTTTTCAATCAGATTTTTGCCTTCTACAACAGTGTATTTTAAATTGTCAACGGCTGCATCCGCCCTGTCGGATTTTACCACCGGAACAACTTTGTTCCCCACATAAATATCATCCGCCGGTGTATACTCTACCGTCAGCTGCTGTGGCTGTTTTTCCTCGGTGGCATTATTATCCGAATCCTGTTCATCTGGAATTTTACTGTCAGATATATCATCCGAAGCTGCGTCGTTAGATATATCATACTCTGAAGAGGGTGTATCAGCACTTACCTGTGTTGCCGGAAGCGATGTCGCACCCATTACAGAAGCTAGCATGATTGCTAGTAACCTGTTAAGTTTTTTATTAAACACTCTCATATCTCCTTTTCTATAGTATTTTTTGTAACTATTCCGTTACGATTTTATTTATATTCCCACTCTTCATTCCATTATACAAAACAATGGTCACACAACGGTCACACGGAGACAACTTTGTGAAAACTGCATAATAAAAGCGCCGAAAATTACATATTTTTTAGACAATTTTCGACGCTTTTTCGGATTATTTTTTTATAACTATTATTTATTATATTTCTTGTATATCTTTTCAAACGCAGGCATAGAGTGCTTTATCATTTCCCTGTCCACACAGTATGATATTCTCACCCAGCCCGGACAGCCGAAGCCGTCTGCTGCTACTATGAGCACATCCTCCTCCTTTGCCTTCTCGCAGAATGCATTGCTGTCATCCTCGAGTGCCTTTACAAACATATAAAAGGCTCCGTCCGGCTTGAAGCAGTGATAGCCTATCCTTGTGAGTCCCTCGTACAGAAGGTCTCTGTTTTCTTTGTAGGCATTGATATCACCGGTTGCCCCCTGGCATTTTACTATCATCTTCTGGAACAGGCTTT
>ULQW01026412.1_pt1 | contig 12503 bp, 10 predicted proteins | sample 1954921 | NCBI WGS metagenome assembly ULQW01 (sample SAMEA4835666, study PRJEB28245) | human gut metagenome | biome: gut microbiome; material: fecal sample | place: Denmark | collected 2008
ATGTTCAAAGCTCAAAGTTCAAAGTTATCTGGTAGTTCCTCTTACCACGAGTCGGGTTCTCACTACTCTTTTCTCTACATCATCTTTCGGGATGGAGCCTTCCACTTGACCGATAAGGATATTTGCCGCTTCCTCTCCTACAGCCACACCTCTCTGTTCCACAGTGGTAAGCATCGGATCACTAGCCTTGGCACGGTCACCATTGGTAAAGCCACAGATGCTGATATCATCCGGCACACAGAATCCCATACGCTTAGCGGTATAGAGGATGCCGATTGCCGTATCATCGTTGATGGCAAAGAAAGCATCAGGAACATCATCCTGCTCCAGGATTTCAGGTGTGATAGCCTCAGCCTGCGCACGGTTGTCGCAAACCTTCACCCAACTTGGATTTTCCGTCAATCCATGCTTCACGAGGGCATCATGATAACCATTATACCGGTTCTTGGAAATCTCCATATTCATCGGCGAACCATAGAAGGCAATCTTCTTACAGCCCGTATCAATGAGATGAGTCACGGCGGTGAAGGCGCCCATGTAGTCATCCACCACCACTCTGGAGCAGTTGACGCCCGTACATATTCTATCATAGAAGACCAGCGGCACGCCATTGTTCATCAACTTCTCGAAGTGAGCATACTGCTTGGTGTCCTTTGCCTGCGAAACGATGATGCCGCACACCTTATTCTTATAGAAGTCATCGCAGATGGCAACCTCTCGGTCATATCTTTCCCTGCTCTGTGCCACCATCACACGATAGCCTCTGGCTCTCGCTTCCTCCTCAATACCCGAAAGAACGGACATAAAATAATAATGTACCAACTCCGGAATGATAACTCCTATCACCTTCATCGGCTGCACCTTACTATGTCGCAAAGCCTCTCCGATGACGTTGGGATAGAAATTATGTTCCCGCGCATACGCCTGTATACGCTCCTTCTGGGCAGCACTGATTCTAGGGCTGTCCTTCAAAGCTCTGCTCACCGTGGCGATACTTACCCCCAGGTCGCGAGCTATATCTTTCATTGTTATAATATTATTTTCGTTCATGATATCTTTCCTCACGCTGCAAAATTAGACAAATATCCGTTAAGTTACATCATTTCCATTGATTTAAATCAAGCAAAAGGTATGCAAACGATTGCGCATAAGAAATAACGGAATTAACTAAAAAATAGTACATCGTATTGAAAAAGACCTTAATTTTGCACCCAGAAAGAATAAACAGCGCAATTCCTCGACCTATTTTTATATATAAAACAAGGCCAGAGACTAAAAACGTGATATTCATCACAAAACAAGCAGAATATTCATAAAGAATAAATATAAACATAAACTTAAAAATCAGACAAAATGATGAAGCAGGTAAAATTTAAATTGCCTCTCAGAGCGTTGACCCTAGCAAGTGGTCTGCTTCTGACAGCAAGTTCCTTTGCGCAGACTAATGCGATTAAGGGACACGTGAAGGATGCTTCCGGTGAGCCAGTCATGGGTGCTACCATTACAGTAAACGGTAAGGCAGTAGGTATTACCGACATGGATGGTAACTTCTCTGTTGACGCAGCTCCAGGTACCGATCTTACATTCACCTATCTGGGATTGACTCCACAGACTATCAAAGCCACATCTAACATGATGATTACCTTGGCAGATGACTCAAAAGCTTTGAACGAAGTCGTAGTCATCGGTTATGGCCGTGCCAAGAAGGACGACTTAACCGGTTCTGTTACTGCCATCAAGCCAGATGAGATGTCAAAGGGTATCACCAACAACGCATCAGACATGTTGGTTGGTAAGATTGCGGGTGTAGATGTACAGACAGCAGGTGGTACTCCTGGTGCAGGTGCTCAGATTCGTATCCGTGGTGGTGCTTCTCTCAGTGCATCCAACGACCCACTCTATGTAGTAGATGGTTTGGTTATCGATAATCAGACAGCTACCGGTATGAGTAATATCCTTGCGATGATTAATCCTACTGATATTGAGACTTTCACCGTATTGAAGGATGCATCTGCCACAGCTATCTATGGTAGCCGTGCTTCTAATGGTGTCATCATCATTACCACCAAGAAAGGTCGCAATGGTCAGAAGCCTTCTGTTTCTTACACAGGCGATGTAACTATTTCTACGATCCAGAAGAAATATGACGTATTGAACGCAGCTCAGTACAAGGAACTTGTCAGCTCAGTTAATGGTCTTGATGCATCAAAATTAGGCAATGCAGATACCAACTGGCAGGACGAGATTTTCCGCACAGCAGTATCTACCAACCATAACGTAAGCGTACAGGGTGGCTTGAAGAACATGCCATATCGTGCCAGTGTTGGTTTCAACAACTCAAACGGTATCGTGAAGACCAGTTGGATGAATCGTGTCAACGCTTCTCTCAACTTGGCTCCATCATTGCTCGACAAGCACTTGAACTTCAACATCACAGGTAAGTTCATGTATGAGAAAGACCGCTATGCAGATGCAGGCGGTGCTATCGGTGCAGCTTTGTCTATGAATCCAACAGAACCTGTTTTTGGGGAAGGTGACCAGTATGCAGTTACAGGCGGTTACTATCAGAACCTGATCAACAAGTCTGATGCTATAAAAGACCCTAACTGGAAGAATACGACCAACTCTAATGCAGCCCAGAACCCAGTGGCTCTTCTTAACCAGAAAGAGATTATGGCTCACGCCCGTGACTACAGTGGCAACTTCGAGGTAGATTACAAAATTCATGGTTTCGAGGATTTGCATCTGCATGCAAGCTTGGGTGCTCAGTACACTTCTACACAGCAAAGCGATGAGATTTCCAAGTACTCATACTCAAACAACTACTTCGGTTGGGCTGGTATGACTCACTATTGGAAATACAATATGATTGGTAATGCTTATGCACAGTATGCTCATAAGTTTGGTGTTCACGACATCGATGTAATGGCTGGTGCCGAGCAGAGCCATTACCACAGACATGGCTATAACCAGGGCTTTGGTACTGATGATTATCTGAAGGAGAACAATCCTATCCTCAACGAGGAGACAGGTTACTATAACTGGCAGCACAACCCTTCTAAGCGCAGCGAGCAGGAGTGGGCTAACCACAACTCTCTGGTATCATACTTCGGCCGTTTGAACTATAATCTTCTCGACCGCTACCTGATTACCGCCACATTCCGTGCCGATGGTTCTTCTCGTTTCAAAAAGGGACATAAGTGGGGCTACTTCCCATCAGCAGCCTTTGCATGGAAGATAAACCACGAGAGTTTCTTGAAAGACGTAAAGTGGCTCGATGACTTAAAACTTCGCTTAGGTTGGGGTAAGACTGGTCAGCAGAATGGTATTGACGACTTCTACTATACACCTCTCTATGTAGTAAGTAACTCTTATGCTCAGTATCCATTCGGTAACGACTATCACCAGACTGTACGTCCTAGCAAGTATAACGACAAGTTGACTTGGGAAAAGACTACTACTTGGAATGCAGGTATCGACTTCGCTGCTCTCAACAACCGTTTCTCTTTCAACATTGATGGTTACTATCGCAAGACAACCGATTTGTTATCAACCGTTGACGTACCTGCAGGTACAACTTTCGGTGATAACCTGTTGAAGAACGTAGGTTCCCTCAAGAACTATGGTGTTGAGTTGGCTTTCGACGTAAAGCCTATCGTAACCAAGGACTTTACATGGGATATTACCTATAATGTAGGCTGGAACCACAACGAGATTACTTCTCTTGATGCCGGTGCTCAGGACTGGGTATGGACAGGTGACAAGATTTCTCGCGGTAACAACACCAAGATTTTGAAGAACAAGGTGGGTGAAGCAGTCAACTCATTCTTCGTTTACCAGCAGGTATATGATGAGAATGGCAAACCTATCGAAGGTCTGTACGTAGATCGCAATGCCGATGGTCAGATTAACGACGCTGACCGTTACTATTACAAGAACCCAGCTGCAGATGTAATCATGGGTCTCACCACTAAGTTCCTCTATAAGAATTGGGACTTCAGTATGGCATTCCGTGCATCTTTGGGCAACTACGTATATTATGACTTCCTGGCAAACAGAGCATCCATCTCTCCATCAGGTCTTTACTCTAACAGTTCATTCAGCAACACCACTCCAGAGGCCGTTAAGCTCGGTTTCACAGGTTTGACAGTTGCCCAGAACTACTTGAGTGATTACTTTGTACGTAATGCTTCTTACTTGAAGTGTACCAATATTACATTGGGTTACAGCTTCCCTGCATTGATCAAGAATTCTTGCAGCGGACGTATCTACTTCACAGCACAGAACCCATTCATCATTACAAAATATAAGGGTATCGACCCAGAGGTAACCAGTGGTATCGACAGCAATCCATATCCACGTCCAATGAGTTTCCAGATTGGTTTGAACCTCAACTTCTAATATATAAAGGATTATAATTATGAGAAATATATTAATAAAGACTGCAGTTGCCGGTTTCCTCTGCTTGGGATTGGCTTCTTGCGCAGACGATTTGAATATCAGCTCAATTGATCCTCAGTCATCACCTAGTTATGATGCCGACGGTCTTTTGGCTAAACAATATGCCACACTTGGCTTGACCGGTCAGGCTGGTCCTGCCGGAAAAGGTGATATGAGCCAGGATGAGGGTGAAAGCGGTTTCTATCGTGTCATCTTCAATCTTCAGGAGCTTTGCACCGATGAGGTTATCTGGGCTTGGCAGACTGATACAGATATCCCTTCCCTCACCAATATTGCATGGAACTCAAGTTCTGTACGTGCCAACTGGGCATACCAGCGCCTGGCATACAACATCACCCTTCACAACCAGTTCATCAGTGAACAGACAGGTAAGATGAGCGATGACGTCATTGCAGAGGTTCGTTTCCTCCGCTGCTTGAACTACTATTATTTCCTTGATCTCTTCCACAAGGCACCTTTCAAGGATACATTTGATAGCGAACTGCCTGTTGAGAAAACCGGTAAGGATCTCTACGACTGGATTGACAAGGAATTGACCGAGATTGAGCCACAACTGAAGGAAGTTGGTGCTTACAATGACGACAAGGGATTTGGTCGTGCCGATTGTGGTGTAGCTTACGCCCTCCATGCTCGTCTGGCTCTGAACTCTGCAGTTTACACAGATGGCCAGGTAAAGGATTTCGCCAAGGCAAAGGACTACTGTGACAAGATTCTCAATAGTGGAGCTTACGCATTGTCAACCGAGACAAAGAATGGATTCTCAGGCTATGAGCAGGTATTCATGGGCGACAACGACCAGAACACTCAGGCTATGAAGGAGATTATCTTCCCTATCCGCCAGGATGGCAAGAAGACTCAGGAATACTCAGGTTCTACATACCTCGTAGCATCTATGCGAACTTCAGGAATGCCAAATTCATTCACCAGCAACTATTGGAGCTGCAACTTCGCCCGCAAGGACTTGGTTGAGAAATTCTTCCCTAATGACAATATCCCTATGGCAGGTGAAAGCGATGCGCTGAAGGATGCCACCGAGGAGCAGGTTATCGCAAAGGATGAAGAATTGCACGTAACCACAAAGGATGTCATCAACAAAGCTGGTGATGACCGTGCCATGTTCTACATGGGTGTAGGTGGCGGCATCCGCACACTCAGCCCTGGCAAGCAGATTACAGGTTTCACAAATGGTGCTTCTATCGTAAAATGGCAGAATCGCCATGCAGACGGTTCCGACATCCACGATGGTACATTCATGGATACAGATATCCCATTGTTCCGCCTGGCAGAGATTTACCTGACACGTGCTGAGGCCAACTATCGTTTGGGAAATACCACTGATGCTCTCGCAGACATCCAGACTATTCAGAAGCGTGCTCATCGCAAGGAGATCTCTGGAGCTGTCGATGAACAGACTTTGATTGATGAGTGGTGCCGTGAGTTCTATGTAGAAGGCCGTCGTCGTTCTGATTTGATCCGCTTTGGTCTCTTCTCTGGTTCCAAGTATCTTTGGGACTTCAAGGGAGGTGTAGCAGGAGGTATCGGTATCGAGTCTAAGTTCAACGTATATCCTATCCCTGTTACCGACATTGCAGGTAATCCTAACATGACTCAGAACCCTAATTACTAATCTTAGTAAATCGGGGATTCTTCGGAATAAAGAACTATAATTGATTAAAGAATACAATTATGAAAAAGATATTTTTAAAATTGATGCTGTTGCCTGCAATGGTTTTGCCTTTGCTCTTCACTTCATGCTCTGACGACAATGACAGCAATCCTACATTGGATTTAAATCATGCTGCAGACGGATTTGTATTGAATACACCAGCATACGCAGAAAACAATACATACGACTTGGCAAGTGCCAACAACTTGACCTTGTCTTGTTCACAGCCAAACTATGGAGGTATTCCATACGTGGTTCGCTACTATGTGCAGGTTGCACTCGATCAGAAGTTCCTGACAGATACAACAGCTACACATAAAGAATTGTCAACCTCTTACACCACAGCCAAGATGGCTGTGGATGCAGCAGAGTTGAACTCTACACTCGTTGATATGTTCCAGGCAGCCAACCCAGACACAAGCGTGCCAGAAACAATGCCTGTATATGTAAGATTGCGTGCTGTCATAGATGGCACAGCCGACCCTTATCTTGGTCAGAGTTATTCCAACATCATAACCCTGCCTTCAGTGAAGGCTACTTACAAGGCTCCAGATGCTAAGTATCCAGAGAACCTGTTCGTAGTTGGTTCTTCTATCCAAGAGGCTTGGAGCAGCTGGAAGCCAGTGGCTCCTGTATATGGTATGGCAGGCAACTATTATACCATGGTTTATGTTCCTGATGGCGGTTCATTCAAGTGGGGTACATACGAGAATGACTGGCGTGGCTTTAGCCGTCTGGCTGCTGTCAACGATAATGCTGGTGCTGAATTCTCAGAGGATGGCGACGGAAACCTGAAGGTTGCTCATGGCGGCTGGTTCGTTCTCCACTTCGTTGGTGAAATGTCAGCAGACAAGAAGAACATCAACTACTCACTGAATGTTTATCCTGGTGCTGCTTACATCATCGGTGCTGCTGCTGGTGGCAATTGGGACGACGCTTCTGCCGCTTGGGCTATGACAGCTCCTGCAGACCAGACTGGCGAATGGGTATCTCCAGCCTTCGGTGGTGATGGCGAGCTCCGCACATATATCAAGATTCCAGGAATCGACTGGTGGCGTACAGAGTACACTATCTTCAAGGGCAACTGCTTCTGGAGAAACATGAACATTGTTAATTCTTGGTCTGAGGCTGGTGAAGGTTACTCTGTAACTTGCACAGCAGGACAGAAGCTCTATGTCAACTTCGACAAGAACACAGCAGAAGTTAAATAATTAAAAACATGAACACAATGAAAAAGACATTATTATATAGCTTAGCAACAATGGCAAGTCTCGCACTTGCCAGCTGCGCTGGCGACTACGACGACTGGGCTAACCCACAGGCCAACGAGCAGGAAGCATCTGCTGCCAAGTATGGGGTAACCTTTGCCAATGGTTCTGAGGCAGAAGGCAGCATGGCTGATGAAGATGGTATCATCAATCTCGTAACAGTCAATTCTACAGATGCCAATGTCTCTGGTTTCACCCTCCAAGATTTCAAGGTGAACGGAGTAGCTGTCAATGGAACAATGGTTGGCAACAGCGTTCAAGTAAGTGCTTCTGAATTGGAGAAACTCGTTTGCGAGCAGAATAAGTCTCGTGCTTCTGTTGCTCGCGACCTGAAAGTGGAGACACAAGTTTCTATCAATCTCGCTTCTGGTGATGCGGTAAGCATTACTACCAAAGGCGAGACTACAGGTAAGTTTACTCCAACAGCAACACCTCAACTCGATGAGAAAGGCTACTACATGCTCGGTCAGGTAAACGGAAATGAGTGGGATGCAAAATCTCCTGTCTGGATGAACAAGATTAGCGATGGAGTTTATCAGTTGAAGGTTACAACTACTGCAGACAAAAACTGGTTTAAGTTCTATGCTGGAAGCAACTTCGTAAGTGAAGACTGGGATTCCATCAACAAGGGAGCCTTGGGCTGCAAGGAGAACGGTTCAGAAGACACATTCGGATACATTCTCTATGATGGCGATTCATGGGGTGAACTTCAGACTCCAGTAATCCCAGGCGCAGGTACATGGATTGTTACTCTTGATATGAACAACCTTACTTACACTGTAGGCAAGCCAGTACTCTATATGGCAGGTGATGCTAATGGATGGGCAACAAATGACTACCTCGCAGGTGAGGATGGTGTACACTTTACTGGTTTCATGTACTTGAACCAGAATGGTTTCAAGTTCTGTACTCAGCCAGAGTGGAAGGGCACCAACTATGGCGCAGACTTCAATACTGCTGCTGATGCAGCCAACATCACCATGACAGAAGAAGCCGGTTACTACAAAGTAGATGTTGATTTGGAAAGCAAGAGCTATGTTCTGACTCCTATCACAACTATTGGTATCATTGGTAGCGCATCCCCTAATGGTTGGGATTCAGACGTAGATATGACATACGTTCCTTACAATGCAGAAACAAAAGCACTTGGCTACTGGGAGGCAAAGGACATCACATTGGCTTCTGGTGAAATCAAGTTCCGTGCCAACGACGACTGGGCTATCAACTGGGGTGGCGATGTAAATGCTCTTACCCAAGGCGGTGGCAACATCTCTGTAGATGCTGGTACTTACGACATCAAGCTCTATGCATGGGCTAATGGCTATGCAAAGTGTGTAATGACAAAGAAGTAAGCATTTGCTTCATCAAATAAACTAAATATCAATAGGCGGCTCTCAATTCCGGGAGCCGCCTATTTTTTCTTTCTCCTCATCCTTTTCAAGTATTTTTTCCCTAAAACCTTGGAAGTTACGAGGAAAAGGCGTATCTTTGCACCGAATAAGTACAACATTTATATTTTTATGATTATGAGAACAGGCGACAAAGTATTAATATCTCCAGACTTGACACATGCCAAAGACTGGACACAGGGCGAAGTGATTGAAGTTGAGAACAATCCTTTCGTAGGAATTGTCATCTCCGCAAAAACCGCAGATGGGAACATATTCTTTGGATATAAGGACTTATTTGAACCAGCAAAGGAGGCAGTATGTACGCACTAGCATTTGATATGGTTATTTCCGATTTACAAAAATACTATGGCGAACCTTACAACAAGGCTTACTACGAAATAAAAGAGCTTCTAAAGAAGAATGGTTTCGAGTGGGTGCAAGGCAGTACATACATGACGATGAATGATGATTTGACTGCACTTGTAAAACTGTTATGGAGCTTTCTAAAATAGAGTGGTTTAAGAAATCCGTCAGAGATCTAAGAGGATTCAAAGTTGAAAGTTGGTCGAACTTTACTGATTTAGTTAAAAATTCATAGAATAGGCGACTCTCCTCCAATCCGGGAGCCGCCTATTTTCTTTTTTGCGCTAACCCACAACATTTCCCCATAAACATTTGGTGGTTACGAGGAAAAGTCGTATCTTTGCGGCAGCATTAAAAATAACATTAAAAGTAAAGCAATATGGATGTAGCTATAAATAATATAACAACAACTATAACTGTTCCGCAAGTTGACTTCAACTTATTAAAGGAACTGGCAAAGAAGTTTGGCTGGGTTATTCAAACCGAAAAGAGAAGTGGCATTGAAGAAGCCCTAGAAGATGTTAAAGCTGGAAGAGTATATCATGCAAAAGATGCTCACGACTTAATCAAACAGTGCTTAGAATGAAATACTCTATTGACTTTACAAACAAATTTAAAAAGTCTCTGCGAAAAGGAGTGAAACGTGGTCTAGATCCAACCCTCATTGAAAAAGCCGTAGAGAAACTAGCCAAAGAGGGGAAACTGCCACCATCATATAAATCGCATAAACTTCATGGAAACCTAGAAGGTATTTGGGAGTGTCACATAACCCCAGATTGGTTGATGCTGTGGGAACAAAACGATGAAAAACTAACCTTGCTGTTTCTCAACAATGGAACCCATAGCGATTTGTTTTAATAAAATAGCTTTACAAGTTAAATATGATGAAAATATCTCTTAAAGGAAAAAATAAATATCCTTAAGGGAAAATTTTCAATCTCTTCTTTCCCCATTTTCCGGAAGTTTCTCCTTGACTGTCTCTTTCTGGAATATTATTTACATACCGTAATCTATATGCCAGCAGAATTATGACTGGACTATAATGTGATACCCCCTCTCACCAGCCATTTCGCAAAGAAGCGGTCGCTTACTAAATAGCCGTTTGGGGTCTTGCTTACCAGCAGCTTATCCACCAATGCCTTTAATGCCGTCTTCACGCTGCTCGTGGCAGGAAGATGGTGGGTGCTGATAAACTGCTGGCTCAATGGCGAAGATACCAGGCTCTCACTAGCTATAGCCAGCAACAGCTTCTGCTGGTTCTCCGTAAGCCAGGCACAATAATTCTGATAAACCATCGTTCAATGTTGCCATATTATTGCTTTAATCTTATTGTTTTCGTTACACTTGCAACCATTGCGCTTTTTACGCAACGCAAATTACGCAATAAAAAACGAGATAGCCAAATGTTTTCTAGTTTTTTAATAATAATTATCTTCTAAAGCCGCCTCAAATGCACAGACAACGGAATAAACAAAAATACTTCACACTACACTACAGCGGAAAGGTTAAGGCAGAAGCTGCTAACCCTGGGCATAAAAAATCTGTGTAAATCTGTGAAATCCGTGGGACATAAAAAAACTCCCACAGATTCACACAGATTCATTATCTTTAACCCAAGTTTTACATAGCCAAAAAAATATTTTTTTCATCAAATTATTGCCACATCTATCACTCTCAAACTTAACTCATTGATTATAAACAAATAACGCGTGGCAATAAGGGGATATTTTATTGCCACCTTATTGCCACGCATTACCACGCTTACGCCCTGAACCTGATACGAAAATTCAGATAAGATACTTTTTTCGAATGAGGCTTACTTAAGGTTGAAGTAAGGCTTACGTAATGTTGGAGTAAAGCTTACGTAACATTTAACTAAGGCTCATTTGAACTTCAAATAAGGCTCACTTGAACTTCAACTGAGGCTTACTTGAACTTCAACTGAGGCTTACTAGATGGGAATCAGGATGCTTCTGAAATTACGTCCCGACGTATCTTGTACTACGTCGGGATGCATCTTTTACTACATCGGGACGTATCCGATGCTACGTCGGGATGCATCTTTTACTACATCGGGACGTATCCGATGCTACGTCGGGATACATCTTTTACTGCGTCGGGACGTATCTGATGCTACGTCGGGACGCAATTTCTACTGTATCGGGTGAGATTTTACGGAAAAAGAAATGAAATCGATAAATATGCAAACGTTTGCGCAAATCTTTTGCTTGATTTACATCATATTTGCGCATACCTATTAGAATAAATCGTAACTTTGCAACAAATAAACAAAACATCTTAATCCTTGAATATGAAGAAGATATACTCTACACTCGTTGCCCTACTGGCAACCGCAAATATGTTTGCCCAGGGTTGGCCAGCCAACCATAGCGGCGTGATGCTGCAGGGATTCTACTGGGATTCCTTCAGCGATTCCAAATGGACCCATCTCGAAGCACAGGCTCCTGAGCTGGGACAGTACTTCAATCTCGTATGGATTCCACAGAGTGCCAACTGTGGCGGCAAGTCAATGGGTTACGATGACCTCTACTGGTTTTCCAACTACGAAAGTTCTTTCGGAAGTGAAAGAGAACTCCGCTCTCTCATCAAGACCTTCAAGAATAACGGCATCGGAACCATCGCCGACGTAGTCATCAACCACCGTAAGAACGTATCAACCTGGTTTGACTTCCCGGTAGAAACCTACAAGGGAGTGACTTACGAGATGAAATCAACCGATATCTGTGCCAACGATGATGGCGGCAAGACCAAGAAAGAGGCAGATAAGCAGGGCGTAAAGCTCAGCAGCAACAATGATACCGGTGAAGACTGGGGCGGCATGCGCGACCTGGACCACAACAGCCAGAACGTGCAGACCATCGTGAAGGCTTATCTCGACATGCTCCTCAACGACTTCGGCTATGCCGGATTCCGCTATGATATGGTAAAGGGATACAGCGGCAAGTTTACAGGCATCTACAACGATGCAGCCAAGCCAACTTATTCCGTAGGAGAATACTGGAATGGAAATGTATCCGTAGTCAAGAACTGGCTTGAAGCTACTAAGGTTAATGATAAAATCACAAGCGCAGCCTTCGACTTCCCTATCCGTTATGTGGTGCGAGATGCCATCAAATCCAACTGGTCGACCGTAAAGACAGATGGTCTGGCTAACGACCCGGCTTACAAGCAGTATGCCATCACCTTCGTAGAGAATCACGATACAGAATACCGCTCAGCCGGCAAACAGCAGGACCCTATCCGCAAGGATACCCTGGCAGCCAATGCCTACATCCTGGCATCCTGCGGAACTCCATGCGTATTCTACAAGCACTGGATTGACTGCAAGCAGGA
>ULQW01083249.1_pt1 | contig 12491 bp, 6 predicted proteins | sample 1954921 | NCBI WGS metagenome assembly ULQW01 (sample SAMEA4835666, study PRJEB28245) | human gut metagenome | biome: gut microbiome; material: fecal sample | place: Denmark | collected 2008
CCGGTGGGACGAGATTATCTCCAATACCTCCGGCGGAAAGTATTGCCGCATATTATCATCCAGCCCTATGACATAAAATCGGTTCATACGTCTCTTCCCGGCTTTAGTTGTTCTGCGTCATTAAAACAAAGGATGGCATTCACTAGCGTAGCCGCTAAATTACTACCTCCTTTACGACCTTCCACGATTAGTTTCGGTATACCGATAAAAGGTTTCACCATATGTTTGGATTCCTGCACATGTACGAAACCTACCGGAGCCGCGATAATGCCAGCTGGAGTGGCTTTACCTTTACGTATTAAATCGCATAATTCCATAAGGGCGGTCGGGGCGTTCCCGAAGACAAACAGAGCGGTCGGATGCTCTTCCACGGCCCGACGAATACCGGCTTGAGTACGGGTAATTCCTTTGCTCGAAGCCATCTCAGCGACCTGCTCGTCTTGAAGGTAGCATTTCACTTCGACACCCAGACGTTGCAGAGCTCCCTTACGAATGCCGGAAGCAGCCATCGTTACATCGGTGATGATCGTAGGAACTTCCCCGCCGCTGATCTTATTATATAATGTAGAGACAGCATCCGGGTCGGCATAAAGGATATTTTCCATATCGAAATCGGCCGTCGTATGAATGGCATGGAGTAACGCCCATTTCTTATCCAACGGGATCTCTTGGTTTTTCAATTCCTTCTCGATCGTACGGAAACTACGGATCATGATGTCCTGTCCGATACCCGTATCCATTTTCTTTTGTTTGATCTCGCCATAATATCCCCGGGGAGTGATCATATGATTCCCGGAAAGATATGTTTGTGAGTTTCCGATCAAGACTACCGTAAACATATCGATCTGCTCGGGGTCCAGATCTGCGAGCGTAGTGACGAATACTTCTTGCTCCTCCCGTCCGGCCTGACGTACATAACCGACCGGAGTCTCCGGCTTGCGTTCTTGCAGGAACAATTCTTTTAAACGATAGAGTTGCCAATAACGTCCCTCGCTTTTTGGATTATAGATCGCCGTAACAAAATCGGCCATGGCCGCCGCGTGAATCCGTTTCTCGATCAGTTCCCAAGGAGTCATCAAGTCTGAGAGGGAAATCACACAGAAATCATGTCCGATAGGAGCGCCAAGCAAGGACGCAGCTTTCTGGAAAGCGCTGATGCCCGGATACGACTCGATCTCGATCTCGCTTCCGGATTCTTTCTTCATCTCATAAATCAGAGGAGTCATGCCATAAATACCGGCGTCACCGGAACTGATCACGCAAACAGTCTTTCCCTCGTTGGCATAAGCGAAAGCTTGCTCGGCACGAGCTTGCTCACGTTTCATACCTGTATCTATACATTCCGTTCCCTCACGAAGCAAGTGGGTGATAAAACGGAAATAATATTTATATCCTATGATGACATCCGAGCTTTGGATAGCGGCCAAAACCGCAGGCGTTATATCGGCCTCGCTACCGGGGCCGATTCCGGCGACTATAATCTTGCCTTTATTCATTCAAATCTATTTTATAATACAATGTTCTCAATAAATATAATACAAATATACAGGCTTTACTTCTTTCTTCTCGCTTTTCGCCTGATATATTTTATCGCAAGCCATACACCGGATAAGGAAACGAACGTGCCTCCCAACATGGTTCCCCACATCACGATATTCCATAAGACCGGATGATCTACCAAGAATTTCAGATTCAAGCTATGCAATGCCGGATACATCCAATGGTTCCAACGAGACGGCGTATTTACATAACGGTATTGTCCATTACGGGGATTAATGTAATAACAACTATTATCCACGTCTTGAATAGATACTTTCCAGACCGGGAGTTCTAAATTCCTTTTTCGTGAGATATAATACGTATCATAAGCATCCAACAGTTTGATATCAGCCGTGGTCCCGATACCATGTATCTGAGACAATACGGAACGGATTTCTTCCGGTCGCAGGTTCAATAAAGATATCCCGTCACTCTTATTTGCGTTCACGACAATATCCTTCGTGTCTGTTTGTACGATGTAAAAGGGTATATCACCAAAACTACTCCATTCCAATTGACGGATCTGGCCGGAATAGGCTTGTATGACCGCCCTGTAATCCAACGGATAATCGAGTGGGGAAGGAGCCATCTTCCGCAGTTCTTGAACCGGGTTTATATCAAGCTTGGCTTTCAACCCCCAATCCTGTACACGAGCCAAAGACATCATACCACTAAAGCAGAAGGTGAGGACAAATAAACCGAATAACACCCCAAGAATATGATGCCATTTATACCAGAACTTCTTATAAGGGGAAATCAAATGACGTCTCCTCGCTAACCGGAAATCCCGTATTCCTAAATAGATCCCAGCGATACACATAACGCATCCAATGCCGGATAACCAGACAACTACCTTTATCCATAATTCAGCGTCTTGCCGCAAGGAAGTGAAATAAACCCAATGAGGGATCGCCCCGAGCCAAGCCCAGAAACGACTGTTTTTATCCGTATATTGCAAAACCTCCCCGGATTTAGAGGATATGTATAATTCATGTCGTTCCGGATCGGCGAAATGGAATTTATAGATCGGAAATTCCTCTTTTAAACGACCGAATGGAATCCATTGGTCCAAGGTGTACAAGGAATCTACCTTCGCTATGGAAGAGGTATTCCATTGTGATGCCACACGTTGGATACGATTCCAGTCGATTACGGGTAATCTTTCCGTCGAGTCGGCAGGAATATCATAGCTCCCTTTCTCCGTCCGGATATGAAAAACAGTTTGTCCCAAATAGCTGTTTAAGGTAACATGGCTTATCCGCTCGTTCTGCGGTAAACGTTTCTCTATCTGGTCTAACGAAGGAAGATTCTCCAGAGAGAGAATATCCATCTTCGCCCGTTTATCGGCCCGGTCCGCTCGCGGGAACGTATGGTAGATCATTACCAATCCCGATAGGAACCAAACGAGAAACAGGATACTGAACGCCGTGCCCAGTATCCTGTGTATAAATAGCGTGATCTTTGTCAATAGATTCATGAGCGTATGTTCTATATATTATAATGTATAGGAGATAGCCACTTGGAAATTACGAGGCATGCTTGGCACCATCTGTTGTCCGAGCGCTTGGTTATAATAATTGTTGTCAAACAAGTTATTCAAGTTGAATGTAAGGTGAATATTGTTGTTCAACAAATAAGACATACCGAAATCGGTTACCCAATACGGATCGAACCAAGAGTTGTTAGATGTATTACGGTATACTTTACCGGTATAACTGCTACTCAAGTGAAATTCCAGATTCTTCAAGACACCCCGAGGGATGGTATAACTGCCGTATGCGTAGAAAGTCTGGTTCGGTACGTTGCTCTGCCAGTTTCCTTCTTGGCTATTCAATTGTTGCTTTGTCTCATCCGGGTTATTGCCATAGATAGCCTCGATCAATTCCGGATCCTTTATTTCTTTCATCTCCCGGATCTTGGAGTCGTTCAATCCATAACCGATCGTCAGCGCTAAGGTGCTTACCGGAGAAAGAGTGACATCAAAATCAAAACCCTTGGAATCTTGTACACCCACCTGTCCGATTACGCTCATCGTGGTAGTCTCGCCGTTTACCTCCACTTGATAGTTGTTGGTCAACGTAGCCGTACTGTTCATCTTCCGGATATAGAACAAGCTGGCATTGGCGCTTAATATATTGTTCAATTGATATTTAAGCCCCACCTCGGCTTGGTATCCTTTCTCCGGCTTAAATACTTCCTCATTGCGAGCAGGCTCGAAACGATTTCCATCACCTCCTACATAAATGACGTTATCTTGATAGAACGTACGGATCGGCTTGAAGAAAGAGGCGAAAGACGCATAAATGGATGTATTCGGATGGGGCAGATAGACCGCTCCGAAACGATAAGTCAACGCCTTATTCTTTATCATATTGAAGCTTGAATGCTCCTCATACTCACGTCGTCCGGTAGGAGTTGTAGCGCTGGCGGACATATAACGGAAAAAGTCGTAACGTAGAGCGGCTAATACCTTCCATTGCTCGTTGAACTCAACCATATCTTGAAGATAAAGGCTGTTGGAATAATGATGCGTAACCGTCGCTTTCGAGAATTTACTGGTCATATATCCCATGCTATGCGGATCATAAACGGATACATGCGAATAAAGGCCGGGACCCTGAACATCATCCCCTAAATTATAGCCCGAATAGCTGGTACGATTCAAGGCGACGAAAGAGTAACCTCCCATATACGTATGCTTTATCTCACCCGTCCTGAATTTACCGCTTAGCTCGAGCGTATTGGCTACCGTCTTGGCTATATGGGAGAAGCGAAGCGGGAAAGAAAGATATACACTGTCCAAACAGATATATTTTTTCTGGCCGTTTTTCATATAATAATGATCATAGATCGGATCATCACTTTCGAGATAGTCGAGGGCTTCCGTCCCAAAATAGTTGATATCGTCGTTATTGTAAGAAAGGCGATCTGTTAGTTTTGCGCCGTTCCAAAAAGTATGTGTGTATTGCGTCGATATGTTCCAAGCATGATTCTTCATAAAGTCGGACTCGTTATTGTAACGAGCCTCACGGTCAAGTCCCGGTAGCATATCATTTTTATGGAGATATAACTGTCCTGTTTGCACATTATATACATCATTTGCCATTAAATCGGGAAGACCGATCTCCGTCCCATAGAAGTCGCGGTTAAAACCTCCACGAACATCTAATATGTCACGTTCCGTCATTTTAGCTTGCAATGCCAGATAACCGGAAAAGCGACGGTTGCCATTATCACGCCAGCCCTCTTGATCGGAAAAGTTGACATTGGCGTAATAATTGACCGGACCGACCAATTTACCGCCCATGCCAAGTGTCGCCTCTTTATTCTCGTAACTACCGTAGGCCAATCGGGCATTAACGCTCTGTTTCTCTGACGGGGATTTACGAACGATATTCAAGGTTCCACCTACGGCTGAATGTCCGTAAAGTACAGAAGCCGGTCCCTTTAATAATTCAATAGACTCGATACAGGATAGATCGGGTACGGGATAAGAGTTGTTTATTGCCGAACGTTCATCGCGGATACCGTCTATCATCATGATAGAATGATCGAAACCACGGATCGACAATTGTTGAAATGCGCCATAAGATGTCTGGAATCGTACGCCCGGCATAAAGCGTACCGCATCTTGGATATTACGGATACCTCGCAACTCCAAACTACTCGCCGTAATGCTATTAATTGAAATAGGAAGATATTTCATAGGTACGTCCAACTTCGTGATTTGTGGACGTGGCTTGCGTGCGGCGGTCGCTACGACTTCTTGAATATTGAATGTCGTATCGGCGAAATTCGTGTACTCATTCTTGTGTTGTGCCTGCATCGTACTGATACATAAGGCTGTCAACGGTAAGATTGTCAAAACTCTTTTCATATATTTAGCATTATAACTGTTTATTGTATGCATGTGAAATCCCTTTCGAAAGAAATTCCATTTTCCTTCGAATGAAAATTTAGTTTCTTTCGGAAGGAATTACTTTTTCTTCCGAAAGGAATAAAAAACATTGTGTAGTGAACTTTTTTTAGTCCTTCTCTACCGCATAAGCTTTCTTCTTATCAACGATATCGATCATCTTATGTTTAGCCATGAAACGGGCATGTTCGATGAAGATCTTCTGGATATCCGGATTCTGTCCCAGACCTTCCATAAATACGCTTACCTCGTAGCCTTTCTTTTCCAATTCCTCTTTCCAATCACCGGCGATATCGTTTTTCGCATGGTCTCCGGCAACAAACATAAATGGCATCAACAAGACTTTCTTCATTCCATTGGCCTTTACTTGGGCTACCATCGTATCAAAAGTAGGATAGCCCTCGATGGTTCCTACGGAATAATCCTTGAATCCCTTCTCCTTCAACATATAATCCAACATAGCATATTGGGCCGTCGCCGGTGTATAAGTGCCATGGCCTACCAATAAAGTAGCGCCTTCTTTCGCCCCATTTTTTATGATAGCGGCGATTACCGCCTCATAATCCTCCGGTGTATACAATAAAGGATTACCGATACGAATCTCCTTGAAAGAAGATTTCATGGTGGCAACATCCTTACGTAAGGATTCCATCTCGATACCTTCGATTATATTCGTGGATTGGATCAAGACATGTGTATAACCATCAGTCTTTAATTTTTCCAAGGCCTCGATCGGGTTCAGTTTCTCTACGCCACGAGCTTTTAAGCGGCGCATTACAATGCGAGAAGTCCATGCCTCACGCAACTCAACATCTTTGAAAGCTTCTTTCGCTTTTTGATTGATCGCGTCGATTGTCAAGGCACGGGTATCATCATGGGTTGTTCCAAAATGTACCATCAATAAAGCGGCCTTATCGCCCGGTTGTAAAGAGGCGAATAAATCGGATGCTACAAAATTCTCGCCATCGTGCGCACGACAAACTAGGCTGATGACCAGCAGGAAGAAAGATAGTAAGTGTTTCCTCATCATATGAATATATTAATAATTAGATTACATATCAATCCCACGGAGACAACGTATTATTCCGTCTCCAACATCTTTTAGATATAGGTGATATTTCTATCCTCTTAATTACTCCTAACCCCGGGAGGAATTAATCATTACTTCGCTTGGCAGGTTTCCTGACTGGCTCGGAAAGCAACCTTCCCATCTTTCTTAAGACAGTGGCATAGCAGAACGCTTTCCTTTTCAAGAGCTTCACAGTAGCGGGCACTGTTCCGGATTCTAACCGGATTCCCTTTTATAGAATTGTCGGTAGACAAACTCTATCACCTAAGCGGTCGCAAATTTATATAAATAATCCCGAAAAGTAACAACATCTTTCAAAGAATCCCTGTTTCAATAGCATCTTTTTTGTTTAACATCAAATAAATAGATATGGAATGGATAACTAATTTACTTCAACATTATCCGGAGCTAGCTATTTTCATAACCTTAGCTCTCGGTTTCTGGATTGGCAAGTTTAAGATAAAGAAGTTCACGCTGGGAACGGTTACCAGCGTATTATTGGTCGGTGTATTGATCGGGCAATTAAAAATCGATATAAGCGGACCGTTAAAGTCCGTCTTTTTCTTGATGTTCCTCTTCGCTGTAGGATATAGTGTTGGGCCACAGTTCTTCCGGGGATTGAAAAAGGAAGGTCTTCCTCAAATGCTTTTCGCCGCCGTCATGTGTGTGTTTTGCTTGATCGCTCCTTTTTTACTGGCGAAACTTATGGGATATAACGCAGGCGAGGCCGCAGGATTATTGGCGGGCTCCCAGACGATGTCGGCAGTATTAGGAGTTGCCGAAGATACGATCGGACAGATGAATATTAGCGATACGGATAAAAGCGCTATGGTAAATGTAATGCCCGTGGCCTATGCGGTAACTTATATTTTCGGTACGGCAGGATCCGCATGGTTGGTGAGTGATATCGGGCCACGTCTTTTAGGAGGACTCGACTACGTGAAAAAAGCCTGTAAAGAGCTAGAGGCTAAAATGGGAAATAACGACGAGAGCGAGCAACCGGGCTTTATGCCTGCCGCCCGTCCGGTAACTTTCCGGGCCTATAAGATTAGTAATGAATGGTTCAAGGAGGGTAAAAGCGTAAAACAGTTGGAGGAATATCTGGACCAATTAGGACGGCATTTGTTCGTGGAGCGTGTCCGTATTAATAATGTACTAACCGATGTTAAACCGGATTTGGTTTTACATACCGGAAATGAGGTTGTCCTAAGCGGTCGCCGGGAATTCGTGATCGGAGAGGAGAACTGGATTGGCGACGAGGTCAATGACATTGAATTGCTCGATTTTCCGGCAGAGACGTTACCCGTACTAGTGATCCATAAGGAATACGTGGGGAAAAAGATCTGCTATTTACGCAATCAATCGTTCATGCACGGTGTTAGCGTCAAGTCCATAAGGCGTGCGGGTATCAATATCCCGGTCTTGGCCGCTACGGTGATAGATTCCGGTGATATGTTGGAATTGGTGGGTATGAAATCAGAGGTAAATAAAGCGGCTACGACTTTAGGATATCCCGATCGCCCAACCAATCAGACCGATTTGATTTTCGTGGGTATCGGTATTTTCTTAGGGGGAATTTTAGGTTCGCTCGCGATTCATTTCGGAGGTGTCCCGATCAGCCTGAGTACGAGTGGCGGCGCTTTGATAGCCGGACTCGTCTTTGGATGGCTTCGTTCCAAGCATCCGACCTTCGGGCGTATTCCGGAGCCTTCCGTCTGGATATTAAATAATTTGGGACTGAATATGTTTATCGCCGTAGTCGGTATCACGGCGGGTCCCAGTTTCGTGACCGGATTGAAGGAAGTCGGTATAAGTTTATTTATTATCGGTGCTTTAGCGACATCTATCCCGCTTATCATCGGTATTCTGATGGGACGTTACGTTTTTAAGTTCCATCCGGCTATCACTTTAGGTTGCACGGCAGGTTCACGTACGACAACCGCCGCATTAGGAGCGGTGGAAGATGCCGTAGGAAGTGAGACTCCAGCCTTAGGCTATACCGTTACCTATGCGGTGGGTAATACTTTATTAATCATCTGGGGTGTCGTTATTGTGCTAATCATGTAATATATATAATGTATGGACAAGAAGAAAATACATGTCACGAGAGAATATGAGAAAAAGATGTCGGAGATTAGCCCTTTCGAGCTAAAGAACATCTTGATAGAGTTAGCGGATGAGAGCGCTCGTAAAAGTACGCACATCATGCTGAACGCAGGAAGGGGAAATCCAAACTGGATCAGTACGGTTCCACGGGAGGCATTCTTCCTATTAGGGCAGTTCGCCTTGGAGGAATGCCAGCGGGAAACCGAATTGGCAGATGAGATGGCCGGAGCCGCAGGGGTTCCCAACCGCAAAAGGATCGCGTCTCGCTTCGTACAGTTTCTAAAGAAACATGCGCAATCTCCCGGCGCTACTTTATTGAAGGGTACCTATGAATATCTGGTCACGGAAAAAGGTGTAGATGAGAATGAGCTTGTATACGAATGGGCGGAAGGTGTCATTGGTGATCAATATCCGGTTCCCGATCGTATCTTGAAATATACGGAAATGCTCGTGCGGGATTATTTAGACCAAGAATTATGTGATAACCAGCCCCCTGAGGGAATATTCGACCTTTTCGCTACCGAGGGCGGAACTGCCGCCATGTGTTATATCTTCGATTCCTTGCAGCAGAATTTCTTGTTGAATAAGGGAGACAAGATCATTCTCTTCGCTCCGGTATTCACTCCTTATATAGAGATTCCGGAACAGGCTCGTTATCTTTTTAATGTCATAGAGATAAAAGCCTTGAAGATGACAAAAGACGGCTATCACACGTGGCAATATCAAGAAAAGGATTTAGATGTCCTGAAAGATCCTAGCGTGAAAGCCGCTTTCATAACAAACCCGAGCAACCCGCCTTCATACGGATTGACAAAAGCATTGATGAATAGGATCGTTGAGATCGTACGGAACGACAATCCCAACCTTATGATTATTACGGATGATGTGTATGCGACATTTATTCCGCATTTTCGCTCGATGATGGCCGAATTACCAAAGAATACGTTATGTGTCTATTCTTTCTCCAAATATTTCGGGGCAACCGGATGGAGATTGGCGGTAATCGCTTTACATCAAGATAATATTTACGACCGGATGATCCGTGAATTGCCAAGAGATAAACAGGAGCTTCTAAAAAAACGGTATAGCAGTCTATCCTTACATCCCGAGGATATCCGCTTTATTGATCGTATGGTAGCCGATAGCCGTCAAGTAGCCTTGAATCATACGGCCGGTCTTTCCTTGCCACGACAAACACAAATGTCTCTGTTTGCGTCTTTCGCTCTATTAGATGCGGAAAATACCTATAAGAAAAGGATGCAGGATATGATCCACGAGCGTTTACACACATTGTGGGAAAGCACCGGATTCACCTTATTGGACGACCCTTTGCGTGCGGGATACTATAGTGAGATCGATATGCTTGTCTGGGCTAAGAAATTCTATGGGGATGATTTCGTGGAATATCTAAAAAAGAATTACGAACCTCTGGATGTCGTTTTCCGTCTGGCACAGGAAACTTCCTTGGTTTTACTGAACGGAGGAGGTTTTGATGCTCCCGAGTGGTCTATCCGCGCATCTTTAGCCAACCTTAAACGGGAAGATTATGTCCGGATTGGAGAGGGTATCGCATCTATTTTACATAGTTATGCTCAAAGATGGAAAGAAAGTCTCGATAAGTAGAAAAAACAGCTCCAAGGCTTGAACAAAACGGGCTAATGGTACGTTTTATTAATAAACGTGCGATTAGCCCGTTTTTCTAAGTTATCCGGGAGATTATAAATAACCTCTATAACCTCATAGAAATTATCGAACAAATTGTATTTCATTATATTATATATTTGTTGATAATAAAAACAAAGACTCATTGGCAGATGTCTTATTTATTACATTTTAGCTGGTTATAGATAAATATATTTGCGAAAAGGCTTACAATAAAAAACGAATATGAATATGGTGTACGACATTGACATGCTTAGAAATTTCTATGCGAATTTCCCCAGAAGAGTGGACACAGCCCGCGAACGTATCGGTGGTCGCCCGATGACCTTGGCCGAGAAAATCTTATATGCGCATCTATACGATGAAAGCTCGACTCGCCTTTTCAAAAGAGGTGAGGATTATGTGAATTTCCGTCCCGACCGTGTGGCTATGCAAGATGCCACCGCTCAGATGGCGCTTTTACAATTCATGAACGCCGGAAAAGAAAAATCCGCAGTACCGGCTACCGTGCATTGCGACCATTTGATCCAAGCGAATATGGGAGCCAAAACGGATATCGATACGGCTACCAAAAGCAATAGCGAGGTCTATGATTTCTTGAAATCGGTCTCCGATAAATATGGAATCGGTTTTTGGAAACCCGGAGCAGGCATTATCCATCAAGTGGTATTGGAAAATTATGCGTTTCCCGGCGGTATGATGGTAGGAACTGATTCACATACCCCGAATGCCGGAGGACTTGGAATGGTCGCTATCGGAGTAGGAGGAGCCGATGCCGTGGATGTCATGACCGGAATGGAATGGGAACTGAAGATGCCGAAACTAATTGGTGTTAAGTTAACTGGTAGTTTGAATGGTTGGGCCTCGCCGAAGGACGTGATTCTTAAGCTAGCGGGCATCTTAACCGTAAAAGGTGGAACGAACGCTATCATCGAATATTTCGGTCCGGGCACCGCCTCAATCTCAGCGACCGGAAAAGCTACGATCTGTAATATGGGTGCCGAGGTAGGAGCGACTACTTCCTTATTCCCATTCGATAATACAATGGCTCAATATCTTCGTGCCACGGGACGTGACGAGGTAGCGAGCTGGGCCGAAGCTATCGGTGAATATCTGGAAGCGGATATGGACGTTCGTGCCGAGCCAGATAAGTTTTACGATCGTGTAATCGTTATTAACCTTTCCGAATTGGAGCCGCATATCAACGGTCCGTTCACGCCGGATGCAGCTACGCCTATCTCGGAGTTTGCCGCAAAAGTAAAAGCGAATGGCTATCCCCGAAAGATGGAGGTCGGATTAATCGGTTCCTGTACCAACTCTTCTTATCAAGATCTAAGCCGTGCGGCATCTATTGCTCGCCAAGCTTATGAGGATAAAATACCGGTAGCGGCACCCTTGATCATCAACCCGGGTTCCGAGCAAATCCGTTATACGGCAGAAAGAGATGGTATTATCGGTGATTTTGAACGGATTGGCGCAACCATTATGGCGAATGCCTGTGGTCCTTGTATCGGACAATGGAAACGTCATACGGATGATAATACCCGTAAGAATTCGATCGTTACTTCATTCAATCGTAACTTCGCTAAACGTGCGGACGGTAATCCGAATACACATGCTTTTGTCGCTTCTCCGGAACTGACACTGGCCTTGACCATCGCAGGTGATCTATGTTTCAATCCTTTGACCGATACCTTGAAGACAGAGGATGGTAAGGTTGTGAAACTGAAAGAACCGAAAGGCTCGGATTTTCCGCCGAAAGGTTTCGAGGTAAAGGATAACGGCTATCTGGCACCTACGGGTAAGAACGTAGTGGTGAACATCGATCCGGAATCCAACCGCCTACAAGCATTAAAGCCTTTCGCTCCTTGGAATGGAGAGGATTTCACGGATATGCCCCTTCTTATCAAGGCTGAAGGTAAATGTACGACGGATCATATCTCGATGGCCGGTCCATGGTTACGTTTCCGTGGGCATTTGGAAAATATATCGGATAATATGTTGATGGGAGCCGTAAACGCTTTCAACGGGAAGACAAACTCTGTATTGAATCAACTGAACAATGAATATGAAGCAGTTTCTGCCGTAGCGAAACAATACAAGGCAAATAGTATTTCCTCGATCGTCGTAGCGGAAGAAAACTATGGTGAAGGCTCTTCCCGGGAACATGCAGCCATGGAGCCTCGCTTCCTAAATGTA
>ULQW01051207.1_pt1 | contig 12328 bp, 8 predicted proteins | sample 1954921 | NCBI WGS metagenome assembly ULQW01 (sample SAMEA4835666, study PRJEB28245) | human gut metagenome | biome: gut microbiome; material: fecal sample | place: Denmark | collected 2008
CCGTTGGTTCCTGCCACGTGAATCGTATGGAATTTGCGGTGAGGGTGATGGAAGTAGTCATCCAGCGCATACGTGTTGTCTAATCCCTCTTTGTAGGCATCTTTGCCCACTTGCTGAAACAGAGGGGCACTATTATATAAGTAGGTAAGTGTTTCCTGATAATTCATGATTTCTGCTTTTTAAAAACAGCTGCAAATATCATCATTTTTATCAGGATAACCTATCTTTTTACGATTTCATTTACCAGTAAGCCCCTTGTGGGTATTTGATTCCTTCTACCCCGATGCTGATGGAACTGCTTTCATTAAACTTGAAATTAATCATTCCTCCAATCCGGTCGGGAGCGAAATTAGGCATGGGATAGTAATAGGGTGAACGTTTCGGCATGAGCGACTTGTTGCCATAGGCATACAGACTGATACGCTCGTTGACCTTAAACGCAGCAATGCCGGTAATTCCTACATTACGGTAGTTGATGCCACCCCAGTTGAAGTTGCTGGCATACAATCCACCTGCTACGCTGAAACGTTTGTTCAACGGTACGGCGTACAAGAATGCGGCATCCTGACCGAAACCCACTCCGGAAGGAGCGTATTTGCTCGGACTGAATGTGACATTCATGCCGATGGACGCATTGAATCCTTTATGCAGCTCCCAGGTGGCATAGCCGTAATTGAACGGAGTAATGCCATACATATCGAAGGGAGAGTATAGGTAATGTTGCGGAACAGGAGCAGGAAGGGGTACACTGAGTGTATCCTTAGCCATGAGCTGTTCTGCATGCAATGTCGTGGAAAGGGAGTCGGAAGGAAGCGACTTCGGGTTTTCTGTCTGTGCTAAAACGAGTAACGGACAGAACAATGTCAGCAGCAAGATATATTTTTTCATGACTTTCATTTTTTTTGTTACCCCAAAAATACAAAAAATGTCACTGCTATTTAGGCTGTTATCTCTTTTTAGTCCTGGTTTAAATTTTATTTGGATAAAGAAGACGATGTGGACCAGAGCAGAATCTGAAATGTCCTGTTCTCTTTTCAGTACTTCTTAAGGAGGACTGTAGTACTTCCACGAAAGTACTGGAGTACTTCCTATGCAGTACTGGAGTACTTCTTCGGGAGTACTGGGAAAATGGCTTCCGGCCGAAATAGGAGACTTGCAGGAATCGTGTTTAAATACAGAAAGGACTGACTCCATTTGTAGGGGAGACAGTCCTTTCTTGTATCTGAAAAGCTGTTGCTTAATCGAATAAACTTCTGAATTTCTTGAAGATTTTTTCTTTCAGACTTGTATTTGGCTTGAAGTTCTCTGCTTCCTGCCATTTTTCCAGTGCCTGACGTTCTTCTTTCGTCAGCGTTTCCGGAATGTAGACGCTGATATTTACCAGCAAGTCACCTGTACCGGTGTTGTATCCGTAGCTGTTGATGTTTGGCAGACCTTTGCCGCGCAAGCGGAGTACTTTGCCCGGCTGTGTGCCCGGCTCAATCTTGATTTTTGCCTTCCCGTCGATGGTCGGGATTTCTACCGTACCTCCTAATGCAGCGGTCGGCACACTCAATAGAAGGTTGTAAATCAAGTCACTTTCGTCACGGATGAGTTCCGGATGCTTTTCTTCCTCAATCAATACCAGCAAGTCGCCCGGTACCCCGTTGTGTTTTCCGGCATTACCTTTTCCGTTGATGGTCACCTGCATGCCTTCAGCTACTCCGGCCGGAATCTTCACGGTTACTACTTCCTCACCGTAAACCACTCCTTCACCGTTACATTCCTTACATTTGTTCTTGATGATTTTACCTTCACCGCCGCACTGCGGACATACAGACTGTGTCTGCATCATGCCGAAAATGCTCTGCTGTGTGCGGGTTACGCTACCCGTTCCGTGACATGTAGGACAGGTTTCTGTACCTCCGTCACCTTCTGCTCCTGTACCATGACAGTGGCTGCATTCTACGTATTTCTTTAGCTTGAATTTCTTTTCAACTCCAGTTGAAATCTCCTTCAGGTTCAGTTTGACCTTTACGCGCAAGTCTGAGCCACGGAATTTCCGCTGACGTGACTGGCCTCCGCCACCAAATCCGTTGCTGAATCCGCCGAATCCTCCGTGTCCGCCGAAAATATCGCCGAACATAGAGAAAATATCGTCCATAGACATGCCTTGGCCGCCAAATCCGCCAAAACCGCTTCCACCTCCGGCTGCACCGTCTACTCCGGCAAAACCGAACTGGTCATAGCGTGAACGCTTGTCCGGGTTGCTCAATACTTCGTAGGCCTCTGCGGCTTCCTTGAACTTCTCTTCCGCTTCCTTATCACCCGGGTTGCGGTCCGGATGATATTGGATGGCCTTCTTTCGATACGCTTTCTTTATCTCATCTGCCGTGGCCGTTTTGGCAACCCCCAGCACTTCATAGTAATCTCTTTTCGCCATGACTCTACCTATTTATTATTGGGCAACCACCACTTTGGCGTGACGGATGACTTTTTCATTCAATTTGTATCCAGTCTGTACACAGTCCAGAATCTTTCCTTTCTGATCTTCACTTGAAGCGGGTACCAGTGCGATGGCTTCGTGGTAGTCGGTATCGAAATCCTGGCCGATAGGTTCCATTTTTTCCAGTCCCTCCTGATGCAAGTTCTTCAGGAACTTTTGATAAATCAGTTCTACACCGTCGTAGATTGCTTTCACGTCTTCTGCTTTCTGCATATTCTGTAAAGCACGTTCCAGGTCATCCAAAACTGGTAGTACGGCATTGATGGCTTTTTCGCCTCCGTTCTTAATCAGTTCGGCTTTTTCCTTGATAGTACGTTTCCGGAAATTATCAAATTCAGCAGACAGACGCAGATATTTATCTTTTTGCTCATCAATCACTTTCTGAGCTTCTTCCAATTCTTTTTCTAACTTCTCTTCTGCGGTAAGTTCTTTTTCTTCTTCGCCTTTTTCCTGGGCTTTTTGTGCTTCCGCTTCCTGAGATTCAGCGGCAGCCTGTGCATTTTTGTCAGTGTGCTGCTGATTCTTCAATTCTTCTTCCACCTTTTGGTTTTGATTCTTGTTGCTCATATCTTATTTAGTTTTATTTCAATTGAATGTTTTTGCTTTTTCTCCAGCAAAAATCGTGCCTTAGCTCAGCTTTTTGTGGATTGGCCGCAAAAATAATAAAAAACTGCCACACTGACATAGAAAAAAATAAGTTTCGGCTTCTGTCTGCTCTTTTTATATTTCATCTTTCCAAAAGTACAGTTCAACCTCTGATTTGTCGGTTTCATACTTTTACGAATCTTTAAAAGGTAGTGAGCCACTAATTTTGCTACCATCATTAATCAACACTCAAGAAAATGTTTAAGAAAATAGTCCATTTTTCAATTCGAAAAAAACTGTTTGTCGCTTTGACAACACTGTTTTTAATGATTGGGGGCATTTATTCTATGCTGACGTTGCCTATTGATGCCGTACCTGATATTACCAATAATCAGGTGCAGGTAGTCACGGTATCGCCTACTTTGGCTCCGCAGGAGGTAGAGCAGCTGATTACGTTCCCGATAGAGGTTGCCATGAGCAACATTATGAATGTGCAGGAAATCCGTTCGGTGTCTCGTTTTGGACTTTCCGTAGTGACGGTAGTATTCAAGGAAAGCGTGCCTACGCTGGATGCCCGTCAGTTGGTCAATGAACAGATACAGACCGTGGCCGGGGAGATTCCTTCCAATCTGGGCGTACCGGAAATGATGCCGATTACCACCGGTTTGGGAGAAATTTATCAGTATGTGCTGAAAGTAGCTCCGGGATATGAAAAGAAGTACGATGCCATGGAGCTGCGTACTATTCAGGACTGGATTGTGAAAAGACAGCTTTCGGGTATTCCGGGCATTGTGGAAATCAACAGTTTCGGAGGATACCTGAAGCAATATGAAGTGGCTGTTGACCCGGATGCCTTGTATTCGCTCAACATCACCATCGGGGATGTGTTCGAGGCTTTGAGCCGTAACAACCAGAATACCGGAGGTAGCTATATAGAAAAGGTGAACCGTGCCTATTACATCCGTTCGGAAGGTATGATTGCCGACTTAAAAGACATTGAACAGATTGTCGTGACCAATCGTGGAGGAATCCCTGTACATGTGAGCGACATTGCTAAAGTACGTTACGGAGCTCCCAAGCGTTTTGGCGCCATGACCATGGATGGAAACGGCGAGTGTGTGGGTGGTATTGCCATGATGCTGAAAGGAGCCAATGCCAATGTGGTAACTCAGGAACTGGAGAAACGGGTGGCGAAGGTGCAGAAGATGCTGCCGGAAGGAATTAGCGTAGAACCTTACCTGAACCGTTCCGAACTAGTGAACCGTAACATCTCGACGGTGATTCGCAACCTGGTGGAAGGTGCGGTGATTGTGTTCCTCGTATTGATTGTGTTCTTGGGAAATGTACGTGCCGGACTGATTGTGGCTTCTGTGATACCGTTAGCTATGCTTTTTGCCTTTATCCTGATGCGGGTGTTCGGTGTATCTGCCAACCTGATGAGTTTGGGAGCTATCGACTTCGGTATTGTGGTAGACGGTTCCATTGTGATATTGGAAGGAATTCTGGCACATATCTACGGCCGTCGGTTGATGGGGCGTACCCTCAGCAAAGAAGAAATGGATGCAGAGGTGGAGAAAGGAGCCGGCAATGTCGTACGAAGTGCCACATTTGCCGTTCTGATTATTCTGATAGTGTTCTTCCCTATATTGACTTTGACCGGAATCGAGGGTAAATACTTTACACCGATGGCCAAGACGCTGGTGTTCTGTATTATCGGTGCTCTGCTGTTGTCGCTGACTTATGTGCCGATGATGGCTTCCTTGTTCCTGAAGCGTACGGTATCGGTAAAACCGACATTGGCCGACCGCTTTTTTGAGAAATTGAACCGTGTGTATCGTCGGACACTGGACTTCTGCCTGTCGCATGTATGGGGTACGCTGGTGTCAGCCTTTACCTTATTAATACTCTCGTTCTTTCTGTTTACCCGCTTGGGTGCCGAGTTTATTCCGACTCTTGACGAAGGTGACTTTGCCATGCAGATGACGCTTCCGGCAGGTAGTTCCTTGAGCCGCAGTATCGAGGTGTCGCTTGCGGCTGAGAAGAAACTGAAGGAGGATTTTCCGGAAATCAAGCACGTGGTTGCCAAAATCGGTACGGCTGAAGTACCTACCGACCCGATGGCCGTAGAGGATGCCGACGTGATGATTGTGATGAAGCCGTTCAGTGAATGGACTTCGGCCAGCAGCCGCGCGGAGATGGTGGAGAAGATGAAAAAGTCGCTGGAGTCGGTAAAAGGAGCCGAGTTCAATTTCAGCCAGCCCATCCAGTTGCGTTTCAATGAGCTGATGACAGGAGCCAAAGCCGATATCGCCATCAAACTGTATGGAGAAGATATGGCCGAACTCTATGCTAAGGCCAAAGAGGCGGCCAAGTATGTGGAACAGGTGCCTGGAGCTTCCGATGTGTTGGTAGAGCAGGCCATGGGACTTCCGCAGTTGCTGGTGAAATACGACCGTGCCAAGATTGCCCGCTACGGCATCGACATAGAGGAACTGAATACGATTATCCGTACGGCCTACGCCGGAGAGACTGCCGGAGTGGTCTTTGAAAACGAACGTCGTTTCGACCTCGTACTGCGTCTGGATAAGGATAAGGTGCAAGACCTGAATATCGACAAACTGTTTGTCCGCACGAGCGAAGGCATCCAGATACCGGTCAGCGAAGTGGCTAGCATCGACCTGGAGAACGGGCCGTTGCAGATTAACCGCGATGCCACCAAACGACGGATTGTCATCGGTGTCAATGTACGCGATGCCGACATCCAGCAGGTAGTGGAACAGATACGTACCTCTTTGGAGAAGAACGTGAAACTGAAACCGGGTTATTACTGGGAATACGGCGGACAGTTTGAAAACCTGCAGAATGCCGTACGTACGTTGAGCATTGTGATTCCGATAGCCCTGATGCTGATACTTTTACTGTTGTTTTTCGCATTTAGAAGTGTAATTTATTCGTTAGTTGTTTTTTCTACCGTACCTTTGTCGCTGATTGGAGGTATCGTGGCGTTGTGGTTGCGCGGTCTTCCGTTCAGTATCTCGGCTGGCGTGGGATTTATAGCCCTGTTTGGCGTGGCCGTGTTGAATGGTATCTTGATGATTAACCATTTTAATGACTTACGAAAAGAAAAGACTTATACTATGTGTACAAATCGAATCATTGCAAAAGGATGTCCTCATCTGTTGAGACCGGTGTTCCTGACCGGACTGGTGGCTTCACTGGGCTTTGTGCCCATGGCGGTAGCTACCTCGGCTGGAGCCGAAGTACAGCGCCCGCTGGCGACTGTAGTGATTGGCGGACTGATTGTGTCTACCGTGCTGACCTTGATTGTCATTCCGGTGTTCTACCGGCTGGTAAATGTCATTGCCCATTTGTGGGGACGGAAAAGACACCGTGCGCGGTTGGGTCGCAAGGCGGGTATGACGTGTATGTTGTTGTTGCTGGCCGCCTCTGCTTCCGCCGTGACTCCGACTCCTCAGAAGGCGATTTCGCTGGATGAGGCCTTGGAAATAGCCTTGCAGAATCACCCACGGTTGAAGATGGCCAATGCGGAAATCGAACGGAGCCGGGCAGCCCGTGGAGAAGTCTGGGACGGGGGCAACACTTCGTTCAGCTACTCCTGGGGGCAGTTGAACGGGGAATATCGGAAAGACAATGAACTGTCGGTAGAACAGTCGCTCGGTTCCTTGCTGACTCCTTTCTATAAGAATGCCTTGGTCAATGCACAGGTAACCACCGGCAGCAACTACCGTGACATGGTGAAGAAAGAAATTGTGGCCGAAGTGAAACGGGCGTGGGTGTACTATCAATATGCTCTTCATTTGTATCGTTTGTATGGAGAGCAGGAAGAACTGGCCCTGAAGCTGCGTGAAAGCGGGGAGTTGCGTTATCAGCAGGGAGATATTGACCAGACGCAACGGAACATGATTGCCACGCTGGCAGCGGATCTTCACACCCGCAGCCTGCAAGCTCGGGAGGAAATGGAACTGGCTTCCCGTCGTTTTGCGTGGGCCTGCTATGCCGGTGCGCCGGTAGTGCCCAACGACAGTTCGCTGGCGGTACTTCCGCTCTCTTTGCAGGACCGGCCTCTTTCGGCAGCCCATCTGAATTATTTTGCCAGCCAGGTGCAGGAAAAGAAATCGGAACTCCGCATTGAACGCAGCAAGTTTTTCCCGGAGTTCTCACTGGGGTATGTGCGTCAGAAAATCGCACCGCTGAACGGGTTGAACTCGTGGATGGTGGGCGTGTCCTTTCCCATTCTGTTCTTCCCGCAGCGCAGCCGCAGCAAGCAGGCCAAGGTGAACTTGCAGATTGCGGAATGGCAAGCTGAGCAGAACCGGGTACAGTTGAACAACCAGGTGGAAGAACTTTACCGCCGTGCCCGTCAGCAGCAGGAAAGCTTGGACTACTATTCCAAGGCAGCCCTGAAAGAGGCGGAAGCGCTTCAGAAAAGTGCCCTGTTGAAGTTCAAGGAAAGTGAGATCAACATCACGGATTTCGTACAGAATTTGAATGCTTCCCGCGAAATCCGCAAGAATTACATTGAAACGGTATATGCCTACAACGTATCCGTACTGGAAATCGAATTATACACTGAATAAAAAATAAAAAGCATAACAAGATGAAACAGATACTTTTTTTCTCAGCCTTATGGTGTGCACTGGCTTTCACCTCTTGCGGTGGAGGTGCATCCAAGCAAACCACTGATGAAGCAACCGATACTTTGTCGGCATCGCAGGACAGCCTTGCTGCGGCTACTGATAGCATGGTGGTAGACGGTATGTCGGGAGCTACTCAGGTGGCCAATGCTCCTTCGTTCAACGGAGTTTTGATGATACCACCGCAAAAGCATGCTACTATTACCTTGAGTATGGGAGGAGCCGTACACAGTGTGTCTTTTCTCCCGGGCAGTTACGTACAGAAAGGTCAGGTAATTTTGACCCTGGAGAATCCGGATTTCATTACTTTGCAGCAGACATGGCTGGATGCGGCTGCACAGATCGAGTTCTTGGAAAAAGAATATGCACGCCAGAAGAATCTCGCTTCACATGAGGCAGCTTCCCAGAAACAGATGCAGCAGAGTAAATCAGAATACCTTTCCATGAAGAGTCTGTTGGATGCAAGTGCTGCCCAGTTGAAAATTTTGGGTATGGATACTCATCATTTGCAGACGCAGGGCATTCATCCTTACCTGGAAATCAAAGCTCCTCTGAGTGGTTATGTTACCAATATGAATGTCAACTTGGGAAAATATTTCAACGTGGGAGAACCCGTGTGTGATGTCATCGACAAGCATTCACTGATGTTACAGCTGACGGCCTATGAGAAAGACCTGGACGATTTAAAGGTGGGTGACCATTTTGAATTTCACGTGAATGGCATGGGAAATCAGAACTTTGAGGCCGTGCTGGTATCTATCGACCAGATGGTGGACAGCACTAACCGTTCCATCAAGGTATATGCCCGTGTGCTGAATCCGCTCAAGGACTTCCGTCCAGGTATGTATGTATCGGCTCGTAAGGTGTCTTCCAAATCCTGATTTTGACGCATGAAGCGAATCGTGGACAATAAATATCTGCTGGTCGTGAATGCCATCTCCATCATGGTGGCATTCCTTACGCATTTTCCGGAACTGATTGCTTTGTCGAATCCGTATGTTTCCGACGGGCTTTCGTTTCCGGGCATGCACTGGGCAGATGTGGGCAATGAGGTGTTGTTTACATATGTTTCCTTGTTGTTGCTTTTCTTCCTGAATGAGGCCGTGTTCCACTTCAACAGCGACATGGTATCCATCGGGTGGAAGAAGATGCTCTGCGCGTTTGTGCTCACGTGGGTGGTCAGCAACCTGCTGGGAAAATGCTTCGTGTATCTGCACCAGCATTTCGACATTCCGGCTATCGATGCCATGCTTCACCATTATCTCCATCCTTTACGGGATTTTCTGATTACTTGCATTGTGACGGGAAGCTGTTATTTCTTCCATCAGAACCGGAAAAGCCGCAAGATGCTGCTCGAAAACCAGCAGTTGCGCACGGAAAATATCATCAACCAGTATGAAGCCTTGAAGAGCCAGCTGAATCCGCACATGTTGTTCAATTCGCTGAACACCTTGTATCTGCTTATTCGCGAATCGCCCGATAAGGCCCGTCATTACTTGGAGGAACTGTCGAAGGTGATGCGCTATACTTTGCAGGACAATGAGTCGCATTCCGTCACCCTACGGGAGGAGATGGATTTTGTGAAGTCGTATATGTATCTGCTGCAGGTGCGTTACGAAGAAAATCTGCAGTTTGACATCCGGATTTCGCCGGAGCTGCTTTCCCGCAAGTTGCCTCCCATGGCCCTCCAGCTGCTGATAGAGAATGCCGTGAAGCACAACGAAATCAGTAACCGCCGTCCGCTGACGGTGCTGGTAAAGGCGGAAGGCGATACGGTGGAGGTGAGCAACCCGTTGCAACCCAAGCGGGGCGGGACGGCCGGAATGGGAATCGGACTGGCCAATCTGGCCAAACGTTACCAGTTGCTTTATAAAAAGGAAGTTTCCGTACAGGAAGAGAACAACCGTTTTACTGTGATTTTGCCTTTGATTTGAAATGAAAACACTGATTATAGAAGATGAGAAAGCGGCCTTGCGCAACCTGAAGGCCGTGATGCAGGAAGTGGACACCGATTTTGAAATCGTCGGGGAGGTGGACAGCATTTTCGACGGAGTGGAATGGTTTCGTACGCATCCCATGCCGGAGCTGGTGTTTATGGACATCCATCTGGCTGATGGCTCGGCTTTCGACATCTGTGCGCAGGTGGACATCACCTGTCCGATTATCTTCACCACGGCCTACGATGAATATGCGCTCCGGGCATTCAAGGTGAACAGCGTGGCCTATCTGCTCAAGCCCATCAGCCGGATTGATTTGCAGGAGGCCATGCATAAGCTGGAACTGCTGGGCGGACAGCCGAAGGCGGAGAAACAGCCCGACCTGTCGGAGATTATCCGGAGCCTGAAAAAGGAGGAAAGCTACAAGACCCATTTTCTGGTGCCGGTGAAGGGCGACAAGTTTCTGCCGGTATCGGTCGATTCCATCCAGTATTTCTATATTTCCAACGGGCTGGTCAAGGCTGTCGACGGAGACGGGAAGGAATTTGTGTTCTCGCAGTCGCTCGACGAGCTGGCCGAACTGCTCAATCCGCACGATTTTTTCCGGGCCAACCGCCAGTTCATCGTGTCGCGGAAGGCCGTATCCGACATCAGCCTGTGGTTCAACGGACGATTGGCCATCAACCTGAAAGTGCCGGTGCCCGAGAAAATCATCATTAGCAAGGCCAAGGCTTCGGAATTGAAGGACTGGTTCTAAAACAGAAAGGGAGAAACGCTTCATGGTTTTTCCCTTTATTTTTTCGGTGGAAATCCGTATCTTTGCCGCATAATTCAAAAAAGGTAGAAAAAACAGATGATAACAGTTTCAAATGTAGCCGTTCAATTTGGTAAAAGAGTGTTGTATAACGACGTGAACTTGAAGTTCACGAATGGTAATATCTATGGCATCATCGGAGCCAACGGTGCCGGTAAGTCTACGTTCCTGAAAGTGATTTCGGGCGAGCTGGACCCCACCAAGGGAAGTGTCACCCTGGGACCGGGCGAACGTCTTTCGGTGTTGAGCCAGGACCACTTTAAGTTTGATGCCCACACGGTGCTCGATACCGTACTGATGGGACACACCATCCTTTGGGACATCATGAAGCAGCGCGAGGCCCTGTATGCCAAGGAAGATTTTACCGATGAAGACGGTATCAAGGCAGCCGAACTGGAAGAAAAGTTTGCCGAACTGGAAGGCTGGAATGCCGAGAGCGACGCGGCCATCCTGCTGAGCGGGCTGGGCATCAAGGAAGACAAGCACTACACGCTGATGGGTGATTTGAGTGGTAAGGAAAAGGTGCGTGTGATGCTGGCACAGGCGCTTTTCGGAAATCCGGACAACCTGTTGCTCGACGAGCCGACCAATGACCTGGACATGGATACGGTGACCTGGCTCGAAGAATACCTTTCTAACTTTGAACATACCGTGCTGGTGGTAAGCCACGACCGTCACTTCCTTGACTCGGTATGTACGCATACGGTGGACATCGACTTCGGCAAGGTGAACCTCTTTGCCGGTAACTATAGCTTCTGGTATGAATCCAGCCAGCTGGCTCTCCGTCAGCAGCAGAACCAGAAGGCCAAGGCAGAAGAAAAGCGTAAGGAACTGGAAGAATTTATCCGTCGTTTCTCTGCCAATGTAGCGAAATCCAAGCAGACTACCAGCCGTAAGAAGATGCTGGAGAAACTGAATGTGGATGAAATCAAGCCGTCTTCTCGTAAATATCCGGGTATCATCTTTACGATGGACCGTGAACCGGGTAACCAGATTCTGGAGGTTTCCGGACTGCGTGCCGAAACGGAAGAAGGAACAGTGCTTTTCAATGACGTGAACTTTAACGTAGAGAAGGGCGACAAGATTGTCTTCCTGAGCCGCGATCCGCGTGCCATGACGGCCTTGTTTGAGATTATCAACGGACACCGTAAGGCACAGGCCGGACACTATAACTGGGGAGTAACCATTACTACGGCTTACTTGCCATTGGACAATACGGATTATTTCAACTGCGATCTGAACCTGGTAGACTGGTTGAGCCAGTACGGTCAGGGCAATGAAGTGGAGATGAAAGGCTTCCTCGGCCGTATGTTGTTCTCTGGTGAAGAGGTAATGAAGAAAGTCAGCGTGTTGTCGGGAGGTGAGAAGATGCGTTGTATGATTGCCCGCATGCAGTTGCGTAATGCCAACTGTCTGATTTTGGATACTCCGACCAACCACTTGGACTTGGAATCTATTCAGGCGTTCAACAACAACCTGAAGATTTACAAGGGAAATGTGCTCTTTGCCTCACACGACCATGAGTTCATCGAAACCGTGGCCAACCGTATCATCGAGTTGACTCCGAACGGAATCATCGACAAGATGATGAGCTACGACGAGTATATTTCATCCGACCATATCAAGGAAATGCGTGCCCGTATGTACGGCGATAAATAAGACTCAAAAAACGCCTTTGCGTTTGGAAGAAAACGCAAGTACGTTTTATCCGAAACGCAAGGACGTTTTGATCAAAACGCTTAGGCGTTTTACTTAAAGCGCAAGTACGTTTTTGTGGAAACGCACTTGCGTTTTTTTCTGTTCGTCAGAACTTCTGAAGTGTACTGAAAATAGTTGTCAGTTTGAAGATTAA
>ULQW01052988.1_pt1 | contig 12150 bp, 8 predicted proteins | sample 1954921 | NCBI WGS metagenome assembly ULQW01 (sample SAMEA4835666, study PRJEB28245) | human gut metagenome | biome: gut microbiome; material: fecal sample | place: Denmark | collected 2008
CCAGGGCGCTGCGGGGCTCGTAGTCCCGCACGGAGGTATCTAAGCCGGCGATGTCGCCGGAGGGGATGTAGGGGGGGTTGCAGAGGAGGCAGTCGAAGGTACCCAGGCGGCTGGGCGGGGACTGCATGGCGTTCATCTGCAGGGGGGCCACCCGGTCGGAGAGATCGTTGCGGCGGATATTTTGGCGGCAGATACGCAGGGCTCCCTCGGACAGATCGCCCAGGGTCACCCGGCAGTCCGGCACCTGGCTGGCCACCGCCAGGCCCACACAGCCGGACCCGGTACAAAGGTCCAGCACCCGGCTTCCCGGATTCGCCCGGAGAAAGGGCAGGGCGCAGTCCACCAGAGTCTCTGTGTCAGAGCGGGGAATAAGCACCTGGCGGTCGATGTCCAGGGGCAGGCCGTAAAACTCCCACTCGCCGATGAGATAGGCCACCGGCTCCCCGGCCAAGTGCCGCTGCACCAGGCTGCGGACCTGCTCCTCCACCACCGGAGGTACATAGAGCTGTCCGTCCCGCAGGAGCTGCTGGCGGGTCTTGCCGGCGGCAAAGCACACCAGCTCCCGGGCCTCCAGGGTGGAGGCCCGTATTCCGGCCAGTCGGAGCTGCTGGCGAATATCCATATACAAATTGTTATATGTAATGGCCATAATACTATTTGTTGTCACTTTCTGTGGAAATTTGGAATTTTTTAACTTGCAAAGTCTAAAATGGCCTCGCAGCGTTTGCGTCCGCAGACGCAAAAAATGGGGATCATTTTTCACCGCGACATGTGCGTGGGGAAAAATACCTCTCAGACTGCAAGTGTGGAATTTTTGCGCCCGGCGCAAAAATTATGCGCGCGGCAGGCTGCAAGCCTTTTGGCAGAAAATTCCGCAGGAATTTTCGCCAGAGTTCTTTACCAGGCGTCCTTGCCTTTTTCGTCGGGCAGAACCAGTTTCAGGGCCTCGATGGCCACCTCCAGCATGGAGTCGTCGGGCTCGAAGGTGGTGAAATTCTGCAGCCACATGCCCGGCGCCGACAGCGCCCGGGTGACAGCGTTATCATGACGGCCCACGAAGCGGTTAAACTCATAGGTGATGCCCACCACCGGCACCAGCAGCAGCAGATGCATCCCGATACGCACCCACAGATTCTGCCACTCCACCTGGGTAAAGGCCAGGGAGGAGAACAGGATGGACACCACGATCACCACGAACAAAAAACTGGTGCCGCAGCGGGGATGATGCCGGGGCTGGATGCGGGCGTTTTCCACCGTCAGGGGCAGGCCCGCCTCATAGCAGAAAATGGTCTTATGCTCGGCACCGTGATACTGAAACACCCGGTGTACATCCTTTTGCTTGGAGCAGAGGATCAGGTAGGCCAGGAATATGGCGATCTTGATGACGCCCTCGATGAGATTGTGGATCAAGGCGCTTTGGGCATGGAACAGGCCCGCCACAAAGGTGGGCAGCAGCATGAACAGCAGCAGCGTAAGCCCCAGGGAAAGCACCAGGGACACGCCCACCAGCACGCTCTGGAGCTTCTCCGCCGACACATGCTTCTCCAGCCATGTATCCAGCTTGGAGGGCTGGGCAGACGCATCGTCGGGGAAGTAGTCCGCCGAGAACATCAGGGCCTTGATGCCCTTGACCATAGAGTCCAAAAAGGTCACCACGCCCCGGATAATGGGTAGGCCCAGGATGGGGTACTTGTCCCGCACCAGCTTCAGCTCCTCCACCTTTGTCACCAGGCCCTCCGGGGCCCGGACCACGATGGCCTGCTTCTCCGGGCCGCGCATTAAGATGCCCTCAATGAGAGCCTGGCCGCCGATGGAGGTACGGAAGGTTTCTTTCTTTTCGCGTTTTGCCATGTGTCAGTAAGTCCTCTCTGCTTCCCCCACAGTATAGCACAGCCACGGAGGAAATGCAACGTTTGTTCTACTATTTTTATTCTTCTTCGCGGGAAATCGGCAGGCGGATGGTGACCACGCAGCCACCGCCGGGGGCATTACCGATGTCGAAGGTGCCCTCGTGGCGGTGGATGATCTCATCGCACACCGCCAGGCCTATGCCGCTGCCCCGGGCCTTGGAGCTGCCCTTATAGAACTTCTGCTTCACATAGGGAAGCTCCGCCTCCGGGATGCCGGGGCCATAGTCCCGGACCCGTACCGCATAGTACTCTCCCTCCTGCTCCATGGACACGGTGATGCGCTTGCCGGAGCCGCCGTGCTTGGCGGCATTGTCCAGCACATTGCACAGCACCTGCTTCAGCCGCTCCGGGTCGCCGGTGATGGGCCGCTCGAATATCTCCCCGGCATTCAGATACTCCAGGTCGATGCCGTCCTGACGGAAAAGCTCCCGATAGGTGTAAATAGCGTCCTCCACCTCGGCCTGAAGGTCCATCTGCTCCACCCGCAGGGTAAAGCGGCCATCCTCTATCTTAGAGAACTCCAGCAGCTCCTCCACCATGTTGGTGAGCCTGCGGGACTCCCGCAGAATGATCCGCACGCCCCGGCGCAGCTGCTGGATGTCGCCGCCGTCGTCGGCCAGGAGGGTCTCGCCCCAGCCGTTGATAGCGGTAAGGGGGGTGCGCAGCTCATGGGACACGGAGGAGATGAACTCCGTCTGCATCTTCTCGCTCCGGCTGATTTGCAGGGACATCTGGTTGATATTGTCCACCAGCTGCCCCATTTCATCCTCGTATTTATTGGGGATCTGGATGCCGTAGCTGCCATCGGAAATGCGCTTGGCGGCCTCGGTCACCTCCGCCACCGGGGCGGCGATCCGGCGCATAAACACCAGGTTCACGCACAGCACCACGCCGCTGATGACGGCTGCCAGGCCCATGACGGCTACGGCCAGCAGGGCCACCTGCTTATCAAGCTCCCGGGTGGAGGTGACCAGGCGCAAAGCGCCTACCACGCCGCCGTCATACTCCAGGGGTGCGGACACGGCCAGGATATTCTCCCTGGTAAGGGGGTCCCGTCCGGTGAAGGAATCCATTCTTCCGGTATCCAGGGCCCGGCGCACCTCCGGGGTCTCCGGGGTGATGCCCACGGTCTGACCCCGGCTGGAAATTTCCACGCGGCCATTGCGGTCTAAAAACTGCAGCTCAATGGTGTCCGCCTCGTCGAAATTCCCGGCGTAGAGCACCGCGTTGCGGTAATACTCGCTGTAGTTGGCCATGGCATAGGTATTGAAATAGCTGACTCCGGCCCGGACCTTATTTTCCAGGGCGAAGCGGGCATTGCTGTAATAGCTCGCCACCAGGAAAACCGAGCTGAGGGCGGCAATGAGCATGAGAATGGTGATGACCGGAAACACGCTGGTGATGATCCAGCGGCGGCGCATACCCATCATGCGCCGCTTGCGGCCGTGGCTGACCTTAGCGGTATCCCCGGCGCTCCTGTCCTGCATTATGCGTCCCACTTATAGCCGTACCCCCATACCGTGGTGATGTAGGTGGGATTGGTGGCGTTATCCTCGATCTTCAGCCGCAGACGGCGGATGTTCACATCCACGATCTTCAGCTCGCCGAAGTAATCCCGGCCCCATACCAGGTCCAAAATTTCCTCCCGGGACAGAGCCTTGCCCGGGTTCTCCATGAACATCTTCATAATAGCGTATTCCATCTGGGTGAGCTTAATACGCCGGCCGTCCTTCTCCAGGGTGCGGTTGCGGGTGTTGAGGACGAAGGGCGGCTGGGTGAGCTGGCCCGACATCTCCTCGGCCATGCCGGAGCGGCGCATGAGGGCGTCCACCCGGGCCGTAAGCTCCGCCGGAGAAAAGGGCTTTGTCACATAGTCGTCGGCGCCGGTCATCAGGCCCGTGACCTTGTCCATCTCCTGAGACCGGGCCGTGAGCATGATGATACCGATACGCAGATTGGTGGCCCGGATACGGCGGCACACCTCGAAGCCATCGATGCCGGGCAGCATGATGTCCAGCAGGGCCACTCGGATATCCGGATTCTGCTGCAGCTTTTCCAGGGCCTCCTCGCCGCTCTCGGCCTCGATAACATCGTAGCCCGCCCGGCGCAGATTGATAACGATAAAGCTGCGGATGCTGCTCTCATCCTCTAAAACCAGTACTTTTTTCATTGCCTCTGCCTCTCCTCTCAGTTTCCGGCGGCCCAGGCCGTCGAGATCAAATAGAAATGGCTGTTGACCCACTCGTTGCTCACGCCGATGCGTTCGCCCGTCTCTGTGATGCGCATGGCATACGCCATGTTGGAGCGCAGCATCAGCAGCGTACGCCCGTCGCTGCTGGCCTCCCGGTCCCGGTCCTCGCCGCTGAAGCTGTACAGGTACAGCACCGCCTCCCCGTTACACTGCAGGGTCACGCAGGAGCCCTTGTCGGTGCTTATGATGTCGGTGCCCTTCATGCAGCCGTGCCAGTCTTCGCTGAGGGTCAGATACCAGCCGTCGGGCTGATTGTGATAGGTGTCCATGACCCAGACGCTGTCCCCGCGGTCATTGTACCGATACCAGCAGAACACCCGGGCCGCCGAGCGAACGGTGCTGTCGGCGGGATAGGGGATCTCGATGATGCCGTCGTTATTGATGTCCTGGGGACGGAGCTGGCTGAAGGCATAGCGGACATCGGTTTTCCCGGTGCTGCGGCTCTGGGTCACATTTTTAAGCTCGCCCTCCCGGCTCACCAATATGTCGGTCATGGCCTGGTTGCCCTCGTCCACGCCGGTGATGAAGGCGGCGTTGCTTTGGCTGTCCAGCTTGCCGCAGACGATGCTGCCCCGGCTCAGCTCCGCCGCCGTGCAGCTCAGGCGACACGGGCTGCCGCTGCGCAGCTCTCCCTCCCGCCAGCGGAAATGCTCGGCCAGGGTGGCGCCGTCGGCATCTGTGCGCAGGAGCAGCAGGTCAAACAGGCCGTTGCTGTCCAGATCGTCCACCACAAAGCGGCTGTATCCACTTTGCATCATCACCTCGGGAGCATCTCCCCGCAGACGGTACACGGCCACGGTCTGCACCTCTGTACTGATGCGCCAGCCCACAGCCACCTCCAGCTTGCCGTCGCCGTCAAAATCCCGGAAGGAAACGGAATCAATGGAGGTGCCGCCGGACTCAATGGTGCAAAAGAGGGTGAACGAATCCTCCTCCGGCCGGAAAAACAGAAGCTTCAGGGGCTTCTCGTCCGATGCACAGCGGAAAAAGGCCACCGCCTCCTTGCTGCCGTCGCCGTCCAGATCAATCATCTGCAGGGACTGCATATTGCTGCCGCCGGTGGGGTTTATATATTCGTAGCCGCTCTTCAAATAAGCGTTGAGGGTGTTGGACAGGCCCGTGTACTCCACCGGCACCTCCGGCAGGGTAAACAGGTTTTCCGCAGAGGTCTCCAGGGCGCAGCCGCAAAGCCCCAGGGCCAGCACCAGGCTCGCCACCAAAACTGCCATTTTCTTCTTTCGTTGCTTCACGCCTCACACTCCCTCCCTTACCGTTATCGCAATTGCCCCACTTTATCGGCAATTCCGAGTCTTATACAGAATATACTATACCACGAATCGAGCCGTTTGGGTAGCCCCTGTTTTGCTTTTTCCGGGGAAAGGGGCTGCCTCGGACAGCAGGGCGGATCGTGCCGGGTTTCGGGCCCGTTTTCGTTGTTTTCGCTAAATTCGAGGTGGTTTTATCGGCATTTTCCCGATTTGTAAAAACTTGACAAAGATGAATTTTCTCCCTATGATACTATTGTTATACTATCTTAGCGGGCCCTTAACAAGATCCCCTGCAGCGCCCGCCCGAAAACAGGAGAGAGACATCGTGGAAAGAGAATCTTTTAAGTCAAGACTGGGCTTCCTGCTGGTGAGCGCCGGGTGCGCCATCGGCATCGGCAATGTGTGGCGCTTCCCCTTCGTGGCGGGGCAGAACGGCGGCGGATTTTTCGTGCTGATCTACCTGATCATGCTGGTGGTGCTGGGCCTGCCGGTGCTGACCATGGAGCTGGGCGTGGGCCGCGCCAGCCGCAAGAGTGCGGTGCTGGGCTACAAGGCCCTGGAAAAGCCCGGCAGCAAGTGGCACATACACGGCTGGTTCGCCATTCTCGGCTGCTACCTGCTGATGATGTACTACACCACCGTATCCGGCTGGATGCTGGACTACTTCTTCAAGTTCGTCACGGGCACCTTTACCCACGGCATGAGCAGCGAGGCCAATGCCAAGGTCTTTACCGATATGCTGGCCAACCCTATGGAAATGGGCCTGTGGATGGCCATTACCGTGGCGGCAGGGGTGCTGGTGTGCAGCATCGGGCTGCGCAAGGGCCTGGAGCGGGTCAGCAAGGTAATGATGACGGCGCTGCTGGTGCTGATTGTGGTGCTGGCCATTCACAGCTTCACCCTCTCCGGCGCCCGGGAGGGCATTGCCTTCTACCTGGTACCCAACATGGACAATGTACGCTCCGTGGGCCTGGGCAATGTCATTGCCGCGGCTATGAACCAGGCCTTCTTCACCCTGAGCCTGGGCATTTCCGCCATGGAGATCTTCGGCAGCTACATGAGCAAGGACCACACCCTTCTCAGCGAGGGCGCCCGTATCTGCGGACTGGACACCTTTGTGGCCATTATGGCGGGCCTTATCATCTTTCCCGCCTGCTTCAGCTATGGCGTGGAGGTGGACTCCGGGCCCAACCTGATCTTTATTACCCTGCCCAGCGTGTTCACCAACATGGCCGGGGGCCGGATATGGGGGGCGCTGTTCTTCCTGTTTATGACCTTCGCCTCCTTCTCCACGGTCATTGCGGTCATTGAAAACATCATGTCCTCGTGCATGGACCTGTTCGGCTGGAGCCGCAAGAAGGCCGCGCTGATAAACGGCGCTCTCATTCTCATCGCCAGCATTCCCTGTGTGCTGGGCTACAATGTGCTCAGCGGCTTCCACCCCATCGGCGGCCGGGATGTGCTGGACAGTGAGGATTTCCTGGTCAGCAGCATTCTGCTGCCTCTGGGGTCACTGGTATACCTGCTCTTCTGCGTGACCCGCTGGGGCTGGGGCTTCAAAAACTACCAGGCCGAGGCCAACACCGGCAAGGGCATGAAGGTGGCCGGGTGGATGCGGTGGCTGTTTATGATCGTGCTGCCCATTATGATTTTGACAATTTTCTTTATCGGTCTGATGGGATAAAAGCAGAATATGCCCGCTTGCACGCGGTAAACTCGAGACCTTTTTATACAAAAACCACCTGGCGTATCCGATGATACGCCAGGTGGTTTTTTGATTTTACAGGTCACGGATGTCTTGCAGAAGCTCATCCAGGGGCAGCTTTCGCAGGGTGTCCTCCAGGGACTTATCCTCGGCGGGGGTCTCCTCCGGCTGAGCCGGGGGGGCTTCCTCCGGGGTGGGGGCAGGCTCTGAGGTGGAGGCTGCCTCCGGGGTCACAGGCTCCGGGACTTCCGGGGCGGCAGGCTCGGCAGCGGGAACGACTTCCTCTTCGGAAGTCTCCGGCTCCTCGGCAGCGGGCTCAGCTTCCTCCCCGGGAGTGGGTTCCTCTGCCGGGGTTTCCGCTTCCTCCTCCGGGGCAGGCGTCGCTTCCTCCACAGGGCTCTCCTCCGGGGTCTGTGTTTCCTCCGGCAGGGCCTCGGGAGCAGCTTCTTCGGCGGGCTCCGTCTGTTTAGCTGCAAGGGCCCGGAGCTTCCGCCCGCGGATGCCGGAGACGCAAGCAAAGACGAGCATCAAAATCAGCAGCAGCGCCGCTGCGCCGCCGGCGATGTACACATACAGCATGGGCACGGCCAGGGTTTCGCCGCTGTCGGTAAACACCGCGCCGCTGAAGCGCTGGAGGGTGGCGTTTTTAGTGTCATAGGTGTAGTAGCCGTACTGGCCGCCGTCATCCATCAGGTAGAGGACCAGGAAATCCGACAGAGCCGCGTCCTCATAGCGCCAGCCGGAAAGGGTCTGGGAAAAGGCCTCCACGGTGGCGGCTTTCAGGCCGGGCACCGCGGCTTTCTCCGACGGGATGCCGGTATAAATATAGGTGGCGCCGCCATAGGCCAGGGGGAGATAGGGAGACAGAACGCCCTCGGTCCGGGAATAGAGGTAGAACCCGGCCACGCCCTTCTCGTCCACCAGGTAGACCAGGGTGTGCTTGCCGCTGGCATCTACCCAAAGGGGCAGGGTGTCCCCTCCCTGGGAAACAGGCTCGGCGGCGGTAAAGCCCGTGGGCGGGGTGACCCCCTCCACATCCTTCACAACCCCCAGCTTGGCCCCGGAGAAGCTGAGAAACAGCGTGGGGGCCTGGGCCACCTTGGCGGTGACGGTATAGGTCTTGGTATCGCCATTTTCGGCGGTGACCACCAGGGGAAGCGTATTCTCTCCCTCCTGAAGCGTTAGCTCCCCGTCACCCTGGACGGTGGCGTTGGAGTCGGAGGGAGTGGCGGTGAGCGTGAGCTTCTCGGTGCCCTGGGGCAGGGAGAGGGTATACTCGGTCACAGCCGGGTCAAAGGCCGGGGTCAGGGTCCCGGCGCTGACGGTGAGGGCGGAGAGGGCATTGTTGCCGCTCTTGCCCGGGGTAGCATTATTAAAATCGTCGTGGTGATAACCGTCAGAAGGAGAAGATGCTGAAACGACCTTAAATTGCACCGATGCCGAGGCGTTTGCCTCTACAAAATCTGTTGAAACTAACCCATTTTCCTTATACGCAGTTACCCAGGCATCGCCTTCTTCATTTGCTCTAAAAATCAGTGTATGAGTTCGACTATCTCCATACGCATCCGATCCAGAAACACTCGTACTACCAGACTCGAGGGTTAAATTACCAGAATAGGAGATTGTATAAATCCATCGCATGGCGTCATCAGATGCCCTAAAAGTCACTGATATTGTACTCCCAACACTTACATTGCTTTGGCCAGCGTATGCTGAAATGTCCAGTGCCCAGCATATAGGCAAACTAAGTATAGACAGCATAAGCGACAGGCATACACACAAAAATACCTTTGTAACTTTCTTCATATAAAACCTCTTACTTTTGCATAATACTATTAGTTCCTAAGATATGGCGTTCAATTCTGAGAAGGCTTGCTGCTCCAATATGATTGCTGGAAATCATTGCCGCCCTTGCTGCCGCACCTGTCAGCGTAAGTTTTCCAAGAATATGTCTCTCAACATAAAGTAAATCCGCTGCTCCAATATGACCGTCACCATTGATATCGCCATACACCACGCAGGTGTAGGTGTAGGTCCCGGCGGCGTCCTGAATGGTCAGCACCTGGCCGGTAGCGACCAAAGCACTGTCTGCAACGGCCTCTCCCCCGGCGGTGACGGTGACGGTGGCATTCTTATTCACCGACTCAATCTGGGAAATCAGGCTCTTAACAGGGGTACCCAGGGTGAAGCCGGAGAGGTAGGAATCCGACAGGCGCAGGTTCAGCTCATTCACATAGTCATAGCGCTCAGTGGGATTGGGGTCCGGCTCGGGATTAGGCTCGGGATTAGGCTCGGGATTGGGATTGGGATTGGGCTCAGGTTCAGGTTTGGGTTCGGGTTCAGGTTCGGGTTCAGGGTCCACATATTCGTCCTCGTACCTGGCCGTGGGCAGCTTGGTCACGGCGGGCATATTCTCCAGAACGGGGACGGAGAAGGTCAACTCCGAGTCCGCCAATCCGTTTTTCACATAGGCCTGATAAATATACCAGCCGCCGGACATATAGGCGTAGGTGATGTCGGTAGCGTATTGGTAGCTATAGGTATACAGGGGGGTGAAGTTGAAGCGTTGGAGGAAGGTCGTGTCCTGGCCGTCCTCTATGTAGTTACGGAAGATGAACCACGCGCCGCCCAGCAGGGCCTTGTAGCTGGTGTCCCAGCCCTTGCTTTGGGCGTAGAGAATGCCGTTGTAGTTGGGGTCGCTGCCGCCGTAGGCGCCGACATTGAAGAAATTATAGTATTTTTTGCCGTCGCTGAGGGGATAGCCGGTGGCATTTTGGGTGGCGCCGGTGCCGATCTCGCCCCGGGCCTTCACCGCCAGAAAAATGGGGCTGACCCCGGTGACGGTGACCTTCTCCAGGGCGTTTGCGGCGCTGGTATTGCCCTCGCTGCGCAGGCGCTGAATATCCGCCTGCTTCTGCTTTTCCAGTTCCTCCTTGGACCCGGCCTTGATGAATTCGTCGATGATCTCATCCGTGGCCCAAACGCATTTTGCCAGCACCTTCTTGATCTGCTCATGGGTCACGCTCTCGCCGCCGGAGAGCTTTTCAAAGGCAATGCAGGTGCCGTCTGTCAGGTAGGACCGCGGGTCCATGTAATAAGCCACCGTCTCCCGGCTGGCGGCGTACCAGCCCGACTCAAACTGCCTCCACTTCCCGGTGGAGCTATCGTAAGCACCGGGGGCCGTGGAGCGTTGGGCCGGATCGTTGCTTTCGTAAATAAGGCTCACACCCAGAGTAGACTCCATCTCCAGGGCCTCCTTCCAGTCCAGGCCGGTCTTGTAGGCCACAAAGGTCCACTTGCCGCCGCTGGCGGCGTACAGGGCCCGGAGATAGGGCTGGTAGCTCTTGGGAAAGCCCTGCTCGTCCAGATACTTGCAGTACGCCCGGTCATCACCGATGTAGGTGACGAAGTCGCTGCGCATATAGCCCACCTTGGTGTAGCCTTTGTAGACGAACACGATCTGATACCAGTCGTACCCATCACTGCCCCGCTGCACGGCAATGACCCGCACATACTGGCCCCGATAGAGCCGGATGGACTTGGAGCCATTGAACAGCACCGTACCGTAGCCGGTACCGGGGCCGGTGCGGACATTGATCTCGTCGTCGTTAACATAGGCGTCCGTGCCCACGCTGCCCAGCACGGGAATGATCATGCCCGCCAGAAGCAGCAGAACCAGCAGCGCGGAAATGAGCCGCTTGACGGTATTCACTTTTGTCACAGAAGCTGTCACAGTGGTATTTCATCCTTTCCCAAATAGGTAAAACGCACTTATTGATACCATCGGTTGACAAGGGAAAACACGCCTTCCAGCGCGCCTTTGCGGCACTTTTTGTCCTTCTCACCTTGGCGGGCGCCAGCCCGCCTGCGGCTCAAAAGCCAAAAATCGCACGGAAATCCATCGCTGGCAGGTGCGAAGCAGTTTTGTCGCGCAGAAATGTGTCCAGACAAGGAAAGACCCGCAGGGAATACTTGTCGTATTTCCAAGGGGCTTGACGCGGTATGGGCGCATTTCTGCCCGTCAAAACCGTGTCTGCCCTTGTCAATCGATGGTACTTATACAAAATAAAGATAGCACAAACCAGGGTATTTGTCCACAATTTCCGCCGAAAAATGTGGAAAACCTCCGAAAAAGAGCAGTCCCGCCGCCGGGACAGGCCCCGGGCGGCGGGATTTTTCAAAAAAAGCCTCGCAGAGTTTACCTCCGCAGACGATAAAAATTCAAATCCTTTTTTCCAGCTTAGTTGATCGCGTTTTGGGCAAAGGTGTTATTTACCAGCTCCTCAAAGGGCACCCAATCGCTATGGCGCAGCTCACCGGCCTGCTCCATCACCGTCTCCAGCCGCTCCAGGGCCTGGCGCTCCATCACCGGGGTGGCATTCCAGGCATCGATCTGCCGGTGCCGGGCGGTGACAGCCTCCAGCTCCGCCAGGTCGGTATCCGGGAACTGGTCGCAGATGGCCTCGGCCACCTGCCGGTCCGTGTGCTCCTGCACCCACCTTTGGGCCTTGGCAATGGCGTTTACGAACCGCTGGGCCGTGTCGGCGTTCTTTTCCAGCCAGCTCATGTTGGCAAAGTAGGCCGTGTAGGGAATTTCGCCGCTCTCCAGGCCGATGGAGGTGAGCACATAGCCCTGGCCGGCGGCCTCCACCTGGGTGGCCGTGGGCTCAAAGAGGGTCACATAGTCCCCCTGACCGCCGGTAAAGGCCCCGGCCATCATGTTAAACTGCACGGAGGTGTCCACGGTCACATCCACGCCCGGGGTCAGGCCGTTCCGGCGCAGCACATATTCCAGGGTCATCTCCGGCGCGCCGCCCTTGCGCCCGCCGATGACGGTCTTGCCCCGCAGGTCCTCCCAGGAAAACTCCCCGTCAGACCGCCCCACCAGGAAGGAGCCGTCCCGCTTGGTGAGCTGGGCGATGATCTGGGTGTGGTCCTCCTTGCCCTGATTATACACATAGATGCTGGCCTCGGGCCCTGCCAGGCCGATGTCCGACTGGCCGGAGACAACGGCGG
>ULQW01069797.1_pt1 | contig 12058 bp, 9 predicted proteins | sample 1954921 | NCBI WGS metagenome assembly ULQW01 (sample SAMEA4835666, study PRJEB28245) | human gut metagenome | biome: gut microbiome; material: fecal sample | place: Denmark | collected 2008
TTCGGCCGGGTCATGCCCTGGTGCGACAAGTACCGCCGCCTCCAGGTCCGCACCAACGCCGACACCCCCCACGACGCCGCCCAGGCCCGCAAGTTCGGCGCCCAGGGCATCGGCCTGTGCCGCACCGAGCACATGTTCTTCGACGAGGACCGCATCCCCGCCATCCGGGAGATGATCTGCTCCGACACCGTGGAGCAGCGCGAGAAGGCTCTGGCCAAGCTGCTGCCCATGCAGCAGGGCGACTTCGAGGGCATCTACGAGGCTATGGAGGGCTGCCCCGTCACCATCCGCTTCCTGGACCCCCCGCTCCACGAGTTCGTGCCCACCGAGGAGGCTGACATCGAGAAGCTGGCCAACGACATGGGCAAGACTGTCGCTGACATCAAGGCTATCATCGCCGGCCTGCACGAGTTCAACCCCATGATGGGCCACCGGGGCTGCCGTCTGGCCGTGACCTACCCCGAGATCGCCGCCATGCAGACCCGCGCCGTCATCAAGGCAGCGCTGAATATCCAGGCCAAGCACCCTGAGTGGAACATGGTCCCCGAGATCATGATCCCCCTGGTGGGCGAGGTCAAGGAGCTGGCCTATGTGAAGAAGGTGGTCACCGAGACCGCCGACGCCATCATCGCTTCTGTCAAGTCCGACATGAAGTATAAGGTGGGCACCATGATCGAGATCCCCCGTGCCGCTATCACCGCTGACGAGATCGCCAAGCAGGCCGACTTCTTCTCCTTTGGCACCAACGACCTGACTCAGATGCCCTTGGGCTTCAGCCGTGACGACGCGGGCAAGTTCCTGGATGCCTACTACGATAGGAAGATCTATGAGAACGATCCCTTTGCCAAGCTGGACCAGAAGGGCGTGGGCCGTCTGATCGAGATGGCTGCCAAGCTGGGCCGTACCGCTAACCCCGACCTGCATCTGGGCATCTGCGGTGAGCACGGCGGCGATCCCTCCTCTGTGGAGTTCTGCCACCGTGTGGGCCTGGACTATGTTTCCTGCTCCCCCTTCCGGGTACCCATCGCCCGTCTGGCCGCCGCGCAGGCTGCCATCAAAGAGGGCTGATCCCAAGCAATCCTCTGTGAAAAAAGCGCCCCGCTCATATGAGCGGGGCGCTTTTTTCAGCTCAAAGGCGGGAGAGAGCACAAGGAGTGCCTCAGAACAGGCTGAGGATCAGGATGGTGTACCGCTTCAGGCCCAGCATCCCGCACCCGAGAGCGATGTGGTAGTTTTCTGATGCGCCCCATCCCAGCTCGCGCAGCAATGTGCTGGATCTGCTGACTATGTGGAGTTGGACTCCTCGAAAAGTCCGCGTCCCCAAGGGCTGAAAAGGGACACTGGGAACGCTTTAAGAACAAAAAAGACGCGTAGCGTTTCAACCGGAATTACGCGGTAAGACGGCATTATGGGGCAGGGGAGATTATGAAGGAATGCGACCCGGAGACTTGGAGATCGGATCGGTGATTGAGGTGCTCCCTCAGAAACAAGAGACTACCAACACCGTCTGCGCTTGGCCTGGTCCGCTGTTCTGCATATGGGGGTTGCAGACCGATAAGCAAACAGTGAAAACTTGGAATTTTGTACACCCAGGATGAATTCCACGCTCCGCCATGTTACGAGTTCACCCTCTGCCACTTGATGGTGGCAAAGGATTTGATAAAACCGTTTCCAATTATTTGTGTTCGGAAATAGGTGAGTAGATACAATGAGGCGATTAAATGCTGATGCAATTGTCGACAGTAAAGATTCGGGCCCTTTCCAATTTACATTAGATGTCATTTTGAATACGCAGTATGGCCCTTTAATATGAACATTGTTTATTATAGAAAAGCAAAGCTGTTCTGTCAAGTGCTGCAATCATTTTCGAGTTCTCTGCGGTTTGTTTGATTTGAAGCGATGAAAATTTGGTGACTCCCTGCCGGTAAGGATAAAGTCAAAACTGCATCTAGATTAATATCTTGAAACAGGTTCAAAAGAAGGGCCGTCTCTTTGCTCGAACCAGGAAAATTACTTCATTTATATATGAACTGTAACATATTTGTGAATTGATTGTAAAAATGCTTGGACACCAATTGACAGAACATTGTTTTCGCAATATGCTACTGCACAGATAGTTTAATAATAAACTGTCTGCAATAAAAATGAGGAGACTATTTCACTATGGAAGCGTATGATCGATCCTCGCAAGATGTATGCAGTGAATTGAAAACGGAACCACGATCGGGGTTGACCTCCACCCATGCTGAGGAGATATTGACCCAAGTAGGGGAGAACCGCTTGAAGGCAAAGAGAAAGCAAACCGTTGTTGAACGATTCTTCAGCCAGTTCAAAGATGCCATGATTCTCATCCTGCTGGCTGCAGCGGCTATCTCCTTCTATGTAGCATTGCAGGGCAGCGATCCAACGGAGTTTTTTGAGCCGGCTCTGATCCTGCTCATTGTCATTTTGAATGCCATCATGGGTACGGTTCAGGAGAGCAAGGCAGAAAGATCCCTGGAAGCACTTCAAAATATGTCTGCTCCCCATGCGCGAGTGCGTCGTGATGGACAGGAATCCATCATTGACGCCAGCAAACTGGTGCCCGGGGATATCGTTTTGATCGAAGCGGGCGATTACATTCCCGCAGATGGGCGCCTGATCTCGGCTTTCAATCTGAAGGTGGAGGAGTCTGCTCTTACTGGTGAATCCGTTCCGGTTGAGAAGGACGCTCAGGCTGTGGTGGCCTCCAGTGCGCCTCTGGGAGACCGGCTGAACATGGTCTACTCCGGATGCAGCGTGACCTACGGCCATGGTGAAGCAGTTGTGACAGCTACTGGCATGAACACCGAGATGGGCCATATTGCCGGGATCCTGAACAACGAGAAACAGACTCAGACACCTCTGCAGAAAAAGCTGGCCCAGCTTGGGCGGATGCTGGGTGTTCTGGCGATCATCATCTGCGCAGTGATTTTTGCGATCGGTCTGGCCAGTGGCATGGAGCTGATGGAGATCTTCATGGTATCGATCTCTCTGGCGGTTTCTGCCATCCCAGAGGGCCTTCCCGCTATCGTTACCATCGTGCTGTCCATCGGTGTTACCCGGCTGGCCAAGCGCAATGCCATCATTCGAAAACTCCCCGCTGTAGAGACACTGGGCGGTGCTTCGGTGATCTGCTCAGATAAAACAGGTACTCTGACCCAAAACCGTATGACCCTCATTCAGGGCTACTGTGTCCAAGGTGATCTCAAAGAAGATATCTCTTCCGCCAACACGCCTGAGATCCAGACTCTGCTCAAACTTGGGACCCTGTGTTGTGACGGCATAGTCACCATTCAAGATGGGAAAGAAGTGGATATCGGCGACCCAACGGAAACCTGTATCGTTGCTGCCGCTCTGAAAAATGGCTTTTGTAAAGACGACTTGAACAAGGCGTGCCCCCGTGTAGCTGAGGTCCCCTTCGATTCCGACCGTAAGCTCATGAGTGTGGTCTGTCGGATTAGTGGCAAATTAGTTGTCATTACCAAGGGCGGTTTCGACACCCTAGCCTCACGCTGTACTGACGGCTTGACGGAGAAGGCCGCCAACGTGGTAGAGGAGATGAGTCGGCAGGCTCTACGTGTGTTGGCGGTGGCCTGTAAGGTCATTGATGAGGTGCCGGAAGAAGTCACTTCGGAAACTTTAGAGCACGATCTGACACTGATCGGACTGGTCGGCATGATAGATCCGCCTCGTGAAGAGGCCAAGCAGGCGGTGGCTGTTTGCCGTCAGGCAGGTATCAAGCCGATAATGATCACTGGAGATCATGTGCTCACTGCGTCCGCTATTGCCCAGCAGCTCGGCATCATGGAGCCTGGTGACCGGGCTGTGACTGGAAGTGAGCTGGCCAAGCTGAGCGAGGAAGAGCTGGATCAGCAGATTGAAGATATCGCAGTTTATGCCCGTGTGTCTCCAGAGGATAAAATAAGGATCGTCAAGGGCTGGCAACGCAGAGACGCGATCGTAGCCATGACGGGTGACGGTGTCAATGATGCCCCCGCTTTGAAGGCAGCAGATATTGGCTGCGCGATGGGGATCACTGGTACTGATGTTGCCAAGGGCGCCTCTGATATGACGCTGATGGACGATAACTTTGCCACTATCGTTTCTGCTGTTCGGGAGGGCCGAGGTATTTATGACAATATTAAAAAGGCGGTCGCGTTCCTTCTGGGTACCAATATTGGCGAGGTGCTGGTCACTTTTATTGCCATGCTGCTTTGGAATCAGGCCCCCTTCCTGTCCATGCAGCTGCTGTGGATCAATCTAGTCACTGACTCTCTGCCTGCTATTGCCCTGGGAATGGAGGCCATCGACCCCAATGTGATGGACCGTCAGCCAAAGCCCAAAAAGGAAGGGATTTTCGCCAACGGGCTTGGAATTCAAGTTGTTTTGCAGGGTGTCATGTTTGCGATCCTGTCACTGATCGGATTCCGTGTTGGCAGTCAGGTCACCGGTGCCATTGAAGGTGGCCGAACCATGGCTTTCCTTGTGCTGGCCTTTGCGCAGATCCTGCATGCGTACAATATGCGCTCCCATAAATCGCTGTTTAAGACCGGACTATTTACTAACAAATATCTGAATCTAGCCAGCCTTGTTTCCACTGCTTTGATGTGCTTGGTGCTTTTTGTTCCTCCGATCGCCTCCGTGTTTGGCCTCATCCGTCTTCCTATGAAGCTGTATATGCTGGGCTTTGGGCTGGCGGTCGTTCCCGTGGTCGTACTGGAGATCGTCAAGGCGTTTGGGCTGGTGAAACATCATAAGTGAGTTGATATTCGATGAAGAACGTCGTAGGAACATTCCATAAAATACAGAAGGCGTATTATCAATACTGCTATCAGGCGGTAGAACCAGACGGGATCAAAATGAGTGAGATGGCTTGTATATTGTCTCTCTACAACAGTGCGCCTAAAGATACTGCACGGGATATCATTGAGTACTCCTGCCTCTCTCCCGGCATGGTAAGCAGGAGCTTAGAGTCACTTCGTAAGTCTGGTTTGGTTGAAGGATATCGTGACCAAGAGGATAGCCGATATATCCATCTGCGTCTGCTGCCGAGAGCGGCCCCGATTTTGGACAAGCTCACACAGGCTCAAACCAAATTCATTACTTGTATTGCGGAAGGCATTTCAAAAGAGGATTTTGCGCAGGTCTGCCAAATTGCAGAGAAGATGGCTGAAAATCTGGATGCGAACCCGAAACTCAAAGAGCCCCTCACTTAAAAACAAGAGGAGTGCATGGAGAGTAACTCCTTGCACTCCTCTTATATGTATAAAACAAAACCAAAAGCAGATATCTTGGCATCTAAATATCGGGCGACAGAGGAGGTTTCACAATGCAAGTGTGGTTCAGCAAATTTATTAGAGGGCGTGTGTTCTCTGTCCTCTTTTGTATATTAGGTTTTGGGCTGACGATTTATCTGTCCAGCCGATTGGGCATACTGATTGAGGGATTTGCCGGCCTTGACCTCCAACTGGCAATTTTTTTGATACTGACAGTGTTTTGCACCTATATGCTCATCTATGTGAATGCCCACAGAGAGAACAAGAAAACACAGAAGTTATTCAACCTATGTGGAATCATATTTTCTTTTTTTCCAAGCACAGTGATCTGTTTTTTCTTGTTCGACCTGATAAGATCCCTTTGCGGAGCCTACGATGGGCGGCTATACCTCATTCCACTGCTGTTGGCTGCTGTTCTGTCTGCCTATGGATTTGTCCATGCCAGAAAGATCTTTGTGAAAGAGTATTCGATACCCATTGCTGCCAGCAGCAAGCACCAAAGATCTGAGGTAAAGGCAGTACTGCTCAGCGATATCCATACCGGGAGCTATGTGGATCGGAAACAACTCCACAAAATAGTTGATGCAGTCAATCGGTTGCAGCCAGACCTTGTCATCATGGCCGGTGACACCTTTGATCAAGATGCCTTCGGGCATTGTGATATGGATGGTGTCAAAGCAGAACTACAGAGGCTCCAGTCAGAGGGAAACGTCTACGCTGTGCTGGGGAATCATGATCCGGATTCGAGCCATAAAGAGGTCAAGGAATATTTCGAGGAGGCTGGAATACATCTGCTGATTGATGAATGTGCAGAAACAGAGGACTTCTTGATCGTCGGTCGGGATGATATCTTGGGAAATCCTGCCCGCAAGGGCATTTCTGAACTGTTCGCCGGTGTGGATACGGAGAAGCCGAAGATCGTAATTGACCACAACCCTTTAGGCATCGAAGATGCCGTCAAAGCGGGGGCCGCTTTGATCCTTTGTGGGCATACCCATAAAGGACAGTTTTTCCCCGCCACACTGTTTACCAAGTGGGCATACGGCAGACGCGGATTCTATGGGCACTTTCAGACTGGAGAGACCCATAGCGTTGTTTCATCTGGGACCGGTTATTTTCAGCTGCCAGTCCGTTTGGGGACGAACAGCGAAGTCGTTGTTTTACATATTAAACTTCAAGCATGATGAAGGGGGCGGGATAGGGGGCGGCGCGGGTCACCTTTCATAGGTATCCACCGGGGCTTGAACATCTGTTCCCTGGGCCGGTCACAGCAGCGGCGCGGCGGCTTTTGCAATAAAGCCCAGCAGCCGGCGCTTGAGTGGCTCTGCTGGGAGCAGATACAGCGCGACTTCCCTGCATTTGCCCTGTGTCTTTTCAAAATCGTCTTGGATCTGGGGGATACAGTCCGTTCCCCACAGATAGGTCGCGCATTCAAAGTGATGATAGAGGCTGCGGTAGTCCAGATTGATGGTGCCGACAACAGCCTCCCGGTCGTCACAGACAAAGACCTTGGCATGTACGAAGCCGGGGGTGTATTCGTAGATCTTCACCCCGGATTCCAGCAGGGATCTGTAATGGGTCAGCGCAAGGGCAAAGGGGATGTACTTATCTGGAACACCAGGCAGGATGATCCGCACATCAACACCGCGCTCGGCGGCATACTTGAGCGCATTTTCCAGCTCACCGTCCAAAATCAGATATGGCGTCATGATATGGACATACTTCTGGGCCCGGTTCAGCATATCCATGTAGACCTGCTCGCCCACCTTGTCCTTGTCCAAGGGGCAGTCTCCGTAAGGCATGACAAAACCGTTTGCAGCCTGCTGCTTTGCCGGTACATTCAGAAATGTGTCAAAATCCGGTGCCTTTTCATCCAAGTACCACATGTGCAGGAACATCCTGGTGAAGCTGCGGGCTGCTTCGCCCTTTACCATCACGGCGGTGTCCTTCCAGTGACCGTACTTTTCATAGGCGTTGATGTATTCATCCGCCAGATTGATGCCGCCGTTGAAGGCGGTCTCCCCGTCGATCACCAGGATCTTCCGGTGATCGCGGTAGTTATAATGGGTGGAGACAAAGGGCTTGATGGGGGCAAACATTTTGCTTTGAATGCCAAGAGATCGAAGCCGCCTGGGGTAGTCATGGGGCAGGGTAGACAGCTCACAGGTGCCGTCGTAGAGCATACGGACCTCCACGCCCTCTTTGGCCTTCCGAGCCAGGATCTCCAGGATCTTGCCCCACATTTCCCCCTCATCCACGATGAAGTACTCCAGGAAGATGAACCGCTTTGCCTGCTCCAGCTGGATCAGCATCTCCCGGAACTTGTCCTCGCCTAGTGGGAAATAGGTGACGGCAGTATGGTCATAGACCGGATAGCATCCACTGCGCTGAACATAGCGGGCAAGCGCCGCGGCTCCGGGGTCGGACTGCCCCAGGGCCTGAGCTGTCTCCGGGGACTGGACAAGGGTTTCCGCAGTTTCCGTATTCAATTCCGCATAGCGCTTTTTCAGAGCCCGGTGGCCAATGTTTTTCTGGGTGTAAAGAAACAGCAGGGCGCCGAACACCGGCAGGAGCATGACCACCACCAGCCACGTGATCTTGGCGGTGGGGTCCATAGCGCTGTTGAGCAGATACAGTACCATAAAAAACGTGAAGATTACAACGCCGCCGTAAATGTGGGGCAGGAAGGCCTCGAACCAGTGAAAGATGCTGAACAGGAACAGCACCTGCATGGCCAGCAGGACGAGGATCAATCCAGAGCGGCTGAAGATCACCCGGAAAATCCCCCGCTTGCCCTTTTCCAAAAGGTGTATCCCTGCTTTTTTGGAATTCTCTTTCATAATAAGCCCTCTCTTTTGGAAATTACAAAAATTTCCGCAAACCTTATGCAACAGCAGTTCTTGACTTTTATTATATCATTGAAATCTCCTATTTGAAATGGAAGTCACCAAAAGTTAACAAATGCGCTTGCGGGGTGTACAAAATTTTATATTGGATAGGTGGGAAAAATACGCTTTAGTAAACGGGGACAAAGATAAGAAAACGATTTTGTTTCAGAAGTTTAAACATGTCTGTCGGTTCATTTTGGAGGCCGGTCATTCTGGGCTTTATTTCATAGGGGAAATTATTGAAACCTACATTGTATAGGTGTTTTTGAAGAAGGGGTGGCTCTTTGCTTTGTGTTACGAGCTATAATAAAGGAGCACCAATTTGGATAGGCAAGTGTACAGAATGAAGGCCAGTTCTGGATATTCTAACTTCGGCAGTCCAAAAGTGAAAAAGATACCGCCGGCTATCAGCAAGACAGCCGGCGGTATCTTTTATCAGATCTCTGTGCTGGCCTTCATGGCCTTGAAGCCGATCAGGACCGTCCAGACATAGGCGCAGGTCTTGGGGATCATCAGCATACCAATCATAGGGACGACGTCTGCCCAGAGGACCACGGGAATGTAGAAACCGAAACTGAGCACAATGGTCAGCCACATATTGCGGAACGCGCGGTCCTTTGCTTGCCGGGCGCTCCTGTAGAACAAGACGATGATCAGCAGGCCCAAAAGCGCAAAGGGAATGTTCCGGTAAATGCCCCAGGAAAGCGGCGCATTGGCGCTCAGCCATGCATTCTGAGGGAAGAAGCAGAGGGCGATCCGCAGGGCAGACAGCAGATACACGGCGGCGGTAATGCCGTTTTGACCATTGACCTTGTACCGGACCCGCCACACATAGTAGAGGATGATGTAAAAGATCGTCATGGTAATGGAGGTGATGAATTTGCCTATGCCCAGGGGGACGATAAAGTTTTCCAGACCAGTGGTGCAGAGAGCCAGAGCCCGGGGGACCAGATGGAAGGCGTCGCCGGCGCCAAGGACGACGGCCATGATGCCGAACAGCCAGTACTCTTTGTTTCCCCTGCTCTTTACGATCATGGTGACGCCAATGGCGATCACGGAAGTCAGATAGACTGCATCAAACAGTGTTTCAACAATAGCTTGCATAAAGAGGCCTCGCTTTCCTACTTGATATGAACTTTGTTCATTTTGCTGGATAAAGAATTCCCGCATGAACGGGAATTCTTTAACGGTAAAGGATCCGTTCCACCATCCTGACAATGCCGGCACAGTCATAGTCGTGCCGCAGCAAAGAGGAGATGATCAGAGAGAAGATGATCTCAACAAATTTTTGAGGAGTAAAGACGTCGTCAAAAACCGCCGGATCTACATTTTTATCCCGCATCAGGACCATGTGGAAGCCCTCCTGAATGTGTTTCCACGATTTTGCCATCAGCTCCTGCCCACTGGACTTATCTTCACCGACAAAGCTCATGGAGTGCATGGAGAAGAAACCGGGATATATTTCATTCCCACGCCGCATACGTTCATAGGCCCATTCAATGCAGTCTGGAAACCGTTTGAAGGAGGTCTGGCCATCAGGGATGTGGAAGATATCGCACCAGACGCGTTCCACCGTTGCGGCGATCAGGTCAGATTTGCTGTCAAAATAATTATAGACGGAGCCGACGGAGATATTGCAGGCCTGCGCCACGCTGCGGATGTTGACGGCCGCCCAGCCGTTCTCCTGGATCAGCTTGCGGCTGGTCTCCAAGATGGCCTCTTTGGAAGTGATGACCGTGTTCACGTTTTCACGCCCCATTCTGAACGATGTTCACTATAGCATCCCACCCTTGATTTGTCAAGACTTTTTTGTGTCAGGTCTCTACCCTGTCAATGGTCGAAATGGACGGTAAAAGCAGCCGTTGACGGGGGCCGCAGGCTGTGCTTTGTCTGTTATCAAGGTGGGACAGCCGCAGGCTGGCTGTCCCACCGCTGAGATATTAGTTTGATTTTTTATCAGCCCGATAAGCTGGGATTACAGGTCCATTAACATTTGCGCAAAATGTTCAATATGTTCAGAGAGATCCTGTTCTCCATAGTAATCGGCAAACAGGACGGTATCTCCGCGACGCAGCACGAGGATGCCGCCGGGCAGAAAAACACGCGGTTCCCCGGTTATCTCATTGACATGAGTTCGCCCTTCGCGTTTGGCGTACAAGCATTCATCGAGAACATCAAACTGCTGATAGTCACCGGAGTTGTTAAATTTCTGCCTGCTCCATTCCTCTGCCCGCATTTCGGCGAGTATATCCAATGGGTAACGAGTGATGATGACCTCCAGATGAGGTACGTCATTTGGGCTGTCATCCTCGTTGAATGCACCATACTGATGAAAATACCAAGATTCCGGGTCGAGTAGCGTTCCACCATGAGAGATATAGTCCATGCTGTAAAACACATCCCGGGAGAGCGGCAGATCTTCTCCCTCAATGTCCGTCAGAGTGATGAAGCCGGAACCTGCTAGATCATAGGGGCGGTAATCTGTTCCCGCAAACAACTGTATGGTATTGATAAAGACCGGAAGCAAAAACGCGAATCCTATCGCCAACAACCAGCCGACTCTTTCGTGTCTCTTTGGAACTGTCCCGCTTTTGATCGCCTTTCGGTAGCACAGTAAATGGAAAAGCCCCAACAAGTACGATAAGTCAATCAGCAACAACCCAAACGCTGTCAGTAGGAACGGGAGCACAGGTCGGTTGGAAAAGGTCTCAACGGGATAATATCTGAGCCATGTCCAATCAATTTCCCATGGGGAGCCGTTTTGATAAAGGCTGAGCAAAAGCACATTTCCGAAGGCAAGCAGTACACCTCCAATCACTTTCTCTTTGAAAAAGCGCTTTAACGCATAATCCTGTGTTTCCGACTCTGTATGTGCCTGCGCGGTCAAGTCGTCAGAGGCAAAGACATAGAAACTTCCGCGGAAGATCCCCCAGTAGTGCCAGCCTGCATCTTCGTAAAGCGCATTTAGCTCTGGATCATCATTTACTGCTCCGCGAATCGGCTCTAAATGGATTTGTACCGTTTGTTGCGCTGTCTTTTCAAAAATGGTGAGGGGGCCAGTGGTCATGGAAAAGCGCAGTCCTTTCCCAGCCATAACAGCGAACCAGTTTTCTAACCCTGGAATATCAAAACCGCCAACTGGTGTTATACGGATCACAGTCTTGCTCATAAAAATTCCTCCTCTCCATCAAGGACACAGGCTTTTAGGCGTGCCAGCTCGTCCTTAAATACTGCTCTGCCTCTCTCAGTCAGCCGATAGCTGCGTTTGCGGCCATCGGTTTGTGTTTCTTCGATCAGGTGCTCATCTTGAAATTTGCCTAACAATGTATAAAGCGTACCGGGACCAAGACGCACCCGTCCATTGGTCTTCTGTTCTACAAATTCTGTGATCTCAATACCACACATTTCACGGTGCAGGAAAGACATCAGCACATAGAACATTGACTCTGTCAGTACCCCTCTATCTTTCATATCGATCATGGCACCTCTCTCTACAATATCGTCTCACGATATTGCTTTTTCCCATTCTAACATCGCGGCGCGATATTGTCAAGCAGCTCCTCTTGTATATGTGGATATGGAGTTGTGAAATTTAATGTCTTTAAGATTTAGCAGAACAAAAGAAAAAGCCGACACCTACAAAACTGTAAGTGTCGGCTTTGGTTCACCCTGTTATGCGCTTTTATTTTTGCGTTTGTGGAGTAAGCTTGGCATAAGGGCTGCACTCCTGTGTTGCAAAAGTTCAGCGTTTTCAAGAGGTCGAGGCATTTCTTAGTACATGCCGCCCTCCGGAACTTTGAACTTTTATCAACAATTATGTAGAGATATAAAGAGAAATGCCGCTTATTTCAAATATTATCCGCGCACTTACCT
>ULQW01008079.1_pt1 | contig 12004 bp, 9 predicted proteins | sample 1954921 | NCBI WGS metagenome assembly ULQW01 (sample SAMEA4835666, study PRJEB28245) | human gut metagenome | biome: gut microbiome; material: fecal sample | place: Denmark | collected 2008
GACTTTGGAGCGCATCACCACACTTTTATGAGAGACTTTTTGATGTTTTGGCACACTTTTATGAGGGACTTTTATGGCTATTGCTACATTTTTATGAGGGACTTTGGGCGTGGGAGTCACCTCCATCTACGCCAATAGCCCCAGGACAGCGACGATTATCGTCTGTCCTGGGGCTATTGTCATTGGCTTCTGCCTGGGGGTGGCTGTCATCCTTTTTCTGGCAATCGGCTACTGTCTCGGGATGTCAATCTACTGTATCGAGATGACTGGCTACTGCATCGAGATGTCAATCTACAGCATCGGGATGACAGGCTACTGTCTCATGGAGATTAGCATCCCCTCGTGAGTAATTGATTTCAACCTTATGGTAATCAACTCTCCCCCATAAGTAATCGTTTTCCACCCTGTGACTGATGGCAGAAGTGGAGCGGGCACTCCCCTACTCTCCTCCGAAGGCTTCGGCTTCGGCGGCGGCTATTATCTCCTCGCGGCTCATGGCTCGCGCAGAGATGTCGCTCAAGTCAAACTCGTCGGAGTCATCGGCAGCTTCCTTGGCGGGCTGCTCCTTGGAAACGGTTGGCTTTCTGGGCTTTCGCTGACGAGGTTCGGCGGGGGCCGACTCGACGGCGATGATGAAATCCTGCTTCTCGGCGGTGTCGGGCACTGTCTCTACAGGCTCCTCTTCCATCTTGGTGCGATTGGTCTTGGCCGCAAAGATTTGGTCGATAAACTGAGGCTCGCGGCGCAGCTTCTCGAGCGTGAGCTTGGAGGCTCGCTGCTGGCTCTCCTTCTTGCTGTAGCCCTGGCCGTTGCATCCGTTGACGCCCTCGATAACCACGCGGTAGTCAAACATAGGGCTGCCGTTGCTGTCAACCTTCTGGCTGAGCAGTTCAAAGCTCACGTTGACCCTGTTCTTCTGACTCCATTCGAGGAGCTTGCTCTTGAAGTTCACCTCTTTATAAGCCAGCTTGTCGATGTTAATCATCTTGCCGAGGATACGCTGTTGCATGAAGTCCATACATCCCTTGTAACCCTTGTCGAGATAGATGGCACCGACGAGTGCTTCAAAAGCGTTGCCGCCCAGATAGCTGTTGTGCGAGGCACTATGACCGTTGGAGAGGATGAGCTGATCGATGCCCATTTCTTGCGACAGCTTGTTGAGGGTGTCACGCTGAACGAGTTTGGAACGGGTATTGGTAAGAAATCCCTCGCGCTTGCCGGGGAAATGATGGTACACGATGTCGCCCACAATGGCATCGAGAATGGCATCGCCGAGAAACTCGAGCCGCTCGTTGTTGACGGGCTTGCCCTTGCTGTTGCGGTGCATGATGCTTTTGTGCATGAGCGCCATCTTGTAGTTGTCGATATGGCGGGGATAAAAGCCGAGAATGGCGTATAAAGACGAATAAAGCTCCTTGTCCTTGCGGAAAGAGAGCTTTATTCGGTCAATTAAATTATTCAGCATATTTCTTGAAGATAACACAAGCGTTGTGGCCGCCAAATCCGAACGTATTGCTCAGAGCAGCACGTACCTCACGCTTCTGTGCCTTGTTGAACGTAAAGTTCAGCGAATAATCGAGCTCAGGATCTTCGTCGCCCTCCTCGTGATTGATGGTAGGAGGCACGATGTCGTTCATGACACTCAGTACACATGCCATAGCCTCTACAGCACCGGCAGCACCCAGCAAGTGACCAGTCATCGACTTGGTCGATGAGATGTTGAGCTTGAAGGCTGCATCGCCGAACACTTCCTTGATGGCTTTGGCTTCAGAGATATCTCCCACGTGGGTCGATGTACCATGTACATTGATGTAGTCGATATCCTCAGGCTTCAGACCCGCATCTTCAAGAGCGGCTTCCATAACGAGCTTGGCGCCCAGTCCCTCGGGGTGCGATGCGGTGATATGATATGCGTCGGCGCTTTCGCCCTCGCCTACCATCTCAGCATATATCTTGGCACCACGGGCCTTGGCATGCTCCAGCTCCTCGAGTATGAGACAGCCGGCGCCCTCGCCCATCACAAATCCATCACGGCTGGCGCTGAACGGACGCGAAGCGTGCTCAGGGTCGTCGTTGCGGGTTGACAGCGCCTTCATGGCGTTGAAACCGCCTACACCGCAAGCGCAGATGGCGCTCTCGGCGCCGCCGCTTACTATCATATCGGCCTTACCCAGACGGATAAGGTTGAACGCATCAGCCAACGCGTTGGTCGAAGAAGCGCACGCTGATGTTGTGGTGTAGTTGGGACCGTGGAAACCGAAGTGGATAGAGATATGTCCTGATGCGATATCGGCTATCATCTTGGGGATGAAGAAAGGATTGAACTTAGGTCCATTCTCAGGGTGCTTACCATAGTAAGTCACCTCTTCTTCAAAAGTCTTGATACCACCGATACCCACACCAAATACTACTCCGATGCGGTTCTTGTTGGCAGTCTCAAGGTCAAGACCACAATCCTTTACACCCTGCATGGCGGCGATAAGTGCCAGCTGGGTGTAACGGTCGAGCTTGCGGGCCTCCTTGCGGTCAATCCAATCATTGACGTTAAGGTTCTTTACCTCGCAAGCAAACTGGGTTTTGAACAGAGACGCGTCAAACTGTGTAATAGGTGCGGCGCCGCTTTTACCCTCGACCATGGCAGCCCATGTCTCTTCGGGGGTGTTGCCCAATGGGGTAACGGCACCAAGACCTGTTACTACTACTCTCTTAAGCTCCATTTATTTTGCGTTCTCCTCGATGTACTTGATGGCGTCGCCTACAGTCTGGATGGTCTCAGCCTTGTCGTCGGGGATATTGATACCGAACTCCTTTTCAAATTCCATAATCAACTCAACGGTATCCAGAGAGTCGGCACCCAGGTCGTTGGTGAAGCTTGCTTCTGGAGTTACATTCTCTTCCTCAACACCGAGTTTGTCAACGATAATCTCTTTAACTTTGCTTTCAATTTCTGACATAATTGTAAAATTTAAATTGTTAAAAATACGTATTATTAAAAATTCTGGCTGCAAAGGAACACATTTTTTAGCATTCTGGCAAATTTTTTCGTATAAAAACGACATTCGCATGCACACTACCCCTATGTTTGTGCAATAAAATGGCTATTCTTTTGATAATTAACCACCTTTTGATGACACAAATCGGGCAAAATGAATTTGTTAAAAACGCGGGGAGATGACCTCCAGAAGAACGCAGACAAGTTCCAAAACGGCAACTTTCATCTTCATTACCAAGCCATAGCCCTTTATAACCAATATCTAAGGCCTTCGCGTGGGGCGGAAGCACCCCTACCCCAACCGGCCTTACCCTGGGCGGCAGACTATTACACCTTATATATATTATATAGGTGGATGGATGGAATATTTATGGCTGTGGAAATAATATATAGGTGCATGGATGAAATATATATGGCTATGAAAAGAATATATAGATGCATGGATAGAATATATAGAGCTATGGAAATAATATATAGGTGCATGGATAGAATATAAAGGCAGACGGGCATAGTAGATGGGCAGTCGGGCAGCGCACCATGGGTGGACAGACGGCAGATATCCATTGACACATAAAGCATATATAGCGATGCTTATGCCGTGATGGGCGCCAGCGTTGTGGCGGGGGCTTGGGCAAAAACGGGGGAAAAATATAAAAAGTCGGGGTTTTGCTTGGCGCTGTCTTCATTTTACATTATCTTTGCAAAATTAAGGTTTACGCCCCTAAACAACGATACAAGTATAATAACATAAACAACTAAAAACATGGCATCATTTACTGAGCAGTGCAATCACATCTTCAATCAAGCGATTAGTGATTACCACATTAAGAACGATGTAGATACACCCATTAATAACCCTTACGACCGCGAGTCTATCGACAACCGGCTCTATCTGAAGTGCTGGATAGACACAGTACAGTGGCATCTGGAAGACATTATCCGTGACCCCCACATTGACCCGATGGAAGCCCTGCAGCTGAAGCGCCGCATTGACCGCAGCAACCAGGACCGCACGGACCTGGTAGAGCAGATTGACTCTTATTTCCGTCAGCAGTACTCCGACGTGACCATAGCCCCCGACGCTACCATCAACACCGAGAGCCCCGCATGGGCCATCGACCGTCTGAGCATCCTCGCCCTCAAGATTTACCATATGCGCGAGCAGGCCGAGCGTACCGACGCCGACGCCGAGCACCGCGCCAAGTGTCAGGCCAAGCTCAACGTGCTGCTCGAGCAGCAGGTAGACCTCGGCACTGCCATCAACCAGCTGCTCGACGACATCGCCGCCGGCCGCAAGTATATGAAGGTATATCGCCAGATGAAGATGTACAACGACCCATCTACCAATCCGATACTCTACGGCAAGAAGTGAAGACCGACCACATACTCATCATACGTCTCTCAGCGATGGGCGACGTGGCGATGACCGTGCCTATAGTCTATTCGCTCGCCACCCAGTACCCTCACACCCACATCACGGTGCTGAGCCGACCTTTCGCGCGCGCCTTCTTTGACGACCTCGCGCCCAATGTCGGGTTCATGGAAGCCTCGACCGAAGAGCTGCACAATCTGCATGGCCTCAATAGCCTCTACCGCCGACTTGTAGCCAAGCACTTCACCGCTGTCGCCGATTTCCACGACGTCTTGCGCACCAAGTATCTGCGTCTGCGCTTCTGCATGGGGCGTTTCCACGTGGCGCATATAGACAAGCACCGCCGCGGCAAGCGTCTGCTCACTCAGCAGGAGGGGAAACAGCGCGTGCAGCAGCCCACGTCGTTCCAGAACTACGCCGATGTGCTCGCCGAGTTGGGCTATCCCATCAAGCCCGACTTCACCTCCATCTATCCCGACGGCAAAGCGCCGGCGGCAGACCGTTCTGAGAGGGTAGGCGACAAGCCCGAGAACCAGCGCTGGATAGGCATAGCGCCCTTTGCAGCCCATCAGGGCAAGGTATATCCACTGGGACAGATGAAGCAGGTGGTCGCCCTGCTCACCGAGCAACACCCCGACTACCGCATATTCCTCTTCGGAGGCGGAAAGACGGAGACCGAACAGCTCAACCACATCGCCGAGCAGACCCCCGGCTGCACCGTGGCATCGACCGTGGTCAAGGGACTCCGCCAGGAGCTCGCGCTGATGAGCATGCTCGATGTAATGGTTTCGATGGACTCTGCCAACATGCACCTGGCTTCGCTCGTAGCCACCCCCGTGGTGAGCGTCTGGGGCGCCACCCATCCCTACGCCGGCTTCATGGGCTGGAGGCAGAGCGAGGACAACGCCGTGCAGTTCGACATGGACTGCCGTCCGTGCAGCATCTACGGCAACAAGCCCTGCATACACGGCAACTATCCCTGCATGAAGCAGATAGAGCCCGAAACCATCGTGGCGCGCATCGTGGCGACCGCAGAGCGCCGGTAGAGCTACTGTAGACTCAAGCAACAAGACATAAGACAAGCCCCTGCATCCATCCGACACGGCATGCAGGGGCTTGCTGCGTCTGGGTGCCTCGTCTGCCCAACACCTTATTATATATACGCGCGCCCGTAACGGGCAGGGTGGAGTGGGAGTGACGCCCGGCAAGTAGGGAGGGTCGGTCGGCAAAGCCGGAGAGATGCTCAGGCAAGCGGAGAAGGTCGACCCGCAAAGCGGGAGTGACGCTCAGCGTGTAGGCAGAGCAGCTGCTGCAGCCGGAGAGACGCCAGGCAATCGGAGAGAGGGCATCGGGCGGCTCGTAACGGAAGTCACGTGACCTCGTTTCTTATGTCACGAGGCTGCGTACCATAAGGCACGAGCTCACGTATCGTATGTTACGAGCCAGCCAAGACGCCCTCGGTGCGAGCAAAAGGGTAGCTCTATGCTCTATCAAGGCACGCTCGGTGCGCGCAAGGGGAATTTCAATGCTGTTGGGGTGACCCTCGGTGCGCTCAAAGGGTAGCACTTGCTCCATCAAGGCACCCTCGGTGCGAGCAAGGGGAATTTCCATGCTGTTGGGGTGATGCTCGGTGCGAATAGAAGGGTAGACCCTTGCGAGCAAAGGGCAGCTAAACTCCCCCAACCTTGATGGGCAAAAAAATCAGCCCCCCCTTACCTTCGGTCGAAGGTAGAGAGGGCCTTTGCGTCATCTGATGGATTTTGTATAGGGTTATCTCACGATTGCCTGTAAAAATTTACGGATGTTGAAACCACATAAGGAAAGAGATTATCAATTACCTCTATGACCACTGTCATTACTCTGCTGCAAAGGTCGACAATTATTAACCAAACCACTGGTATATTTCGGACAATAAGTGGTATGAATCGGACATTTATGATAAATCTGCACCTTTTCGGTGTCTATTTGCGAAAAATCTAACGAAATGCTTGGTCATTTCACGATTTTTTCCGAATATTGCAGCAAGGAAGAGAATACTGTCATCTGATAACTCCATGACCTATATGCTACACTCTCTGACCAGACTGCTATGGGCCACGGCACTCGCCTTTATCCTGACTTGCTGCCAACACGGCAGCCCGAGCGAGAGCGAGACCCAAAGTATACGCGACAGCCTTGCCACGCTGCGCCAGCAGGGCAAGAAGGAGCGCGACGCCAGCCGCTACGACGAGGCTCTCAGACTCCACATACGCGGACTCGACATGGCCCGCGCTGTGGGCGACAGCAGCGAGTGGATACAGGCGCTCAACAACATTGCCACCGACTACCGCCGCATGGGCATGCTCGACGTGGCGCAGAGCTACCACTACCAGGCGCTCAGCCTCTGCGACGAGTCGTCCGACACTACCTACCAGATGCGCAAGAACCGCGTGAAGGCGCTCAACGGACTGGGCAACATCTACCTCTCTATCTACAGCTACGACGACGCCGACAGCGTGTTCCGCCAGGCGCTCGAGGGCGAGCACCAGCTGGGCAGCGCCACGGGCCAGGCCATCAACTATGCCAATCTGGGCTCCATCTACAGTGCCCGCGGCGATGACGAGAAGGCGCTCGACTACTACCGCCAGTCCATGTTCTACAACAAGAAGGACAGCAATCTGCTGGGCATGGCTCTCTGCCACCTCTACTTCGGCAATATCTATGAGAGACGCCAGCAGTACGACCTCGCGCTGCGCGAATACGAACAGTCAGACCGCATGATGACCGACCTGAAAGACCTCTGGCACGCTCTCGAACCGCGTCTGGCACTGGCTTCGGTCTATTATCACACCCACGAGGACGCCAAGGCACTGGCGCTGCTCGACAGGGCCGACGCCACGGCTCGCCAAATCAACTCGTGGGAGCATATCGTCGAGGTACACCATCTCTACTTCCAGCTCATGCAGCGCCAGGGCCGCTACCACGAGGCGCTCGACCACCATCTCATCGCCACCGCCTATCAGGACAGCATCCTGGACAACGAGAAGCTGGACCGCATACACAATATCGGCATCAACATCGAGCGCACGCGACAGCAGAAGATGGTCGACATGGCGCAGAACGAACTGCAGACCGAGAAGCGCATACGCCAGCAGAGCGCATGGCTCTTCGGACTCACGGTGATACTGCTCCTGGCGGTCATCAGCGCACTGCTCTACGTGCAGCGCATGCGCCACCGCAGCATGGAGATGATGAGAGAGGCCAGCAGGCTGCGCGAAGACTTCTTTACCAACATCACCCATGAGTTCCGGACGCCTCTGACGGTGATACTCGGACTGAGCCGCAAAATCAGGGAAAACACGGAGGTGCCACAGTCGGTCAGCGACAAGGCGTCGACCATAGAGCGGCAGGGCAACCGCCTGCTCACGCTCGTCACCCAACTGCTGGACATCAGCAAGGTCAAGTCGGTAATCGGCGAGCCCAACTGGCAGCACGGCAATATCTGCGCCCAGGTCGCCATGCTGCTCGAGACCTATATAGACTATGCCGCCAACCGCGGCGTGACGCTCAAGTATCATTACGACCAGGCCATCGAGATGGACTTTGTGCCCGATTACGTGAACAAGGTGATGAGCAACCTGGTGTCGAATGCACTGAAATTCACACCCAACGGGGGCACTATCAGCGTCAACCTCTATCAGCGCGGCGACCGGCTGCACATCGACGTGAGCGACACGGGTCATGGCATCAGCAGCGACAAGCTCGCCCATATCTTCGAGCCGTTCTACACCACCGGCGACATGGGCGAAGCCAAGGGAACGGGCATAGGACTGGCGCTGACACAAGAGATAATATCCCATCTCAACGGTACCATCACCGCCGAGAGCCAGGTGGGCAAAGGTACCACGTTCCACATCGTCATGCCGATACAGAACCGCTCGGCAGACCCCGTGACCGAGACCGAGATAGGCAACTCGGGCAAGCCCATCATCGTGGTGGCCGAAGACAATGCCGATGTGGCCGACCTGCTCTGCACCCAGCTCGAACCCTTCTATGAAGTGGTGGCTGCGCGCGACGGCGTCGAGGCACTCAAGCGCGCCGGAGAGATAATTCCCGACCTCGTAATCACCGACGTGATGATGCCCAACATGGACGGCATGGCCCTCGCGCGCGCCATACGCGCCAACGACCTCACCGCCCACATACCCATCATCATGGTGACTGCCCGCGTGACCGAGCAAGACCGCATCGAGGGTATCAAAGCAGGTGCCGACGCCTATCTGGTCAAGCCCTTCAACACCGAAGAGCTGCTCACCCGCGTGGCCAAGCTGCTCGAACAGCGCATCATGCTCAGAGACAAGTATGCGCAGACCATCACCCAGGCTCCCGTGAGCGACGACGCCATCGAAGACCACTTCCTCGCCCGCGTGGAGCAGGTCATAGTGGCCCATATCAACAAGGGCGAAGACATCACCGTGACCATGGTGGCCGACGACCTCAACATCACCGCCCGACAGCTGCACCGCAAGGTGACGGGGCTCATCAACCAGTCGCCGGCGGCACTCATACGCATCACGCGCATCAACTGCGCCAAGACCATCATGGCCGCCAAGCCCGAGATGCCGCTCAAGAGCGTGGCGCTGGCATGCGGCTTCACCGACTACTCACACTTTGCCAAGGTGTTCCGCACGGTGACGGGCGTAAGTCCCACGGCGTGGACCGCCAAGCCCACGGCGCAGTAGGCCGGGGCCATAGACAGCAATCGCCGCCATGTCAGCAGAGACATGGCGGCGATTGGCATTATCGGGGTGGGGGCGGGGGTTACTTCTGGAGTGGCTGCGGCTTGTAGGAAGCGAGCTTGTCGAGATAGTAGCGGCGCACATCGCTCCAGTGGTAATAAGGTGCGCAGTCGGTAGAGATAGGCAGGCGCGCCTCGTCTTCATTGAGCAGTATCTTGACCAGCACGTCCTTGTCATCTACAGAGCGTCGGTAGAATATCAACTGCACATTGCATGCCATGGGGAATATGCGGTAGTCGCACCATCCCACTGTGGGCAGCTGCTCGATGTCGCTCACGGGTCGTCCGTAGCCATTGAGGTCGAGCAGACATACCAGCGGCATCACCATCGTGTCGTGGCCGTAGCGCAGCGTGGCACCGGGGTGGGACAGAGCTATGCAGCTGTCGGCCTGGGATATAATCTTGTGGAGCAGATTGCGCTGAGAGAAGGGCTGGTTGCCGCCATTGATGGTGCTGGGGCCATAGGTGAGATACCAGAAGGCATTGTTGCAGAGCCAGTGCTGGTAGAGTTCCTCGTCGGTGAAGATGTCGTAGAGCGAGAGTTGGTGGCGCAGCTCGGTACTCTGTACATTGCTTGCCAGCTTGAAGAGTCGGTCGGCCAGTTTGTCAGCTTTAGCCTTGCCGAGCCAGTTGGGGTCGCGGAAGAGCAGACTCAGCATATGGCTGTCGTCACGGTGGCGGCGCTTGAAGCTGTCGAGCAGCTCCTTGGTGCCACCCGCCATCTTCTGCTTGTAGAGCACCTTATCGTCCTGGTTCATGTAGTACATGTCGTGCTGGCTGGCGTCGTGGGTGATGTTGAGCTGGGGATTGAGTCTCACGAGTTCCTGCAGCGCGTTCTCCATCGACAGGATGCAGCGTATCACCACGGTGCTCTTGGCGTCTACATTGGTCTTGCCCTCAAAGACTTCGGGAAACCTCTCCCACATCCTTCGGGCTATCTCCCGGTGCTGCTCGGCTCCGCGCTGGGTGAGCTCGGCATCGCGGTGCATGGCTTCCTGACGTATCTGTGCCACCTTGCCAAGCACCTCACGTCCCTTGGCAGTGAGCTGACCCAGGCTGTCGGCGCGCATGAGGGTAAGATAGGCACGGTCGTAGTCGGCAGTACCGATAAGGTAACGCGAGCCGTGGCGTCCATAATGACTCAGATAGAAAGGCTTGTATCCCTTGGGCGCGGGGGTAAGCCGGTGTTGCGGACCGGGGTAAGCCAGATAGCCACTGGCCGATACGCGGGGGTTCTTCTTGATTTCCTGACGCGCGTTCTGCGCCTCTGCGCACACTGTCAGCGACAGCAGCGCGATGATAACTAAGAGTTTTCTCATATCTTGCTACATTTATACGATTACTTGATACAGGTCGGCGAAGTCGTCGATGACATGCTGCGCACCGCACTCCTCCATCTCCTCGCGCGAACCGTTGCCGTAGGTCACGGCGGTGGTGTGTACTCCGGCGTTGACTCCCATCTGTATGTCGTAGACGGCGTCGCCCACCATCATGGTCTCGTCGGGCGTCGCTCCCATGCGCTCCATAGTCTGGACGACCATGTCGGGTGCGGGCTTGGCATGCTCCACATCGTTGACGGTGACGATGTGGCTGAAGAGATGCTCTATCTGCATATCTCTGAGGAAGACCATGAGCGAGAAGCGCTGGCGCGAGGTGGCGATGGTCAGCGTGAGTCCGGCGTCATAGAGCTTCTGCAGCGTCTCCCTCACGTGGGGGAAGAGCTGGACCACTCCGGGCTGGTTGTCGCGTGCGAATATCTCCTGGTAGAGTCGGGCGCAGGCATCTCCAGTGGCGTCGGTCATAGGGATAAGCCGCGTGAAGGTCTCCTTGAGCGGCAGCCCTATCATGGCCCTTATCTCCTCGCGGCTGCGGGGCTCGAGGTGCATGGCCTCAATGGTCTTCATCATCGTCTGGGTGATGAGTGTCTCGGTGTCGGCTAAGGTGCCGTCAAAGTCGAATATGACAAGTTTCATTGTTGATTACTATTACTATGGTTTTCATTCTGATATAGTCGCGGGAGATGTACATCATGCCTCCGAACGGATTGTCCGTGCCCCAAGAGTTCTTGGCGATGTAGTAGGGATGGCCCTGGCGGTCGTGGGCACGGCCTATGATGCACATGCAGTGGTCGTCGGTGGTCTGTCGGCGCTCAAACCAGCGCTGTCGCAACTGCTGGTCGTAGCGTGGAGAGTGGGGTAGGGTGGCAACACCACGGCTGAAGGAGAAACCGGGCTCAGAGATGTCGCCCTCCCAGCACACGGCGTAGCCCTGGTCGAGTGCCCGGTCTATGGCGTGCATCAGCGTGTCGAGGGGCACATTGAGGAAGCTGTCGCGGCGGTGGTTGTCGGGCAGCTCGAGCACCACCCTGCGTCCGAAGGGATGATGGGTGAAGCTGGTGAGAGCCTGGTAGTCTTGTGCATATACGCTTCGGGCAAACTCGCCGAAACTGTATTGGGCATGGAGCATATAGACACGCTGGGGGAGAGCGCCCATACGGCTGTCGAGCATATCGCCCACCTGCCGGCACAAGTGGCTGAGAGACTGTGAACGGCGTGCCATCGCGTTGACACCACGTGCCAAGGCGTCATAGTTCACTCCCTCGGCGGGATAGCTGTCGTAGGGCGCGGCGCCATAGGTGTCGAGCAGACTCAGAGCCATACAGGCTGTGCCGCGCATCGTGATGGCGTGGCGCCTGCCACCGAGCATGGCCTCGGCAGCCCCTTCCTCGATATAGCGGCGCAACGGGAACGCCACAGAGAGATTGACGGAGTCGCCCTGGCAGAGCCGGTCGGTCTCAATGGTCGAGAGCATGGCATACATCCAGCACACGCTGCTCGCCCCCTGGTTCTTGACAGGTGTGGTG
>ULQW01019276.1_pt1 | contig 11999 bp, 9 predicted proteins | sample 1954921 | NCBI WGS metagenome assembly ULQW01 (sample SAMEA4835666, study PRJEB28245) | human gut metagenome | biome: gut microbiome; material: fecal sample | place: Denmark | collected 2008
AAATATACCCCGGAGCTGAAGGAGGCAGAATACTCCAGCGACCCCCGCGAGAGCAATACCATCAAGTATGCCCGCATGCTCGAGGGTACCATCCGCGGCACGGGTATCCATGCCTGCGGATTCATCATCTGCCGCGACCCTATCAGCAACTGGGTGCCTGTATCTACCGCCGATGACCCTGATTTCCCGGGACTGAAGACGGCAGTAACCCAGTACGACGGTCACGTGATCGAGACCACCGGACTCATCAAGATGGACTTCCTGGGTCTGAAGACCCTCTCCGAGATGAAGGAGGCGTGCAAGGTAATCAAGCAGACCACGGGCGATGTCGTAGATCTCGATACCATCCCTATTGATGATGAGCTTACCTATCAGCTCTACCAGCGCGGCCAGACCATCGGAACCTTCCAGTTCGAGTCGCCGGGTATGCAGAAGTATCTCCGCGAGCTGAAGCCTACGGTTTTCGAGGACCTCATCGCCATGAACGCCCTCTACCGTCCGGGACCTATGGATTACATCCCCGACTTCATCGCCCGCAAGAACGGCCAGCAGGCCATCACCTACGATATCCCCTGCATGGAGAAATACCTCAAGGATACCTACGGCATCACGGTGTATCAGGAGCAGGTGATGCTCCTTTCCCGCCAGCTGGCAAGCTTCACCCGAGGCGAGTCGGATGCCCTCCGTAAGGCGATGGGTAAGAAGAAGAAGGCTATCGTAGATGCGATGAAGCCGAAGTTCATCAAACAGGGACAGGAGAACGGCCACGATCCGGCTGTGCTCGAGAAAATCTGGAGCGACTGGGAGAAGTTTGCATCCTATGCCTTCAACAAGTCGCACGCCACCTGCTATTCCTGGGTAGCCTATCAGACAGCCTATCTCAAGGCACACTATCCAGCCGAATACATGGCAGCGCTGATGACCCGCCGCTTTGCGCAGATCACCGAGATTACCAAGCTGATGGAGGAGTGCCAGTCGATGGACATCAAGACCCTGGGACCGGATGTAAACGAGAGTTACCGTGCCTTCGGTGTGAACGAGCATGGCGAGATACGCTTCGGACTTTCCGCCATCAAGGGAATGGGAACTCCTGCCGCCGATGCCATCGTGGCAGAGCGCCTGAAGAACGGCCCTTATAAGAACATCTTCGATTTTGCCGAGCGCGTGGATTTCTCCAATGTCAACCGCAAGGCATTCGAAAGTCTGGCTCTGAGTGGCGGTTTCGACAGCTTCGGCATCCGCCGCGAGCAGTACTTCGGCAAGAACAGCAAGGGCGATACCTTCCTGGATACGCTCGTAAGATACGGTCAGCTCTACCAGCAGGAGCAGCGCGAGGCAGCCACCTCGCTCTTCGGAGGCGTAGAGGCGGTGGAGATAGCCACCCCTCCTATACCGGAAGCTGAATCCTGGAGCACCATCGAGAGGCTCAACAGGGAGCGTGAGCTCGTGGGCATCTATCTCTCGGCTCATCCGCTCGACGATTACGAAATCATCCTCCGCAACCTCTGCAATACCCACTGCTCTGAACTGGGCGACAAGGTGGAGCTTGCCAAGAAGGAGGATGTGGTGTTCGGCGGCATCATCACCGGGGTGAAATCCAAGTTCACCAAGACCGGAAAGCCGTGCGGCTTCGTCACCATCGAGGATTTCGAAGGATCGGGCGAGCTGGCGCTCTTCGGTGAGGACTGGGGCAACTGGCGAGGCATCATGGTAGAGGGCAGCACCATCTTCGTTACGGCGAAGTGTGTGTCCCGTTACGGCAATAGCAACTTTCTTGACTTCAAGATCAGCACCGTGGAGTATCTCCAGACCGTGAAGGAGAACCGCCTGGAGAAGTTTACCATCATCGTGGACAGTACGGTGATAGACGAAACGCTGGTGAATGATATCAAGACGCTGGTGGAGAATGATGAGGGCAAGGCACAGCTCTTCCTTCAGATTCACGATGCCGAGACCAAGACCAATGTGCTGCTGCGTGCGCAGGACCGCACGGTGGGAGTGAGCAGGGATCTGATACAGTTTGTCAACGACCATCCGAAGATGTCGTATCAGATCAATTAAAAATAATTCATGAGAATATTATTAACTATATAAAAAAGGAAGAAAAAATGGAAGTAACAATTACAACCGAGAATTTCGAGAGTTACAAGAATGGCGAGTTGCCATTGGTAGTAGATTTGTGGGCTACATGGTGTGGTCCTTGCCGCCAGATTGCTCCTATCGTGTCAGAATTGGCAGAGGAGTTTGACGGTAAGTTGGTAGTTGGTAAGTGTGATGTAGAGGAGAACGACGACATCGCTATGGAGTTTGGCGTTCGCAATATCCCTACCATCCTTTTCTTCAAGGGTGGCCAGCTCGTTGACAAGTTTGTTGGTGCAGCCAACAAGTCAACCCTCAAGGAGAAGTTTGAGGCTCTGCTGTAAGACAGGGCAGAAGACTAAAAAAAATACGTCCCGGTGCGGCATCAGCTGCATCGGGACGTATGCTTTTTTGTTAGAATCCGAATTTGCGAAATAGCCTCTAGAATTCTACGCTTCTGCTACCATCTTCCTCCACGGTGATGGTCACCTTGGTACAATCCTCCGGCAGCAGGTCCTCGATGAGTTCCGGCCACTCCAGGAAGCAGAGGTTTCCGCTGTAGAAGTAATCCTCGTATCCCATATCATACACCTCGTCAATCTTCTTGATGCGGTAGAAGTCGAAATGGTAGATAGAATCTCCGTTTCCGGCAGTGTATTCGTTGACGAGAGCGAAGGTAGGCGAGGTGATTACATCCTCCACGCCCAGTTCCTCGCAGATAGCTTTAACGAAAGTTGTCTTTCCGGCACCCATCTTGCCATAGAAGGCAAAGACCTTGCCGTCGCCCATGTTATCCAGGAATTCTCTGGCAGCTACATGGATGTTGTCTAATGAATCAATCTTAATCTTCATATATTTAATTTTTAATTTTAATTTCTCTTTCTCGGTGTCAGTGTGATGATCGGAATGAGCATTTCCTCCATCGAGATGCCACCGTGCTGGAAGGTATCCTTGTAGTACGAAACGTAGTAATTGTAGTTGTTCGGATAGGCGAAGAAAGCGTCTCCGTAGGCAAAGACATACGATGTACTCAGGTTGGGAGCAGGCAACTGTGCCCTTTTCGGGTCCCTGATGGTGAAAACCTCCTTGGCATTGCAGGCCAGGTTCTTGCCCAGCTTGTAGCGCAGGTTGGTATTCGTGTTGCGGTCGCCGATGATCTTGATGGGCTTCGAGGCGCGGATGCTTCCGTGGTCGGTGGTGATCACCACCTTGCAGTCATCCTGCGACAGCCTTCTGAACAGTTCCGAGAGCACCGAGTGGCGCAGCCAGCTCTGCGTGATGCTGCGGTAGGCACTCTCCGTATTGGCGAGCTCGCGTACCATCTTCGATTCCGTCCGGGCATGCGAGAGCATGTCGATGAAGTTGATTACCAGCACGTTAAGGTCCTTCTCCCTGCATTCGTTGTAGCGCTCCATAAACCGGTCGGCACCCTGCGAATCGTTCACCTTGTAATAGCAGAAGCTGTATCGCTTGCGGTATCTGTCGAGCATCGTCTGTATCAGCGGCTCCTCGTTCAGGTTCTTGCCCTCCTCCTCGTCTTCATCCACCCAGAGCTCCGGAAACATCTCGGCAATCCTGTTGGGCATCAGACCGCTGAAGATGGCGTTCCGGGCGTATTGCGTGGCGGTAGGCAGGATGCTCATATACATATCCTCGTCAATGTCGAACAGCTCGCCGATGTCAGCCGCCAGCATCTTCCACTGGTCGTATCTGAAGTTGTCTATCACGATGAGGAACACCTTCTCCCCCTTGTCCAGAATCGGGAAGATCCTGTTCCTGAAGACATCCGGGCTCATCATCGGGCGGTCGTCGGAAGAAGATGTATCGGCAGTTTTTCCGGCATATCCATTCTTTCCGGCATTCCCATTCCTCATCAGGTCTATCCATTCCAGATAGTTCCTGGCGATGAATTTGGCGAATCCGATGTTAGCCTCCTCCTTCTGCATGGCGAGCATCTCGGTCATCTGGCTGTCGGTATCGCTCAGTTCCAGTTCCCATTTCACGAGTCTTCTGTATATTTCCATCCAGTCGCTGCAGGTACGGCAGTCCATCATCTTCAGTGCAATCTGCTGGTAGTCCTGCTGGTATCCGCTCTGCGTCATCTCGGTCACGATATCCTTTTGGTGGATGTTCTTTTTCAGCGAGAGCAGGATTTGGCTCGGGTTGACGGGCTTGATGAGATAGTCGGCGATTTTCGACCCGATAGCCTGGTCCATGATGTTTTCCTCTTCGCTCTTGGTACACATCACAACGGGAGTAGCGGGCTGAATGTCCTTGATTTGCTGCAGGGTCTCCAGACCGCTCAGTCCAGGCATCATTTCATCGAGGAGGATGAGGTCGAAGGATTGCTGTCGGCATAGCTCGATGGCATCCGATCCATTGCTCACCGTGGCAACCTCGTAACCTTTTTTCTCCAGGAAGATGATATGTGCCTTGAGGAGCTCAATTTCATCATCGATCCATAGTAATAATCCGTTGCTCATATAGCATTATCCTTTTAGAGTATTATTTTGCATTATCCTTTTAGGATATATTTTTATTTTTGAGGTGCTAAAGTACAAAGAATAATTGAATGACGGAAGAGAGTTGTGGTTAAAGAAACTTAATTGAAAAAAAAGGTGTGTCATAAGTTTAGATTATGGCAGCCGAAGTCGGGCTGATGGCTCTTCCGATTAGGGGCAACTGCTATAGCTTACTTACAAATATCATCAGGATTCTCGGTCTTTTTTATAATATTAAGACCGGGAATCCGTTATTATTATCGAAGATAAAAGTAATCAAAATAATAAAAAAAAAGAAGAAAAGAAGAAACAATGCTCAAGATTGTTATGATCATGCTATGCGGAATTGGTACGGGGTACCTGCTCCGCAACAAGAAAATGAGTTTTATCGGTCGTGTCATCACGGCGCTTATCTGGGTACTCCTCTTCCTGCTTGGCATCGAGGTGGGAGCGAACCCTCGTATTATCAATGGTCTTCAGACCCTGGGACTCGAAGCCATCGTGCTTACGATAGCCGGAAGTCTGGGTAGTACAATCTTTGCGTGGGCATTGTGGAGATATGTCTGCAGAAAGGAGGCAGGAAATGAAAGGTAGTCTGATTATCGTAGGCTTCTTCGTACTGGGCATCATCGTGGGAGTGTGGGATGTGATTCCTGCCAGTTTCCTGGCGAGCGACGTGAGCTATTATGCCCTCTGTTGCCTGATGTTCTGTGTGGGTATCAGCATCGGTTGCGATACCTCTATCCTGAAGAGTTTCAGAAAAGTGAATCCCCGGCTGATGATGCTGCCGGTGATGACCATCCTGGGAACCCTTGCCGGATGCGCGGCTGCCTCCCTGATACTGGGACACCGTCAGCTCTCCGACTGTCTCGCCATCGGTTCGGGCTTCGGATACTACTCATTGTCGAGCATCTTCATCACGCAGTATCGGGGTGCCGAGCTGGGAACCATCGCCCTGCTTGCCAACATCTTCCGTGAGATTCTCACCCTGCTCTGTGCGCCCCTGCTGGCGAAGTATTTCGGCAAGCTGGCGCCTATCAGCGTGGGTGGAGCCACCACGATGGATACCACATTGCCTATCATCACCCGCTATTCGGGCGAGAGCTTCATCATCGTTTCCATCTTCCACGGCTTCTGCGTAGATTTCTCCGTACCGTTCCTGGTTACCTTCTTCTGTTCGCTCTAACGGCTTCCTTGCCGCTAGAGCTTTCTTGCTTTATCAGAATCCATCCAGCTCGATGTATTCATCATCGGCTTCAGATTCTGGGGCATTCGAGTCATCGAAGTAGATGCCGGTATCGGTATCTTCTGCTGGCTGGCTCTCGATATCGATTCCATTATCTTCAGGATTCTTCTTCTGAGAATTATTTTCTTCCTCCAGAGCATCTTCCTCCTTCTGGGAATCCTTATCCACTACGATTTCCGTTGGCTCCATCAGCAGGCGCATCTTGCTGATCTTCAGCGGTGCAAAGTGACGGGTATAGAACTTGTCGTAATCATCATACGAGAGATTTCTGCCCAGAAGCTCGAGGTTCGGCTCGCTGATTACGTAGCTTCTCGCCTTGGAAATCAGACGGAGGATGCCGGCTTGCTGATGCAGCTCGTTGGCATACTGGCGTGCCTCGTCGTAGTTCTGAAAACCGCTTACCTGCAGGCGATGCAACCCCTGGAGGTCTTCGATGCTGATGTCGAAATTGCGCGCCATATAGGTGGTGAAGTTATACTTGGCTACCTCGAAGAGCAACTGGTTCTCGTTGACGGAATCTGGACTGTAGGCGAGCAGGAAGACAAAACGGTCGTTGCGGTCGGCTGAGAATCCTTTCTGCTGGGTGGAGTCCTGGGAGCTGAGCACATCGCTGCGTTTCGCCCAGACATTACTCAGGTCGAACTTTCCGCCGTAGAGTCGTCTTCCGGCATTCACGCCGTTTACGATCATTCCCGCCATCTCGCTCAACCGGCTGTTGGGATATTGCGCTATCACCTGGTTCATCTTTTCCAGACATTCGGAAACCTTGCCCTCGTTGAGCTGGGTCATACCGCTGATGAAGAGGAACTTGTCGCGGTTGGCGCCAGTAGGGAACCGCTTGTCTGATATTTCCGAGTTGTGCATCACCACCTCGTACTTGCCCTCCTTGAATGCCTGATAGGTGAGGGTGTAGATGGAATCTTCGATGTGTACCCCTATCCTCGCATTCTCCAGATAGTAAGGGTCGGAGAGGAGGGCTGTGAACTGACTTTCGGGGTAATCCTTCTTTAATTTATCGACATAACTGTTCGCCATCTGAGTTTGCTTCTTTCGGGAATAAAGCAGATACAGATGGTAATAGGCTTCGTCGAGATGCTTGAAATCCGGGTAGTTGTCCACCAGCCGGAGCAGCATCTTCTCGCTCAGAGCCAGGTTGTCGAGCCGGTCTTTGAAGATGATTCCAGCATGGTATAAGCCATCCGCCAGGAGCTGGTTGCTCGCTGACATCTGCTCTGGGGTGAACGGAATCTGAGCCAGATAATAAGCCCGCTGATGAGGGTCGAGGCTGGCGCTATCGGCAGATGGCTTGCCGGATTCTTTCTGGGATAAAGAATGGGATAGAGCGTCTTGTAATGCATCAGGCTGAAGCTTGGAATCTTGATCAGAATTCGTTCCTTGAGCGATATCCGTTTCCTGTGCCGAAGCTACAACTGTTTTGTTGATTCGCTGCCAGTTGTCGAGGTTCTTTCGCTTGCCCCAGAGTTTTTCGAAGAGCGCCTTACCCTGGCTTACGGCTACAGGGGAATAGAAATACCAGGTATTGGTGTTCCCGAATCCGTTTCCTGATGCATTCCCGAATCCGTTTCCGGAATCATTCCCGGAACCATTCCCATCCACTCCTCCTTCATATTCCGAATTCATCTCAGCACCGTCTTCCCATCTCCTTCTTTCTTCCTCTTTCTCCTTTCTTTTCAGGGCAGCTATCACACGGTCGATGGCTGCATTTCTGTCTCTCTCGTCCATTTTGGCAAGAGACTGCAGGGAATCCTGGAGGGCGATGGCATCGGTATAAGGCACCAGTTCGTCCAGCACCTTGGAGCGATGAGCCAGTTGCGGATAATCCTTTCTGTCCTGATCGAGCAAGCCGATTGCTTCGCCATAGCAGCGCTTGGCATCAGCATATCGTCCGGTTTCCCAATACAGATTGCCCAGACGCAGCAGGAGTACACCCTTTTCTATACCGTTTCGGGTAGCCTTCCGGTTGCCTTTTTCGTAGGCATAGATGGCACGCAGGGTATCTTTCTGGGCCAGGTGGATGTTGCCGATGGCATAATATACCTGGTCCTGATATTCCTTGTTCTTATCCGATGCCGCCATGCGCTTGAGCCGGCTGATCATCTTCCTGCTGTTGCCCGAAGCCAAGACCTCGGTGATGGCGATGCGGGCATTAAACTCCAGTTCGTAGGGCGGATTGAGCCGGATGACGTGGCGGAAAGCCTGATAAGCCTCCTGCTGGTTGCCGATGGAATCCTGCAACTGTCCCATCAGATACCACTGGCGGGCTTTCTGCTTGTGTCGCATCTCATGGCTTATCACCTTCCTGAGATAGGGAATCGCCTTCCGGGCATCCCCCGTGTGGATATAGTAATCGGCGAAGGCATAATCCCATTCCTTCTGGGCACGCCAGTGGATGGAATCGCGCTGGATGTTTCGGATCACATCTTCTGCATCGTAGGTCCATCCCTGCTCGATATAGCATTTGGCAAGCCAGGCGCGCGCCTTGCCGTAGATGGCAGGCTGGGTGGAGTAAAGGCGGCTCATATAGGCGAAGGTGGCAGCGGCCCCCTCGAAATCCCCCTTCTGGAATTGAGAACGGCCCATCAGCATCCACGCTTTCCATAAAAACGGATTGTATTCCCTGCGACTGAGCCATTCGATATCTTTCGCCGTCTTTCTCCTGCCGGGTTCCCATACGGGGCGGCGCTTGATGCTGTGCTGATGGATGGCTTTCTCGCATTTCTCGATGGCACGGTCGAAGTTGGCTTTGCCCAGATCGCGGCTGTTCCTGTTGCCTACGGTATAGAGCGGAATCTGCTCCGTAAAGTTGTCCCGGTTGCCTTCTTCCTTCTCCAGCGCCCCGTCGATATAAGCCACGGTACCATTATAATAGGTATTGTATCGGGCATTAAAGGCATGCCACCACCTGCTCTGCGCCGTATTCTTCTGCGTAGAGCATCCCGTAAGGATCGCTGCAATCACAGCGAGTCCTATCAGAAAAAAGTATTTGATGGGGCTTTTGCCTTTCATGCTTTCTATTGTTTATCTGGCATCTTTCTTCTGATGCCCAGGACGATTTTGGCGAGTGCGAATACCACGATGCTGATGAAGATGATGGTGGCACCCGATGGCACGTTGAGCAGATAACTGATGTAGAGACCGGCGATGCAGTCTATCCATCCCAGGATGATGCTTGCCCATATCATCTGCCTGTAATTATAGGTGAAGAGGTTGGCGGTCATCTGCGGAATGGTGAGCAGGCTGATGGCGAGCACGATGCCCACCATTTTCAGTGTAGCCACGATGGTCATGGCGATGAGCGTCATCATCAGGTATTCGATGGCTGTAACCGGCAGATGCTGCGAACGGGCGAAGGTACTGTCGAATGCGATGTTCTGGATAGGGCGCAGGAGAAAGGTGAAGAGGAGGGCTACGATGAGGGCAAGACCGCCCAGCAGCCACAGGTCTGCGCTGTCGATGGCAAGGATGCTTCCGAAGAGGAAGGAGGGCAGGTCGGGCATGAATCCTGGAGTCAGGAAGCAGCAGATGATGCCCACGCTCATTCCCAGGGTCCAGAACATGGCGATGGCGGAATCCTTTCGCACGTCTTTCTTGCGTGATATCCATTGCACTCCGAAGGCGCTGAGTATGGCGAAAACCATGGCGGAGAGTATCGGATTGATTCCTGTAAACACGCCGATGCCGATGCCTCCGAAAGAGGCATGGGTGATGCCGCCGCTGATGAATACCAATCGGCGGGTAACGATGTAGGTTCCGATAAACCCGCACAGGATGCTTGCCAGAAAGGCGCCTATCAGTGCGTTTTGGAAAAATGTATATTGTAGTATATCCATGCGTTTACTTTGAGCTTTGAACTGCAAATTTCTAGCTTAAAAAGCCGATGACTTCATCCTTCAGTTGGTTGGGCAGGTTGATGCCTCTCAGTATCAGGCTTCTGTTCCATCCAGCCACTTCTTCCGGCTGCATGGTATAGAGCACTTCCGAAAATTCCTCAACCTCCTCATCGGTATAGGCATCGGCATCCCGACCGGCAAAGCGGTCGAGATCCTCATCATCGTAATATTCTATTTCTTTGGTGGCGGCTTCCATCATGCACTCCTGCTCGCACTTCGAGTTCTCACCGTTGCAGGTGTTGCACGATACGCCTTCCTGCAGAGGCTCCTCGTCCTCTCCCCTGCGGTGAGATACGATTCCGAATATGGCGCTTATCAGGCCTAATGCCACCAGGGCTAAAATCAAGTATAGCATTTACTTTGAACTTTGAACTTTGAACTTTGAACTTTGAACATGAACTTTGAACTTTGAACATGAACTTTGAACATGAACTTTAAGCTTTGAACTTTATGATTAGCAAAGGCTGTTGAATTCTTCACGCTTCATTCTTCACTCTTCATTCTTCACTCTCAATAATTTCAAACCCTACTTTCTTCAGGTCTTCCCAATAATGAGGATAGGATTTGCTCACTACCTCCGGATTATTGATCTCAATCTGAGGGAACTTGAAGGCGAGAGGGGCGAATGCCATCGCCATACGATGATCCTCGTAGGTATCGATTGGAGCAAATGAAGGATCGCAGGTTTCGCCATCCCAATACAGAGTGTTGTCGTTTTCATCGTGGATGACATAGCCCACCTTCTTCAACTCTGTCTTCAGAGCCTCGATGCGGTCGGTCTCCTTGATCTTCAAGCTGGCAAGACCCGTGAACCTGAACTTCACACCCAAGGCACAGCAGGCTACCACGATGGTCTGAGCCAAATCTGGAGAACCGGAGAAATCGTATTTGAATTTCGGCAGCAGACAGCGGTTCGCCTTCAGCATAACATCCGTAAGATGATCATAGTTCTCGAATTCGCTCTTCACTCCCAGCAGACTGAAGATGTATTTAACCACGGAATCTCCCTGCTTCGAGCAGTCCATCAAGCCTTCGAGCTGGATTCTGGAGTCGATGTTGCCATTCAGTGCCATCATCTCATACCAGTAGGAAGAAGCACTCCAGTCGTTCTCTATCATATAAGATGTCTCCTTGTAAGGCTGTGGCTTCACGGTGATGGTGTCCATATCCGTCCAGTCGGCATCGGCACCATATTCCTTCCTCGTCCAGAGCGTAAGGTCGATGTAAGGGCGGGATGCAATCTCTCCTGTCAACTTCAGTTCCAGTCCGTTCTTCAGAATCGGACCGATCATCAGAAGCGCCGAGATGTATTGCGAACTGATATTGCCCACTACCTCCAGGTGGCCGCCTTCCAGCGCCTTGCCTCGGATGTGGAGTGGGGGATAACCTTCCTTCTTCTCGTAGGTGATGACGGCGCCCAGATAGCGCAGGGCATCTACAAGGATGCCGATAGGACGGTTCTGCATGCGCTCGGTGCCGGTGATGGTATGTTCGCCAGGGGTGGCAGAGAGATAGGCGGTCATGAAACGCATGGCTGTGCCGGCTGCCTTGATGTTGATGACCTCTGGCATATTCTGAAGGGCTGCAACGATTACTTCCGTGTCATCGCAGTCGCTCAAGTTGTCGGGTTGGATATGGCTTCCAGCCATCGCACTGATTACGAGCGCTCGGTTGCTGATACTCTTAGATGCTGGCAAGTTGATACTTGCGTTCAGTTGGCTTGGTGCCTTGATGGTATATTTTATCATACGCGTACCTTATATTAAATATATTTTAGTGCAAAAGTACAAAATAAAAAGTATATACGCTAGTTTTCTTGCGAAAAGTTTTCAAAATATCTCAAAAAAAAGCATGGGCTGCCGTGCTCTGTTTCTATCACTTGCTGTCAATATGTAAACGGGATAGGGGTGTTATGGGGGTATATTGAAATATGCCTATTTCAAAGTGTAAAAAACGACCCCCTAAAATGTCAGATTGTAATTTTGTGTGCGTTTTCTTTCAAAAAGTAAAACCGACCCCAAAAATAAGATAAAATAGCGTTAAGGAATGATACAACTTACCGGAATTTGTAGTATCTTTGCATCAGAAAAAAGAAACAACAAGCAATAAGTAACAATCTAAAAATAAAGAATATGAAACGAATTATATTATTCTCATTGATGGCTCTCATGACCGTAGCTACTTTCGGTCGCAAGCGCATAGAGAATGCAACAGTAGTAGCAGACACTATTTTCTATGCAGAAAATATGAGTAATGTGGCTA
>ULQW01065881.1_pt1 | contig 11992 bp, 7 predicted proteins | sample 1954921 | NCBI WGS metagenome assembly ULQW01 (sample SAMEA4835666, study PRJEB28245) | human gut metagenome | biome: gut microbiome; material: fecal sample | place: Denmark | collected 2008
GCCGAGAGCCCGATGATCCCAGAAACAAGCCGTTTGAATTACCGTTAAAGAAAACTTGTCACCACTGATATGTCTCAGGAAAATAACCGCCACGAAACCGACTTCGGTTTTAAACGCATTGCAGAAGAAGATAAGGCTAAACAAGTCAGGGAAGTATTTGATTCGGTCGCTCCCAAATATGACTTAATGAATGATGTTTTGTCTTTTGGAATGCATCGTCTCTGGAAGCGATATGCCATTCATAAAGCCGATGTGGCCCGCGGGATGAAAGTTCTGGACTTGGCGGCTGGAACCGCGGACCTTTCGCTTCAGTTTGCTAAGCTCGTGGGTCGCGATGGCGAGGTTTGGCCGACCGATATTAACCGCTCCATGCTGAGTATCGGAGCAAAGCGTATGCGTGAGGCCGGATTTGACATGCCGGTTGTTCAATGCGACTGCGAAAAGTTGCCTTTCCCGGATGATACGTTTCACGTGGTGATGGTCAGTTTTGGCTTGCGCAATATGACGCATAAGGATCGCGCACTCAGTGAAATGCAAAGAGTGTGCAAACCGGGCGGCAAAGTGATGGTTTTGGAATTTTCCAAAATTAACAAATTACTGGCGCCGTTTTATGACTTTTATTCTTTCCGTCTGATGCCCTGGTTGGGTGGAAAGATATCCGGCGACAGTGAGAGTTACCGTTATTTGCCGGAGTCAATCCGTATGCATCCGAGTCAGCCCGTGTTGGCCGAAATGATGCGCACGGCCGGTCTTGAAGATGTTCATTGGCACAATTTAACATTTGGTGTTTGTGCCTTGCATATCGGTAGAAAACCGATAAAGTAGTCGAGCAATAAGTTTGCCCTCTTAACCTGAAGAGGATTTTGTTTCAGGTCTTTTGGAGTTTTTCTCAATGAAAAAATGGATTGCGATTTTAGCGATTGGTTTGACCATGATGTCGCTGTCAGTTTCTGCTGATGCGGCCAGACGTTTCGGAGGCGGTATGAGTTTCGGCCGTTCCGCCCCCACGCTTCAGAAGGCAACACCGGCGCCTTCGGCGGGCATTAACCAACAACGTGTCAATCCCCAGCAGCAACAACGTCAACAACAGGCCGCTCCTGCTCAGCAGCCGCGTCCTCAAACCGCAGCTCCCAGCCCCATGCGTGGCATGTTGATGGGTTTGGCCGCCGCATTAGGTATTACCGCTTTGGCCCATGCCTTGGGTCTTGGTGAAGGTTTTGCCCAATTTTTGATGATTGCTTTAATGGCGCTTGTGGCGTTTTACGTTATCAGAATGCTTTTGGGATTGTTCCTCGTGAAACGTAGGCCAGCGGGAATGCCGGGGCACTCCGCTGAAGTTCCTCGCCAAGATCCCATGCAAAGCCGCTACGATTATGCCTCTTCGGAGCCGCAGAGCTCGCAAAGCACTTTCAGTGGTTCTTCTCCCATGGCCGGAAGCGTTCTGGATGAGCTTAATAATCCAACTTCGGCTCAAAAAGTGGAACTGCCAGCCGATTTTGATGTGGAGCAGTTCTTGAAAGTGGCCGAGGCCAATTTCGCTAAGATGCAAAAGGCTTGGGATACCGGTAATGTGACGTCGCTTTCTGACTTTACGACCGATGAAGTATTCCGTACCGTTACCCATCAGTTGCGTGAACGAGGAGCTCAGGATTATCAGACTGAAATTGTGACGTTGAAGTCGGACTTCCGTGGAATTGTGCGCGATGGTGAAGAGTACCTTGCCGGCGTTCATTTTGATGGAACGCTAAATGTGAGTGGTGAAGCTGAACGTGTGGATGAAACGTGGATTTTGACTAAACCCGTTCACGGTCAGGGCGGTTGGCTTTTGGCTGGTATTCACCAGGAATCCGAAGCGTAAATCACACACTACGTTGCCAAAAAACAAAGGGCCGCATTTTTTATGTGGCCCATTTTGTTTCCGTTCTTGTCTGCTCAGAAGTGCAAGAAACGAATCGAGTACAATACGGTTAATTGACATATCTGTACTAAAAGTCGTTTTATGAATATCGTTATTCTTGCCGCCGGCATGGGTAAACGGATGCGTTCGCGTCTGCCGAAAGTGCTTCAGCCCCTTGCTGACAAGCCCATGCTTGAGCATGTCATTGAAAAAGCCCGTCTTTTAGGTTCCAATAATCGCTTAATCGTCGTCATTGGCCATGGTGCCGAGGCAGTAAAAGCCTATTTTGAAAAAGACGAAGATATCACTTTTGCTTTACAAGCTGAGCAGTTGGGAACGGGGCATGCATTGCTTCAGGCGTTGCCGTACTGTGATCAAAGTGAGCCTACTTTAGTGCTTTTGGGAGATGTGCCGCTGATTCGCCCAGAGACGCTGAAAGACTTGATTCAAGCGGCCGGTAGCGGAGTCGGACTTCTAACTGTCCGATTGGATAATCCCAAGGGTTACGGTCGAATTGTTCGTCAAAATGGTGCCGTTTGTGCCATTGTGGAAGAAAAAGACGCCACCGATGAGCAACGAGCCATCAATGAAGTCAATACAGGCATTATGGTGTTGCCGACTCGGTATCTTGAACGCTGGCTCAATGAATTGGGAAATGAAAACGCGCAGGGCGAGTACTATCTCACGGATGTCATTGCCCGTGCGGTTTCTGAGGCAGTCGCTGTCAATTCAGCAACGGCACAAACTGCCACGGAAGTCGAAGGTGTTAACAATAAGGTTCAGTTGGCCGCTCTTGAGCGAGCCTATCAGAAAGAGAACGCACTGCGTTTGATGAATGACGGCGTGACGTTGATTGACCCTGATCGCATTGACGTTCGGGGTGAATTGGTCTGCGGAAAAGATGTCACAATTGATGTGGGCTGCATTTTTAGCGGTAAGGTTGTGTTAGGAGACGGGGTACGAGTCGGCGCCTATTGTGTGCTCAAAGACGTTGAGATCGGCGAAGGAACAGAAATCCTGCCGTTTTGCCACTTTGATGGCGCACAGGTAGGTAAAGAGGCTCGTTTGGGACCGTACAGCCGCCTGCGTCCGGGAACGACTTTGGCCGATCAAACGCATATCGGCAACTTTGTTGAAATTAAGAAATCCGTGGTTGGTCTGGGCAGTAAAGTAAACCACTTATCGTATATTGGTGATACAGATATGGGGGCACGGGTTAATATCGGTGCCGGAACCATTACATGTAACTACGACGGTGTCAATAAATTCAGAACCACGATTTTGGATGACGCTTTTATTGGTTCGGATACGCAACTTGTCGCGCCGGTGACAGTTGGCAAAGGGGCGACGCTTGGAGCGGGGACAACCCTTACCAAGAATGCTCCAGATGGTGAATTGACGATTGCCCGAGCACGCCAGATGACCATTAAAGGTTGGAAACGTCCGACGAAAAACAAGTAAATTTAGCAATAAAGGAAAATATCATGTGCGGTATTGTTGCTGCGACTTCTAAACATCGGAATGTGGTGCCGCTTTTGATTCAAGGATTAAAACGTCTTGAGTATCGCGGTTATGACAGCTGCGGTGTGGCCGTTTGGAATCAGGGCTTAAAGCGTGTCAGAAGCGTCTCGCGTGTCTCCGAGCTCTCTGAACAAATCAATAAGGATCAGTTGCAAGGCTTTTTAGGAATCGCTCACACTCGTTGGGCTACGCACGGCGAACCGTTGGTTTGCAATGCGCATCCGCATTTTTCCGGTGACCAAATCGCCTTGATTCATAACGGTATTATTGAAAACTATGAGGAAATCCGTGAGGAATTGGCGGCCAAAGGTGTTCAATTTACCAGTCAAACCGATACGGAAGTCTTGGCTCACTTGGTTCGTGACAATTACACGGGCGATTTGTTGGGAGCCGTTCAAGCGGCTTTAAATCGTGTACGCGGTGCCTACGCCATTGCGGTTTTCTGTAAGGATGATCCTCATCGTGTCGTTGTGGCCCGCCAAGGTTCCCCCTTGGTTTTAGGGGTGGGCGATGGTGAGATGTTTGCTGCCTCCGACACGATGGCGCTTGCCGGCGAAACAGACCGTTTTATTTATCTGGAAGACGGTGACGTGGCGGATTTGCTGCCGCAAGGCTATCAAATCTACTCTCACCAAGGAACGGAGTTTATCCCGGTTGAAAGAGAAGTCCGCCAAATGGAGGCGTTTAGCAATGCCGTGGAGCTAGGGCCGTATCGTCACTACATGCAAAAGGAAATCTTTGAGCAACCACGAGCCATTGCCGATACACTTGAGGCGGTGGGCGAAGTAACGCCAACTCTTTTTGGCGAAAAAGCTGGGGAAATTTTCAAAAATATTCACCGTGTCTTAATGGTTGCTTGCGGAACCAGTTACTATGCGGCCTTGACCTCCAAGTACTGGATTGAAGGCATCGCGGGCATTCCTTGCGATGTGGAAATTGCAAGCGAATATCGCTACCGCAAGAGTGTTCCGGATCCGAAGACTCTTGTCGTCACTATTTCTCAGTCTGGTGAAACAGCCGATACGTTGGCGGCATTAAAGCACGCTCGTGACTTGGGAATGACGCAGACGCTGACAATTTGTAATGTTTCCACAAGCGCCATGGTTCGCGAAAGTCTCTTGCGTTATATCACCCGTGCGGGAGTGGAAATCGGAGTGGCCTCCACGAAAGCCTTTACCACGCAATTAACAGCGCTCTTTTTACTGACTCTGTGCTTGGCAAAGGTAAAGGGACGCTTGTCCGCTGACGATGAAAACCAATACATGAAGCTTTTGCGCCATGTGCCCAAGGCAGTGAGTGCGGTACTGGCTCTGGAACCTCAAGTGATCGCTTGGGCTCAGCGTTTCGCGAGTAAACAGCACGCTTTGTTCCTGGGGCGCGGCATTCACTACCCGATCGCTCTTGAAGGTGCTTTAAAATTAAAAGAAATTTCTTACATTCATGCGGAAGCTTATCCTGCCGGTGAACTCAAACACGGTCCGCTTGCCTTGGTCGATGAGTCTATTCCTGTCGTAACGGTGGCTCCGAACGATGAATTGCTGGAAAAACTCAAGAGTAATATGAAAGAAGTGGAAGCGCGTAAGGGCGAACTTTATGTATTTGCCGACGCCGATACCGGTTTGGAATCGAGCGAACACATTCACGTTATTCGAATGCCGGAAAACTACGGACCGCTTTCGCCGATTTTGCACGTGATCCCGTTGCAGCTGTTGGCTTACCACACGGCCTTTATTCGTGGTAACGATGTGGATAAACCGCGTAATTTGGCTAAGAGCGTTACTGTCGAGTAACCATTGCCAAGATAATAAAAAGCCCCGAAGATCGGAAATAAACTTCGGGGCATTTTTTTAAAGCGTGGGTGTAATTTACATACCAGTAGCAAAGGCGCGGATACCGGATCCGATAAACTGCACGCCAATACAAACCAAGAGGAACCCCATTAATTTGCTGACAATGATGGTGCCAGAGGGCCCAAGCTTTCTGCCGCAGAAGTCGGCCGAGCGCATGACAGCCCAACAGACCAAACAGCAGAAGATAATGGCAAGCGTCATCATGAAAAAGGTTGCGACTTGATCTTCCCAGTGGGGATATTCGGCAATTTCAGTGGAAAAACCGATGATAACAGCCATTGTGCCGGGACCGGCGATCATCGGCATGGCGATGGGGAAAAAAGCGTAATCCTCACGATCTCGACGGACCAACGGGGCTTTATTGGGAGAGGGGGTTTGTTGGCCAAAAAGCATTTGATAACCGATGACCGCAACCATGAAGCCGCCGGCGATTCGCAACGCCCCGTAGGAAATGCCGAAAAAAGCTAATAAGAGGTTGCCAGCCAATAAACTGACAAACATGATGATGCCGGCATAAATCGCAGCCCATCTCGCCTGAGACTTGCGCTGAGCTTCATCCATGCCTTGTGTGAGGCTGATGAAAAGCGGAATTTTGGACGGCGGGTTGGTGATCACTAAAAGACTGACCAATCCAGCTAAAAAGTATTGCAGGTGAAAGATCTCAAGAGACATGTCGAGCTGGTCAAAAATCGAAACATAAAAATGTCGGCATTGTTACCTTTTCATTAAAAAAGGTCACTAGGTAATAACCCTAATGTGAGTTACATTCTGAAATATTTTTTGCCTTAAAGATCAAGTAATAAAAACCAATTTTCGGTCTTTTCTGCCATAATGAACGAGCTTTCACTTTTTGACTGAATGAACGTTCAGTCACATTTGGTTATTTTCTGTCGGATCAACGCCGGCATCGATGTTTGGAGAAAGGTAAAAGATGTATTCAAAGTTTGCGCCCAAGTACGCTGCGGTAGCTTTATCAGTCGTGGCAGCTTTGTCGTTGGCAGGTTGCAAGGGTGAGGCTCCGAGTGCCCAGAAGGGGCCCCAAGAAGTGGGAGTGGTGACGGTAGAGCTGTCTACTCCTGTGATGACAACGGAGCTTGCCGGACGCACGAGCGCTTACCAAGTGGCCGAAGTTCGTCCCCAGATCAGCGGGATTATTCAAAAGAGAACTTTCACGGAAGGCCAGATGGTCAAAGCTGGTGAGCAGCTCTATCAGATTGATCCGGCTTTGTATGAAGCCGCCTATGAAGAAGCCGTGGCCAATTATGAATTAGCCCGAGCCAATGCCAGACGTTCTGCTCAGTTGGTGAAGGTCAACGCTGTGAGTAAGCAAGACAATGATGCCGCCCAGGCTCAGATGAAGACCGCACGGGCAGCCATGAAGACGGCTAAAACCAATTTGGACTACACCAAGGTTGAAAGCCCGATTTCGGGAAGGGTGGGTCGCTCTGAAGTGACGCCAGGCGCACTCGCTAACGCTTATCAGACATTTATGACAACGGTGCAGCAGTTGGATCCCATTTACGTGGACGTTCGTCAAACAAGCTCTGACATGTTGCGCTTAAAGCACGAAATCGCTTCGGGCAAGATTAAGGCTAAGGACGGTGCCGTTGAAGTCACCGTTTTGATGGAAGATGGTTCCGTTTATCCGCAAAAAGGCAAATTAACCTTCACGGGTGAAGAAGTGGACGAAGGCACGGGGATGATTAATTTGCGTGCGGTTGTGCCCAATCCTAACGGTGATCTTTTACCCGGTATGTTCGTGCGCGCCCGTCTTGAAGAAGGCGCTCGTCCGGATTCTGTTCTTATTTCTCAACGCTGCGTGATGCGCGACCCGAAAGGTCAAGCCTATGTTTATGTAGTAAAGCCAGACAATACGATTGAACAACGCAATGTGGTTGCCAACCGTGTAGTCGGCACGAATTGGTTAATTGAATCAGGTCTGCAGGCAGGTGAAAAAGTTGTGATTGAAGGCATCGGCAAGGTGCGTATTGGCACACAAGTCAAAATCGCTCAGCCGGCTGCCGCCGCAACTGAAGCTCCGGCAAAGTAATAAGAAATAAGACAAGGCAAAGGATTAATTTATGTCTCGATTTTTTCTAGGACGACCGATTTTCGCCTGGGTGATCGCCATTGTGATCATGTTGGCCGGTATCCTGTCGATTACAAGATTGCCGGTCTCTCAGTATCCGCAGATCGCGCCACCCCAGGTGACCATCACGGCAACCTACCCGGGCGCTTCGGCTGAAACCATTGAAAACACGATTACGCAACAGGTCGAACAAGCGATGACCGGTTTGGACGGCTATTTATATATGGCCTCTAATTCCGATTCGTCCGGTCGTGTTTCCATCGATATTACCTTTGAAGCGGGCACCGATCCTGACATTGCTCAGGTTCAGGTTCAAAACCGCTTAAAGACTGTGGAAAACAGTCTGCCGCAGGTGGTGCAACAGCTGGGCGTGAATGTGGATAAGTCGGCGGCCAACTTCTTGATGGTGGTGGGCTTTGTCGATAAGAATGGCAAAATGAGCAGCGCTGACCTTTCTGACTACTTGGTCAACAATGTTCAGGAGCCGCTTTCACGTATTACCGGTGTGGGCGAAGTGGAAGTGTTCGGTAGCTCTTACTCCATGCGTATTTGGCTCGATCCTGAAAAGCTTCACAAGTATTCCTTGTCAACTGACGAGATCGTCGCTGCCATCGAAGAGCAAAACGTGCAGGTTTCTTCGGGCGCCATTGGTAACTTGCCTTCCGAAGCACGTTATGAGTTAAACGCCACGATTAACTCCATGTCGCTTTTGGAAACGGTTGAGGACTTCGAAAACATCATGGTGAAAACGTCCATGGACGGTTCACGTGTTTTGATGAAGGATGTAGCCCGAATCGAGATGGGGCAGGAAAGCTACAACGTTATCGCTCTTTATAACGGAAAAGAATCCACCGGTATGGCCATTAGTTTGGCTTCAGGCGCCAACGCCATGGCTACGAGCGATCGTGTGAAAGCCCGCTTAAATGAAATGCAGGTGAACTTCCCGGATGGTATGGAATGGGTGGTGCCGTTTGATACGACGCCTTTCGTTCGCATTTCTATTCAGGAAGTGGTTCGCACGCTTTTTGAAGCTATCGTGCTTGTGGTCTGCGTGATGTTCCTATTCCTGCAGAATTGGCGTGCAACCTTGATTCCGACTATTGCCGTGCCGGTTGTACTTTTGGGTACATTCGGGGTGTTGCAGGCAATGGGTTACTCCATCAACGTGCTGACGATGTTTGCTATGGTGCTAGCCATCGGGCTACTGGTGGATGACGCCATTGTGGTGGTGGAAAACGTTGAACGTGTGATGCGAACTGAAGGTTTATCGCCACGAGAGGCAACGGAAAAATCCATGGGTCAGATTCAAGGCGCCTTGGTGGGCATCGCCATGGTGCTTGCGGCTGTGTTCGTTCCGATGGCTTTCTTTGGCGGTTCAACCGGTATTATTTATCGTCAGTTCTCCGTGACGATCGTCTCGGCCATGGTGCTTTCCGTATTGGTGGCCTTGATCTTGACGCCGGTGCTTTGCGCCTCGCTTTTAAAGCCGATTGATAAAGACCATCACGAAAACAAACAGGGCTTTTTCGGCCGCTTTAACCGCGGTTTTGAAAAGTTCTCCCTGATGATTCGTACCCAAGTCGGTCAAGCTATTCCACATACCGTCCGCACGCTTTTGGTTTACGCCATTATTCTGGGCGGCGTGGTGTTTGGCTTTATGAAGTTGCCCTCAAGCTTTATGCCGGGTGAAGATCAGGGTATTTTGCTTGCGCAGGTGATTACGCCGGCCGGCACCTCTCAGCAAAGAACGCAGGAAGTGTTGGGTCGTATGAGTCAGTACTTCCAAGAAAAAGAAGCCGAAAACGTTGAATCGGTATTTACGGTTTCAGGCTTTTCTTTCGGTGGTACGGGGCAGAACACCGGTTTGATGTTTGTGCGTTTAAAGGATTGGGGCGAACGTGAAGGCGATGGTCAGGATGTCAATTCCATCACGGCTCGAGCCATGGCTGAGTTCTCCCAATATAAGGATGCCAACGCCTACGCGTTCCCGCCGCCCGCTGTGCCTGAATTGGGTATTGCCGATGGCTTTGACATCTATTTACAAGCGAGCGCCGGTCAAACCCACGATGAATTGATGGCGGTACGCAACCAGTTCATTGGCTTGGGTAATGCTCACCCGCATCTGACCGCTGTTCGTCCGAACGGTATGGAAGATACGCCGCAGCTGCACTTGGATATTGATGTGGAAAAAGCCCGCGCGTTGGGTGTGTCCATTAATTCCATCAATTCGACACTGGCAACGGCTTGGGGTAGTACGTATGTCAACGACTTCCTCGATCGCGGTCGTGTGAAGAAAGTTTATGTCCAAGGCGATAGCCAATTTAGACAAAAACCGGAAGATTTAGGCAAGTGGTACGTGAAAAACAGTGCCGGTGAGATGGTGCCTTTCTCCGCTTTCTCAACGACATCGTGGAAGTACGGCTCACCTCGCTTGGAGCGTTTCAACGGTTTGTCTGCCGTGAACATTCAAGGTAATCCGCGAACGGGCTTTAGCTCAGGTGACGCCTTGGCGGCTGTGGCAGAAATCGCAGAAAAACTCCCCGCCGGTTATAGCGTTGCTTACACGGGTGTTTCCTATCAGGAACGTGAAGCAGGCGGTCAGGCTGCGCCCTTGTACGCGTTGTCCATATTGGTTGTGTTCTTGTGCTTGGCAGCTTTGTATGAAAGCTGGTCCATTCCGATTGCCGTGATCCTGGTCATTCCGATGGGCGTGATCGGTGCATTGGCGCTGACGGGCTTAAGAGGCTTGAATAACGACATTTACTTCCAGGTCGGATTGATTACAACAATCGGCTTGGTCAGTAAGAACGCGATTTTGATTGTGGAATTTGCTAAAGACTTGCACGACAGCGGTGAGGACATTGTGCACGCGGCTATTGACGCGGTCCGTCTGCGTCTTCGTCCGATCGTGATGACGTCTTTGGCGTTCGGTCTTGGTGTGTTGCCCTTGGCCATGTCTCACGGAGCCGGTTCTGGTGCCCAGAACGCTATCGGTTGGGGTGTGTTGGGCGGCATGATTACCGGTACGCTTTTGTGTGTGCTCTTTGTGCCGCTTTTCTACGTTATGATTATGCGTGTCTCAGGCAGTGCTAGTGAACGTAACGTGGACTTGAAGGCTGCGGCGGCTGAAACGGCTTTCGAAGCTAAGGCCTTAAAGGACGGAGAGCTCACGTTCTATGATCGTGACGAAGAGTCTGAGAAAAAAGAAGACAGTGTTCCTGCAAAATCTGATGCTCAAGTGCAGGAAAAGCAGCAAGCCGATAAAAAGGGAGAATAAGCATGCGAAAGACTTTTAAGTTTTTACCGTTGGTGGCGGCTTTGGCATTGACCGGTTGCATGTCGATGGCTCCCAGCTATGAAAGACCACAGGCGCCGATTCTGAACGCCTGGCCCACCGGCGAAGCCTATGCCGATGCCAAGATCAATCAGCAGGCTCTACCCGATTGGCACGAGTTCTTTACCGACGAGCGTTTACGCAAGGTCATTGAGCTTACGCTAGAGAACAATCGTGACTATCGTGTCGCCATGCTCAATGTTCAAAAGATGCGTTATGCGTACAACATCCAACGCTCGGAATTTTTGCCGAGCATTTCGGGGGTTGGTTCCGGAGAGCATTCTGGTACGCCAAGAACGCTGAGCGCGACTGGCCAAGATACGGTAAGCCATGTTTACTCTGCCAATTTGGCCATGGCATCTTATGAGTTGGATCTTTTCGGTCGTATCCGTAGTTTAAGCGATGAGGCTTTGAACCAATACTTCGCAACCGAAGAAGCCCGAAAGAGCGCCCGTGTGACGCTCATCGCAGAAACGGCCAATCTGTGGTTGCAGTTGGGGGCGGACCGCTCACTTTTGGCTTTTGCCAAAGAAACGCTAGATAGCCAAGAGAAGTCCTACAAGCTTTCTGAAGCAAGCTATAAAGCCGGCGCCATCAATTTGCTTGAACTTAATCAGGCCAAGCAAATGTACGCAAGCGCTCAAGCCTCTTATGCGTCTTCGCAGCGCGCGGTGGCTCAAGACATGAATGCGTTGGCGCTTTTGGTTGGCACGAATGTCCCCGAAGACTTATTGCCCAACAAGGTGGAAGTGGTAACACTGGCCGGGGTTTTGCCCCAAGGTGTTCCCTCTGAAGTATTGTTAAACCGTCCTGACATTGCTCAGGCTGAATACACGTTGCTTGCAGCCAATGCTGATATTGGCGCGGCACGTGCAAACTTCTTCCCGAGAATCACGCTTGTGGCTTCGGGCGGCACCGGTTCAACGGAATTGGATGATCTCTTCTCGGGTGGTACGCGTCTCTGGAGCTTTGCTCCCTCGATTTCGCTTCCGATTTTCACAGGTGGCGCTAACTGGGCGACGCTTCGTGTCTCTGAAATGGAACGAGATATCGCAGTAGCCGATTACGAAAAAGCCATTCAAACGGCTTTCCGTGAGGTGGCCGACGCGTTAGCGACCGAAGGCACCATTGAGCGTGAACTTAAAGCCACGCAAGACTACGCGGATGCCACGAAGAAGGCCTATGAGCTAGCTCAAGCCCGCTATCGTCACGGCTCAGAAAGTTTCCTGACGGTTTTGGATTCGCAACGGCAATACGTGAGTGCGCAAACCCAATTGGCTGTTGCCCAACAGGCCCGAGCC
>ULQW01083567.1_pt1 | contig 11649 bp, 10 predicted proteins | sample 1954921 | NCBI WGS metagenome assembly ULQW01 (sample SAMEA4835666, study PRJEB28245) | human gut metagenome | biome: gut microbiome; material: fecal sample | place: Denmark | collected 2008
CCTCACCCCGCCGCCCAGACTTACACCGCACTCCTTGAAAAAACCCTGTCATTGCGAACCAGTGACCGATGTCACTGGTGTGGCAATCCGTTCTCCTTTGGATTTGCACAGGGGTATTACGGATTCCCACGACCAGTCTGCGGACTGGTCTCGGAATGACACGCAAATTCTTTCGGCTTCCGTCATTGCGAGGGCGCAAGGCGCCCGTGGCAATCCGTTCCCCCGCCCCTACGCATTTATTCCCTCATCCCACGCAAAAAAGAGGTGGCCGGGTGGCCACCTCTTATAAATTTTTCGTTGCGGGGGAAAAATTACTCCTCCAGCTGGCCCACCAGGGCGATATGCAGCTCGTCCAGCTGCTTTTGCTCCACGGTGGAGGGGGCGTCCATCATAACATCCTGGGCGTTCTTGTTCATGGGGAAGGGGATGATCTCCCGGATGGAGCTCTCGCCGGCCAGGAGCATCACCATCCGGTCCACACCCGGGGCGATGCCTGCGTGGGGGGGCGCACCGTAGCAGAAGGCGTTGTACATGGCGGGGAACTTCTTCTTCACATCCTCCTCGCCCAGGCGCACCATCTCAAAGGCCTTGATCATGATCTCCGGGTCATGGTTACGCACAGCGCCGGAGGACAGCTCCACGCCGTTGCACACCAGGTCGTACTGGTTGGCCATGATGTCCAGGGGGTCCAGCTCTCCCCGCTCGGCCTTGAGCAGGGTCTCCATGCCGCCGCTGGGCATGGAGAAGGGATTGTGGCAGAACTCCAGCTCGCCGCTCTCGTCGCCGATCTCGTACATGGGGAAGTCCACGATCCAGCAGAACTCGTACCGCTCCTTGTCCATGTGGCCCTCGCAGGCGGCACCGAAGGTCTTAATCATCACGCCCACGGACTTGGTGGCGCTCTCCCCGGCGGCTACCACCACCAGCGTGTTCGGCTTCAGGTCCAGGACCTTGGACAGCTCCTCCTTCACCGGCACCACGAACTTGCCGATGCCCCCGGCCAGCTCGCCGTTTTCATCCACCTTGAACCAGTAGCCCTTGCTGCCGGACTGCACCTGGCAGTCGGTGAGGAGCTTTTCGATCTGCTTGCGGGTGAGGGTGCAATCGGTGATGTCCACCATCTTCACGGTCTGACCCTTGAGGGCGTCAAAGTCGCTGTTTTCAAAGAGACTCGTAACATTTTTGCAGGTCAAATCAATGCGCAGGTCGGGCTTGTCGGAGCCGTAGGTTTCCATAGACTCCAAATAGGGGATGCGGCGGAAGGGGGCGGAGGAGGCCACGCTGTAGGTGCCGAACTTGGCAAAAATCGGGGGCAGCACATCCTCCAGCACGGCGAACACATCGTCCTGGGTGGCAAAGGCCATCTCCATGTCCAGCTGATAGAATTCGCCGGGGGAGCGGTCGCCCCGGGCGTCCTCGTCCCGGAAGCAGGGAGCGATCTGGAAATAGCGGTCAAAGCCGGAGGTCATCAGCAGCTGCTTGAACTGCTGGGGGGCCTGGGGCAGGGCGTAGAACTTGCCGGGGTGCTTCCGGGCGGGCACCAGGTAGTCCCGGGCGCCCTCCGGGGAGGAGGCGGTGAGGATGGGGGTGGTGATCTCCAGGAAGCCGTGCTCGGTCATGGCGGCCCGGAGCGCCGCCACCACCTGGCAGCGCAGAATGATGTTCTTCTTCACGGCGGGGTTGCGCAGATCCAGATAGCGGTACTTCAGGCGGGCGGTCTCGTCGGCCTCCCGGCTGCGGTTGATCTCAAAGGGCAGGCTGTTGTAGCGGCAGCGGCCCAGAATCTCGATTTTATTGGGCACCACCTCGATCTCGCCGGTGGCCTGCTTGGGATTCTTGTTGGCCCGCTCCCGGACCACGCCCTCCACGCTGATGGTGGACTCCTTGTTCAGCCCCTTGATGATGGCCAGCATATCCTCGGTCTCGGCCACCACCTGGGTGGTGCCGTAGAAGTCCCGCAGGACTACAAAGGCCAGATTGCTGCCCACCTCCCGGACATTCTCCATCCAGCCCACGATCTTCACGCTCTTGCCCACATCGGCCAGACGAAGGGCGTTGCAGGTGTGTGTACGCATTTGCATCATGGTATTCTTCCTCCTGTTTTGATAATGAATTGTATAATTTGAGTTGGATATAACTATATGTTTTCAAAAAATGGCTCCAAAAGGGATGCTATGGGGACCCTCATACCGGGCGGACAGGGCCGTCCGCCCCTACAAAAGAAGCGGATTCCCACGCCGGTGTGCGCACTGGCTCGGAATGACAGGGTGAATTTTTCAAATGTGTCATTGCGAGGGCGCTCGGTGCGTCCCCGTATCTCACTCCAAAATCACGGTACCCTTATTTTTCTCCGCCAGACCCGAACGAATCAGATCCAGGGTCTCGGCAAAGGGCAGCTTAGTCTGCTCGCCGGTTTTCATATCCTTGCAGGCCACCACCCCGGCGGCAATTTCGTCGTCGCCCAGGAAGATCACATAGGGCACGCCGATCTTATCCGCATAGTTCATCTTGGCCTTGAACTTCTTCTGCTCGGTGTAGAGCTGGGTCCGCACCCCGGCGCCACGGAGCCGGGTGGACAGGCTGATGGCCGGGGCCAGATCCTCCGTCATGGGCAGCACCAGCACATCCGCCGGGGCGGTGGGCAGGTCCGGGTTCAGCATCCCCTGCTCCCCCAGGACATAGAACAGCCGGGTCAGGCCGATGGAGATGCCCACGCCGGGGAGCTGCCGGTCGGTGTAGTACTCGGCCAGATTGTCGTACCGGCCACCGGAGCAGACGGAGCCGATCTCCGGGTGGTCCAGGAGGGTGGTCTCGTACACGGTGCCGGTGTAGTAGTCCAGGCCCCGGGCGATGGTCAGGTCCACGGCGAAATTCTCCTCCGGCACGCCGAAGTCCGCCAGGTACTTGACCACGGTTTTCAGCTCGGAAAGCCCCGTGTCAAACAGCTCGTGCCGGCCCATGTAGCCCTCCAGGGCCGCCAAAACCTCGGCGTTAGAGCCGGTAATGGCGATGAACTTGAGAATCTCCGCCGCCTGGTCCTCCTGCAGCCCGCAGTCGGACAGCAGCAGCTCCCGCACCTTGTCCGGCCCGATTTTATCCAGCTTGTCCACGGTGCGCATAATGGCCCCGGACTGCTCCGTGAGCCCCAGCATGGCGTAAAAGCCGTTGAGTATCTTGCGGTTATTCACCCGAATCTGGAACCGCTTCAGCCCCAGACGGGTAAAGGTCTGGTAAATAATGGAAGGAATCTCCGCCTCGTTGGTGATGTCCAGCTTGCCGTCGCCGATGACATCAATATCCGCCTGGTAAAACTCCCGGAACCGGCCCCGCTGGGCCCGCTCGCCCCGGTAGACCTTGCCGATCTGATACCGGCGGAAGGGGAAGGACAGCTCGCCGCCGTGGAGGGCCACATACTTGGCCAGGGGCACCGTCAGGTCAAAGCGCAGGGCCAGGTCGGCGTCGCCCTTCTGGAAGCGGTAGATCTGCTTCTCGGTCTCGCCGCCACCCTTGGCCAGCAGCACCTCGCTGGCCTCGATGATCGGGGTATCCAGGGGGGTGAAGCCGTAGAGGGCGTAGGTTTCCCGGAGAATTTGCATCATCCGCTCCATCTGCTGCTGAGGCTGCGGCAGCAGCTCCATAAAGCCCGAGAGGGTGCGGGGGGTCATTTTTGCCATGTTCGTTTACTCCTTTGTGATGAATTTCGATAGACGGAAAGAAAAAACGCTCCCGTCCCATGCATTGGGACGAGAGCGTGAAGCTTCGTGGTGCCACCCAATTTCGGCCCCAAGGGGGCCCTTTGGCGCTCCTGTTACGGGGAGCGGGCCGTGGATGTTTCCATCCCCGCTGCTGGGGCTGTCTTCTCTCTGTGTGCCGGGCGCGCTTTCAGCCGGGGCGCGCCTCTCTGCATCGGCGGGGACAGAGCTACTCCTGCTCCGTTATTGCGGTATATCTGTTTATTTTAGCCTATCTCGGCCCGCTTGTCAAGCGGTGAAGGGGCTGCTTTTAGGATTGACCACATCCCGCCAATCCAGGTCGCCCCGTGCCAGGCCCAGCACCAGCATCTCCGCCGTGGCGATGTTGCTGGCGTAGGGGATGTTATTTCTGTCGCACAGGCGGGAGATATAGATGATGTCCTCGGAGGGGGCCTTGGTGTTGGGGTCGTCGAAGCAGAGGACCATGTCCAGCTCGTTGTAGGCGATGCGGGCGCCGATCTGCTGGCCTCCGCCCTGATAAAAGCTCAGGAAGCGGTGAATGGTGAGACCTGTGGCATCTGCCACCATTTGGCCGGTAGTGGCGGTGGCGCAGAGGGTATGCTTGGCCAGAATGCCGCAGTAGGCGGTGCAGAACTGGACCATGAGTTCCTTGCGGTTGTTGTGAGCGATCAGTGCGATATTCATAATTGCGCTCTCCTTTCTGTGCAATTAAGAGTAGTTATATAGAAATATAAAAAAGCCTCGCAGAGTTTTCGTCCGCAGACTGCAAGCCTTTTGGCAGAAAAAACGAAGTTTTTCGCCAGGTGCTTATATCTTCATCAGCGGAATTTTATATCCCGCGATGCGTCTTGCAATGTTATAGAAGGCCCGGGCGGCGTAATAATTATCGTCGCATAAGGGCACGCCTTGGTTGAGACACCGGGGAATGTCCCCGTCCTCCGGCACCACGCCCAGCAGGGGCAGGCCCGCCGCGTCCATGGCGTCGTCGATGGTGGTGTGGAGCTGGCGCAGCAGCTTCTTGGCCACTCGGTTCACCACCAGATGCACCTTGCCGTTGGGGAAGCGCTCCAGCTCCATAACGGTGCGCTGGGCATCCCGCAGGGCCGTCACATCCGTGGTGGTCACCACCACCACATGGTCCGCCTCCTGGGTGGCCAGGCGGAAGCCCTGGCCCAGTCCGGCAGGGGCGTCCACCAGGCAGAAGTCGAAGCTCTCCCGGATGGCGCCCATCAGCGCCGCCGCCTGCTCCGGCTCCACCCGGAAGCCGTCGTAGGCCAGGGGCGCCGCCAGCAGGAACAGGGAGGGGTACTTGGGGTGGCTCACCACCGCCTGCTCCAGGGTACATCGGCCCGACAGCACATCGGAGAAATCCATCAGGGCGCTGTCGCTGAGGCCCAGGGCCAGGTCCAGATTCCGCAGGGAGATGTCGCAGTCCAGGCACAGCACCTTTTTGCCCATGGATGCCAGGGCGAAGCCGATGCAGGAGGTAAATGTAGTTTTTCCGGTGCCGCCTTTGCCGGACACCACGGCAATGATCTTGCCCATTGTGCCTCCTTATTTCAGAGGGGATTTTTTGATCTTTGCAAAGGGTCGGGGGAACTGGGGCGGCGTGGGCCGCACCTTGCGGATGACCACCACCCGGTGCCGCACCTCCGTGCAGGGAACGGTGTAGTCGAGAATTTTTTCGATTTTCCCGCCCAGCTGCCCAATGGCGCCCCGGGCGCTCTCAATTTCCCCGTCCGACTCCACGGACTTCATAGCCAAAAACAGGCCCTCCGTCTTTACCAGGGGCATGGCCAGCTCGCAGAGCATAGGCAGGGCCGCCACCGCCCGGGACACGGCCAGGTCGAAGCCCTCCCGGTGCTGCCCGGCGAACTCCTCCGCCCGGGCGTGTACGCAGGTGATGTTTTGCAGGTGCAGAGCCTGGGCCGTCTCCTGCAGGAAGTCAATGCGCTTTCCCAGGCTGTCCAGCAGGGTCAGCTGCGCCGTGGGCTCCAAAATGCCCATGGGCATTCCGGGAAATCCGGCCCCGGTGCCCACATCTACCAGGGTTTTGCCCCGGCAGTCCGCCGCCGTCAGCAGCCAGGCGGAGTCCAGCAGGTGCAGCGTGGCCACATCCTTGGGCTCCGTGATGGCCGTCAGGTTCATCACCTTGTTTTTCTCCAGCAGCCGCCGGGCAAACTCCGTGAGCTGCGGGACGGCTGCCGTGTCCAGGCCCAGGGAACCCAGGCCCTGTTTCAAAATGTCCTCCAACTTACTTCTGCTCCTTCAGCAGGTCCCGGATCTCCGTCAGCAGCTCCTCGGTGGTGGCCTTGGGCTCCTCCGGCTCCTGGGGCTCCTCCTGCTTTTTCAGGTGCGTCAGCTTGTTCACGCCCTTTACCAGCAGGAATACCACGAAGGCCGTGATGAGGAAGGTGATAATGGAGTTGATGACCGCGCCGATGCCGAAGCCGCCGGGGGCCCACTCGGCAAAGGTGCTGTCGGGAATCAGCAGGCCCAGCAGGGGGGTCAGCAGATTTTGCACGATGGAGGTGACGATGGCGGTGAAGGCAGAGCCCACCACAACGCCCACGGCCATGTCCAGCACATTGCCGCGCATGGCAAATTCCTTAAATTCCTGGAAAAATTTCTTCATACGCTTCTCCTGTCAGTGCTTGGGGCGGAGGATCTCCGTGCCGCCCATGTAGGGCTGCAGGGCCTTGGGAATCAGCACGCTGCCGTCGGCCTGGAGATTGTTCTCCAGCAGGGCGATGAGCATACGGGGCGGTGCCACGCAGGTGTTATTCAGGGTGTGGCACAGCTGCATTTTGCCGTTTTCGTCCTTATAGCGGATCTTCAGCCGCCGGGCCTGGGCGTCGCCCAGGTTGGAGCAGGAGCAAACCTCAAAATACTTCTGCTGCCGGGGGGACCAGGCCTCAATGTCGCAGGAGCGGCACTTCAGGTCTGCCAGGTCGCCGGAGCAGCACTCCAACTGCCGCACGGGGATGTCCAGAGAGCGGAACAGCTCCACACTGTAGCGCCACAGCTTCTCGTACCAGTCCTTGCTCTCCTCGGCCTTGCAGACCACGATCATCTCCTGCTTTTCAAACTGGTGAATGCGATAGATGCCTCGCTCCTCGATGCCGTGGGCGCCCTTTTCCTTGCGGAAGCAGGGGGAGTAGGAGGTGAGGGTCTGGGGCAGGGCGGTCTCCGGAAGGATCTGGCCGATGTAGCGGCCGATCATGGAGTGCTCACTGGTGCCGATGAGGTAGAGGTCCTCGCCCTCGATCTTGTACATCATGCCGTCCATGTCCGTCTGGCTCATGACCCCCTCCACCACATTGCCGTGGATCATGAAGGGGGGGATGCAGTAGGTGAAGCCCTTGTTTATCATAAAGTCCCGGCCATAGGCCAGCACTGCCTCGTGCATCCGGGCGATGTCCCCCAGCAGATAGTAAAACCCGCTGCCGGAGACACGGCCTGCGGCGTCCATGTCGATGCCGTCAAAGCGCTCCATAATGTCCGTGTGGTAGGGGATCTCAAAGTCGGGCACCTTGGGCTCGCCGAAGCGCTCCACCTCCACATTGCAGCTGTCGTCCTTGCCGATGGGCACGGCGGGGTCGATGATCTGGGGAATGACCAGCATGATCTTGTTCAGAGCCGCCTCGGCGTTTTCTTTCTTAGCCTCCATTTGGGCCATACGCTCGGCGCTGGCCTTCACGGCGGCGTTGTTGGCGTCGATCTGCGCCTGCAGCTCCGCCTTTTTGGCCTCGTCGGTACACTTTTTCAGCTGGCCGAACAGGGGGGCGTTGGCCTTGGACAGCTTGTTGCGCTCTGCCTTCAGGGCCTCGCCGTCGGCAATGGCCTGGCGGCGCTCGGCGTCCAGGGCAATGGCCTCGTCCACCAGGGGCAGCTTGGCATTTTGAAATTTCTTGCGGATGTTTTCCTTTACAAGCTCGGGATTCTCCCGCACAAACTTAATATCCAGCATGGATGTTCTCTCCGTTCTGTTTCATGTGAAACAATTTTATTTCAGTTTCAGGGCGTTTAGGGCGTCCAGGAGGTTATTCAGGTCGTCCACCCCGTAGTATTCCAGCTCAATGCGGCCCTTTTTGCGGCCGCTGACGATTTTGCAGCCCCGGCCCAGATGGGCACCCAGGGACTTGGCCGCCTCCTCGGCATAGTTTACCTCCAGCCCTCCGGTGGTCACGGCGGGCCGGGCTTTTTCTTCGGCGGTGAGCTTTTTCACCAGCAGCTCCGTCTGCCGCACGGAAAGGTCGGACTTGAGGATGGCGTCCGCCGCCTTTTCCTGCAGGGCAGGGGACAGGGGCAGGATGGTTCTCGCGTGGCCGTTAGAGAGACGGCCATCCTCCACCATAGCCCGCACCGGGGGACACAGGTTCAGCAGACGCAGGGCGTTGGCCACGGCGGAGCGGGATTTACCCACCCGCTGGGCGGTCTCCTCCTGGGTGAGGTTGTACTGGGTCATCAGCTGCTGATAGCCCTCGGCCTCCTCCATGGGATTCAGGTCCTCCCGCTGCAGGTTCTCGATCATGGCCAGCTCCATGGCCTGGCGGGCGTCGGCCTCCACCACAATGGCGGGGACCTGGTCCAGACCCGCCATCCGGGCGGCCCGCCAGCGCCGCTCACCGGCAATGATCTGATAATAGCCCGACTGGAGCTTGCGCACCGTCAGAGGCTGGATGATGCCGTGCTCGCGGATAGAGTCCGCCAGGTCTGCCAGGGCATCGGGGTCAAACTGCTTTCGGGGCTGGGCGGCGCAGCTCTCCACCTGGGAAATGGGCAGATACAGGCTGCTCTTCTCCTGGCCGGACTCCATCACATTGTCGCCCAGCAGGGCGGCCAAGCCCTTGCCCAAGCCTTTTGCATTGTTCGCCATAGGATTCAGCCCTCCTCCTTTTCAAGGGGATTTTTCTTCAAAAATTCCTCCGCCACGGCGTTATAGGCCTCGGCGCCGCGGCAGGTACGGTCGTAAGCGTTGATGGGTTTTCCGTGGCTGGGGGCCTCGGAAAGCCGGATGTTTCGGGGGATGACGGTGCTGTACACCTTGCCGGGGAAGAAGCGCTTGATCTCCTGGGCCACCTGAATGGCCAGATTGGTGCGGCCGTCGAACATGGTCAGCAGCACGCCCTCAATTTCCAGCTTCGGATTCAGCCCCCGGCGCACAATGCGCACAGTGCCCATCAGGTCACTGAGCCCCTCCAGGGCGTAGTATTCCCCCTGCAGCGGCACCAGCAGGGTGTCCGCCGCGCACAGGGCGTTCAGCGTCAGCAGCTCCAAAGACGGCGGGCAGTCGATGAAAATGAAGTCGTAGCCGTCGGCCACCTGGTCCAGGGCGCGCTTGAGGAGGAACTGCCGCCCCTCCAGGTCGATCATCTCCACCCCGGCTCCGGCCAAGGCCTTGCTGCTGGGCAGCACATCGCCGTAAGGGGTGTGAACCAGCACCTTCTCCGTCTCCACGCCGTTGATAAGCACATCGTACACGCCGTTGCTGCGGGTCTTGTCCACGCCCATGCCGGAGGTGGCGTTGGCCTGGGGGTCAAAGTCGCACAGCAGCACCCGGGCGCCCTTATCCTTCAGCGCGGCGGCCAGATTCACGCAGGTGGTGGTCTTGCCCACGCCGCCCTTTTGATTCACAATTGCAACAACTTTAGCCATGAGACCACTCGCCTTCCTGTTTTTGCCTTTCCGCTCTATTATATACCAAAAAAGTGTGTCGTTTCAATAGATAATGCGAAAAAATTTGAAAAGATTTGTTTCATGTGAAACATTTCGCAAAGCCGGGGGATGTTTCATGTGAAACACCCCCCGGCTTGACAAAAAAGCCTCACACCAGCAGCACGCCGCCCATAGGAGGCAGGGTCAGATGCACCCGGCCCTCCACCGCCAAAAACTGCTGCCCGGACATGGCATCCGTGGCCACGGCCCCCACCCAGGGAAGGGTCAGCTCCAGGGCCTCCTCCCCGGCGTTCAGGGCCGCCACGGTCACATCCCTTTCGGCCCGGCGCTCCAGCACCAGGCCGCCCCCTTGGGCAAAAAGATAGCGTAGTCGGCCGGTTTGCAGGGAGGGCCGCTCCCGGCGCACCTGCCCCAGCCGCCGATACCAGGCCAGAAGGGCGGCGTCCTCCCGGCCCCAGGGATAGGTGCGGCGGTTCAGGGGGTCCTCGTAGCCCTGCATCCCGGCCTCGTCCCCGTAGTACACCGTGGGAGAGCCGGGGAAGGCATAGAGGAGCAGGGCCCCAAGCCGTAGCCGGGCCGCCGCCCGCCGGTATCCGGCAGGGGAGAGGCAAGCCGCCGCCCGCTGACTTCTGCTCTCCGGCACAGGCTCTCCGGCCAGGAGGGTGAGGACCCGGGCCGTGTCGTGGGTGCCCAAAAAATTCATGGCGCAGTAGAAGGCAGGGGAGGGGTAGTTCTCCCGAAGCTCCTCCATCCGCTCACGAAACGCCGCCGCGTCCCCGCCCAGGAGCCAGTCTATGGCCGCCGTGCGGAAGGGATAGTTCATCAGCCCGTGGGTCTCCCGGCCCAGGAGATACCGCCGCCGCCGATCGTAGGCGATCTTGTTGCTGCCGTCCTCCCACACCTCGCCGATAAGCACCGCGTCGGGCTTTTCCTCCTCCATGGCCCGGCGAATCTCCCGAATGAAGTCATCCGGCAGCTCGTCGGCCACGTCCAGCCGCCAACCGTCGGCCCCGGCCCGGAGCCAGCGCCGCACCACGGAGTCCCGGTCCCGGATGATAAACGCCCGGTACGAGTCCTGCCCCTCGTCCACCGCAGGCAGGGTCTTGATGCCCCACCAGGCGTCGTATTCCTCCGGCCAGCGGGTGAAATGATACCAATTATAATAAGGAGAAGCCTGGGATTGGGCTGCCCCCAGCTCCGGATAAAAGCCGTCCCGGTTAAAATATCGGCTCACGCTGCCGGTGTGGTTGAACACCCCGTCCAGCAGCAAGCGCATCCCGCGCTTATGGGCCTGGCGGCACAGCTCCCGAAAATCCTCCTCCGTACCCAGCATGGGGTCCACGGCCCGATAGTCGGCGGTGTTATACCGATGGTTGGACGCAGCCTCGAAAATCGGGTTGAGATACAGCGTCGTCACCGACAGGCTCTGCAAATAGTCCAGCTTCTCCGTAATGCCCCGAAAATCGCCGCCGAAAAAGTCGCAGTTACGAATTTCCCCCTTCTCGTCCGGCAGATAGTCCGGGGTGTCCTCCCAGCTTTCGTGAACAGTTCGCTCCCCCACCAGTCCCTCCGGCTGCGGCAGGCGACTGCGGCAAAAGCGGTCTGGGAAAATTTGGTAGCTCACACCCTGGCCGAACCATTCCGGCGTCCCGGTGTCCTCATACACCGTCAGCTGCCAGGGGCCGCCGTTTCGGGTAAGGGACACGGTCTCGCCGCTTCCTCGGGTCAGGGTGAAGTCGTACCACAGCAGGTCCGGCTCCTCCGGGGCCGTCACCGTGCAGCGCCAGGCGCCGCCGTTCGGTGTCAGGGGCACCGTCCGGTCAAGGCCGGCGAACTCCGCCCGGAGCCGCAGCACCCCGGCGCAGATGTCCTCCTCCCGGGAGCAGAGCAGGGAAAAAGACACTTCGGTGCCGCACAAAACGGCACCGAAGGGGTTCTTACATTGTTGGTCTTTGGAATCAAAATAAATCGACATATAAAACTCCTCCGACAGGTCAAAAAAGCCTCGCAGAGTTCGCGTCCGCAGACGCGAAAAATTAAAATCATTTTTCGCCAGCTCACTGGATTAAGGTGTTCTCCCCGGAAATCGTGGTGTCCGCGGAGGCGCTGGAGAAATAGGCGTTGATGATGTCCCGGGCGATGGGGGCCAGGTTGGAGCCGCCGCCGCCCTGCTCAATGACCACGCACACGGCGATCTGGGGATCGTCGTAGGGGGCGAAGGCCACGAAGCAGCCGTTGGAGAGCTCACCGCCGGTCT
>ULQW01077979.1_pt1 | contig 11505 bp, 9 predicted proteins | sample 1954921 | NCBI WGS metagenome assembly ULQW01 (sample SAMEA4835666, study PRJEB28245) | human gut metagenome | biome: gut microbiome; material: fecal sample | place: Denmark | collected 2008
GCAGCTGGCAGACTGCATCAGCGCGGGGATCGGGCTTGTCGAAAATTTTTGCCTGGATGCTGCATCCGTTTGACAAATTTTGCATGCAATCGGCGTTATGATAGGCGGAAAGAAATTCATCATACTCCTGAAATTACGGAAAATCATGTTACTGTATTTGAGCAGGTATTTTCAGCACTGAAAATGCTGCACGATGCAGCAATCAAATCATGGAAGCAAGTACAGACCCGGTTTCAGGAGAATCTATCATAGCGGGGTGAACATATGGGAGAATATTCTGGTTCCCGCGCAGAACTGCCGAAAAATATCCGGCAGATCGGCGAGCGGGATGAGGTGGTCCGGTTGTATGTGGAAGATTATGTAAACACGTATTTGAAACAGGTATATCCATCCGGTGGACCGGGACTCCGGGTCGGGCTGCTGCTTGGAAATTCGGATCCACAGCAGGAGGTTCCGTGCCTCTTTGTGGACGGAGCGCTGGAGATGGAGGAGGTTGTGCCGTCCGGGGAGAAGATTGTCTTTTCGGAGGCGGCATGGAAAAAGGCATACCAGCGGATGGAGGAGACATTTCCGAAAAAGACCGTGCAGGGGTGGTTTATCTGCGGCGCGCCGGGGTGTATGTTAAGTCCCCTGACCTACTGGCGGCTGCACAAGCAGTATTTCGGCGGGAAAAACCAGCTCATGTACATAAACAGCGGCGTGGACGGTGAGGCAGCATACTATGTGATGTCGGAGGACGGGTTTTACCGTTTGAAAGGATATCATATATACTACGAGAAAAACCAGATGATGCAGGACTATATGATTCTGCGGAAGGACGCCCGCCGGGTGGAGACAGGCACCGGCGATCGGGTGATCCGCGATTTCCGTAACCGGATGGAAGAGCGGCAGCAGGAGGCGGCGTCGCGTTACGGGACGATCCGGGCGCTGGGGACGCTGTGCGGCGTGCTTTCGGTCGCGGTGCTTGCCGGCGGCGTGGTGCTTTTCGGCAATTACCAGAAAATGCGCGAGATGGAGAGTGTGCTGGTATCCGTCCTCCCGGATGGTGTGCGGGGCACTGCGGACGGGAAAGAGGCGGTTACGGTGGAACAGCTCCGTGGCAGTGTGACGCCGCTTGAGAGCGGCGATGTGGATGCAGACGGAACAACAGCGGAAAACGGAGGACAGGCGCATAAATGGACACTTGAGAGCGCGGCGGATGGAGATACAGAGGGCACTGCCATAGCAGACAGACAGAATGGACAGGCTTCTGGTGAGCAGAGCGAAGAGAACGGAAAAATGGCGGAGACGAAAGCCCCGTACATTTTGCCGGAGCCGGAGGCACAGCGCGACCTGCCGAATCCGGGCGGCAATTCGACAGCGGGACAGGACTATCCGGTCACAAACTTGAAGCCCGGCGGCACGTACACGGTCGGGGACGGGGAGACGCTCTATGGGATCTGTTTTAAGCTTTATGGCAATATCCGTCATCTGGACGATATCCTTGCGGTCAACCATCTGACCGATGAAAACCGCATTATCGCAGGGCAGACGCTGGTGCTGCCGGATGTGTCCGGAGAATAGCAAAAAGATAATGCCAAACCATCTAAAATAGTGTATAATCAAGATGGCAGTCCAGCTACAGGAGATAAAAAAATGAGTGAGATGAACCCGATTGAACGGGAACAGAAGAAAAAGCAGCTGAGAGGGCGTGTGATCGACACCGCCACGCAGGACATGTTTCCCCGCCGGGGCATAAGCCACGGGGAAAATGAGGAAGAGGTGGCGGAGAAAGCCGAGCGCCATTCCAGACGGAAACGTCTCCGCAGGGTGCTGACGGCGGTGTTAATCGCGGCGCTTTTGGCGGCTGGTTTTATGTATTATAAAGATAACCATGCCTACACGGACTATACGGTGGCGTGGGAAAAAGAGATTGCGGCGAGTGAGAGCAGCACGACGGAATTTGTCCCGTTTGGGGAAAATGTCCTGAAATACACGAAGGACGGAGCTTCCTATCTGGACAAGTCCGGCAAGGCGGTCTGGTCGATGAGTTATGAGCTGAAATCACCGATCTGCTATGTCAACGGCGATTATGCCGTGATCGGGGACCAGCAGGGCAATGATATTTATATTGTGGATAAGACCGGAAGCCAGGGACAGGCGACGACGCTTCTGCCGATCCTGCGCGTCAGCGTATCGGCATACGGCATCGTGGCGGCGCTGGTGGAGGACAGCAATGCTTCGTATGTGACCTTTTTCAAGAAAGACGGCAGCGAGCTTGACTGGGCGATCAAGACGGTTATGTCGGGAAATGGTTACCTGATGGACGTTTCCTTATCGCCGGATGGTACGCAGGTCATGCTTTCCGACCTGTATCTGCAGGACGGGGCACTCAAAAACCGGATTGTATTTTACAATTTCTCTGAATATGGAAAGAATTATCCAGACCGTCTGGTCGGAGGTTTTGATGAGCTGGGAGACAGCATCTGTCCGCGCGTCCGGTTTCTCGACGAGGATCACGCGTGTGCATTTGCGGATGATCAGGTGGCATTTTTCTCTTTGGAAAATGTAACAAGCCCGGCGCTGGTGCGCCAGGCGGAGATCGACGGGGAAGTCCGCGGCGTGGCATGGTCGAAGGACTATGTGGCGGTCATCTCGGACAACACCGAGGGCGGAAGTGAGAGCCGTTTGAGCATGTTTAAATCCGATGGAACCGCTATGGGTACGGCAGAGTTCTCGTATTCGTGGCGTAACATAAATATACAGGGCGATTTCGTCATCCTAAATAACGAAAATTCCTGCCGGGTCTACAGTCTGTCCGGCAAGGAGCGGTTTGCCGGGGAGTTTGATTTCTCTGTGGCGCAGGTAACACGCGGCCGCGCGTTCAATTCACTGATTATCAGCGGCGGCGACCGGATGCGCGAGATCCGCCTCAAATAACACACGTTTAGTTTTTAAAATTAAGATACATAGCAGGAGGTTACTTATGAATCAGATTGACACATTATCCGTAAACGCGATCCGGATTTTATCCGCAGACGCAATCCAGAAGGCAAATTCCGGTCATCCGGGACTTCCGCTGGGATGTGCAGCAGCGGCTTATGAACTGTGGGCACATCATATGAACCATAACCCAGCTAACCCGAAGTGGGAGAACAGAGACCGTTTCATCTTATCCGGCGGTCATGGTTCCATGCTGCTGTACTCTCTGCTGCACCTGTTTGGCTACGGAAATCTTTCCAAAGAAGATCTGATGAACTTCCGCCAGTTAGATTCCAAGACTCCGGGACATCCGGAATATGGTCATACCGTTGGCGTTGAGGCGACGACCGGTCCGCTGGGCGCAGGTATGGGTATGGCAGTCGGCATGGCGATGGCTGAGGCACATCTGGAAAGCGTATTCAACAAAGAAAACTATCCGGTAGTTGACCATTACACTTATGTATTGGGCGGCGACGGATGTATGATGGAAGGCATTTCCTCTGAGGCATTCTCTCTGGCAGGTACCCTGGGACTTTCCAAGCTGATTGTTCTCTATGATTCCAACCGCATCTCCATCGAGGGAAGCACCGACATCGCATTCCGTGAGAATGTACAGGAGCGTATGCAGGCATTTGGTTTCCAGACGATCACTGTAGAAGATGGCAATGATATCGACGCGATCGGCAAGGCGATCGAGGCTGCAAAGGCAGATACCGAGCATCCGTCCTTTATCACCATCAAGACGCAGATCGGCTTCGGCTGCCCGGCAAAACAGGGCAAGGCGAGCGCACACGGCGAGCCGCTGGGCGTGGAGAATGTGGAAGCACTCAGAAAGAACTTAAACTGGCCGAGCGAAGAGCCGTTCTTCGTACCGGAAGAGGTATACAAAAACTACTCCGAGATCGCAGAGCAGAAGGCAGAGGTAGAAGCTGCATGGAACGTGATGTTTGCCGCTTACTGCGAGGAATATCCGGAGATGGAAGCGCTCTGGAACCAGTATCACAATGCAAAGGCGGGCGAGGCGCTGAAAGATGACGCCGGATTCTGGGCAAAACAGGAGAAACCGGAAGCAAGCCGTGCGATCTCCGGACGCCTGATCAACTACATCAAGGATGTTCTGCCGAACCTGTTTGGCGGTTCTGCTGACCTGGCACCGTCCAACAAGACCAACATGAAGGATGCGGGCGACTTCTCCAAGGAGGACAGAGCTGGACGTAACCTGCACTTCGGTGTCCGCGAACTTGCGATGGCAGCGATCGGAAATGGCATCATGCTGCACGGCGGTCTGCGTGCGTATGTATCGACCTTCTTTGTATTCAGTGATTACTGCAAACCGATGGCAAGACTGTCTGCACTGATGGGTGTGCCGCTGACCTATGTATTTACGCATGACAGCATCGGCGTTGGCGAGGATGGACCGACCCATGAGCCGATCGAGCAGATGGCAGCGCTGCGTGCGATGCCGAACTTCCATGTATTCCGCCCGTGCGATGCGACCGAGACAGAGGCAGCTTGGTACAGTGCTGTTACTTCCGAGCACACACCGACCGCACTGGTGCTGACCAGACAGAATCTGGAGCCGATGGCAGGCAGCAGCCGTGAGGCATTAAAGGGCGGCTACATCATCGACGACTGCGAGGGCACACCGGAGTTAATTCTGATTGCCAGCGGTTCCGAGGTAGCTCTGGCGGTTCATGCAAAAGAGACTCTGGCAGCAGAAGGTCAGAAAGTCCGCGTTGTCTCCATGCCGTGTATGGATCTGTTCGAGGAGCAGAGCGAGGAGTACAAGGAGTCCGTACTTCCGAGAGAAGTACGCCGCCGTGTAGCAGTAGAGGCGCTTGGAAGCTTCGGCTGGGACAAGTACACCGGCTTAGACGGCAAGATCATCGCGATGGAAAGTTTCGGCGCCAGCGCACCGGCAGGGCTTCTGTTCAAGAAGTTCGGCTTTACCGTTGAGCATGTGGTAGAGGTGGCTAAGAGCCTGAAATAATGTTGATTTTGGTAAAAAAATAAGATAAAAGACAGGCACCTGTCTGTCGGCAGAAAAGAATGCGGTACCGCTTAAGCAGAAATGCGCCTTTCTCCGGCAGGCAGGTGTATTTTGCTTTCCAAACCTTGCAAAACGGGGATGCATTGCGTATAATAAGAGCCAGCGCAGAAAAAAGATGAGGGCATAGAAGAAAGGCTGTCAGTGCAGCCGTAAGGGAAGGGATCCAGACATGGAAAAAAAATGTATTGGGATAGACGTCGGCGGAACGACGGTTAAGATTGGTCTTTTTGAGACGGACGGAACGCTTGTTTATAAGTGGGAGGTTCCGAGCCGCAAGGAAGAGAATGGGGCGTACATTCTTCCGGATGTAGCCGCTTCGATCAGGAAGAAATTGAACGAGCGGGGAATTCCGATGGATGCCGTGATCGGCGCAGGCATGGGATTTCCGGGACCGGTGCAGCCGGACGGCTATGTGGAGGTCTGCGTCAACTTAGGATGGCGCGATCTGAACCCGCAGAAGATTTTGAGTGAGTTATTAGATGGAATGCCGGTCCGCTCCGGTAATGATGCTAATGTGGCGGCGCTCGGCGAGATGTGGCAGGGCGGCGGCAAGGGCTGCCATGATATCGTGATGGTGACGCTGGGAACCGGTGTCGGCGGCGGCGTGGTACACGATCAGAAGATCGTTGCAGGACGCCACGGACTGGGCGGCGAGATCGGTCATATCCATATCCGCGAGGGCGAGAAAGAAACCTGCAACTGCGGCGGACACGGCTGTCTGGAACAGGTAGCGTCCGCGACCGGTATCGCCAGGGAGGCGAGACGGAAGATGGCGGCAAAGCCGGATGCATCGGTGATGAGTGCCTACGGTGATGCGATCACCGCAAAAAATGTGCTGGATGCGGCAAAAGCCGGGGATGCACTGGCGCTGGAGGTTATGGACACCGTGTGCTATTATCTCGGATGGGCGCTGGCGACCATTTCGATGACCGTGGATCCGGAGATTTTCGTCATCGGAGGCGGCGTATCCAAGGCGGGAACTTTTTTAACGGATTGGATTGACCGCTATTACCGCGAATTGACCCCGATCTCTGAGAATAAGGGCGAGGTTCGCTTGGCAACATTGGGAAATGATGCAGGTATCTATGGGGCGGCAAGACTGATCTTAGATTAGGTGCCTTGTTTTGAGTGACAGAGTGCAGGGTAAATGGTCTGGACGTTTGAAGGAAATAGGGATAGAAAAACGTTCAGATATGCCGAAAAATGCTGTAGACAAGAGGAGACCCCGGAGCGGTCAAGCATCCGGGGCAATTATGAAAAATCTATGTGCAAAATCACTATAAAACAAATTTGAAAAGTGAAATCTTTTATGCTTTTAGTATAAAAATAAGATATGAATAAAATATGAACACCGTGTAAACAGATTATGAAAATTGGCGATTTTGTACAAAAAAGTTTCATGAATCAGAGGTTTCTCTATCAAAACAGAGGATAGAAAGAAAAATGACAGAATTTGCAGCGCACGGTGCGAATCAGGAGGAAAAAATGGCAGCAGAAAAAGCAAAGAAAACGATTGTAATTGGACATAAAAACCCGGATACGGATTCGATTTGTTCTGCAATCGGCTATGCGAATTTCAAAACACTTCAGACGGGCGGCGAATATGTACCGTGCCGTGCCGGAGAACTGAACCCGGAGACAACCTTCGTACTGGATTACTTTAAGGTAGATGTGCCGAAACTGATTAAATCCGTCAAAACGCAGGTCAAGGATATTGAGATCCGCGAGACTCCAGGTGTTTCCAAGAATATTTCCCTGAGAAAAGCATGGAACCTGATGCAGGAGAACGGTCTGGTAACACTTCCGGCTGTTACCGATAAGAATATACTGGAAGGTCTGATCACAGTCGGCGATATCACCCGTTCTTATATGAATGTATACGACAGCAGCATTCTTTCCAAGGCATGCACCCAGTATGCAAATATCATCGAGACCCTGGAGGGCGCGATTTTTGTTGGCGATGAGAAAGAGTACTTTGATAAAGGAAAAGTCCTGATTGCGGCAGCTAATCCGGATATGATGGAATATTATATTGAAGAGAACGACCTGGTTATCCTCGGCAACCGCTATGAGTCGCAGCTGTGCGCGATCGAGATGGGTGCAAGCTGTATCATCGTGTGTGAGGGCGCTGGCGTTTCCATGACGATCAAAAAACTGGCACAGGAGCGTGGCTGTACCGTCATCACAACTCCGTATGATACCTACACGGCAGCCCGTCTCATTAACCAGAGTATGCCGATCAGCTATTTCATGAAGACTGAGAAGCTGATCACCTTCGATACAGATGATTTCATCGATGATATTAAGGATGTGATGGCAAGCAAGCGTTTCCGTCATTTCCCGGTACTCGATAAAGAAGGCAAATACAAAGGCCTGATTTCCCGCCGTAACTTACTGGGTGCGCGCGGCAAGAACGTGATTCTGGTCGATCACAATGAGCGCGGCCAGGCGGTAGACGGCATCGAGAATGCCAATATCCTGGAGCTGATTGACCACCATCGTCTGGGTACTGTGGAGACAGTCGGACCGGTCTTCTTCCGTAACCAGCCGCTCGGCTGTACGGCAACGATCATCTTCCAGATGTACCGCGAACAGGGGCTGGAGATCGACAAGACCATCGCAGGTCTGCTCTGCAGTGCGATCATCTCCGATACGCTTCTGTTCCGTTCTCCGACCTGCACACCGATGGATCGGGCGGCAGCGGTTTCTCTGGCTGAGATGGCAGGCATCAAGCTGGATGAGTTCGCAAACCAGATGTTTGAGGCAGGCAGCGAGTTAAAGGGCAAGAGCGATGCAGAGATTCTGTATCTGGATTTCAAGAAATTCTCAGCTGGAAAGACAAACTTCGGCGTCGGTCAGATCAACTCCCTGAATGCAGAGGAGCTTGGAAAGCTGAAGAACCGTATGCTGCCGTTTATGGAGAAGGCGCGTGAGGACGAAGGTCTGGATATGATCTTCTTCATGCTGACGAATATCCTGACGGAGACGACCGAACTTCTCTGTGTTGGACAGGGGGCGGCACAGATTGTGGCAGATGCGTTCCACGTAGGTGATGCAAATGAAGAGCTGAAGCAGACGGCAACACTGCCGGGTGTTGTTTCCAGAAAGAAACAGCTGATTCCGGCACTGACAGTGACACTGGAGCAGTAAATCAGGTGACGGTGCGCGGACGGGATTGTTTCATACGGAAAATCCAGTGATAGTTCGTGCAGGGCAGAAAGGTCGGACGGAAAGGAAGGATACCATGACATTTGTATATCCGGCGGTTTTTACGCCTAAGAAAGATGGAAAAGGGTATGATGCATATTTCCCGGATTTGGAGTGCTGCGAGGCGGAAGGTCCGGATCTGGAAGATGCGGTGGAAAATGCGCGGGAGGCAGCGTACAACTGGATCAGCCTGGAGCTGGAGGAAGAGGGCGATCTGCCGGCACAGACGCATATCGATGATATGAGCCTGCCGGAAGGAAGCATGGTGAAACAGATCATGGTCCGGATCAAACTTCTCCCGGACAACGATTAAGAGGATATAGGGATGGCACAGAAGAGAGCGGCTGGAAAGCCAGAAGAGCGTCGCCGGGGAGGAGCAAGGCAGAACCCGGAAGGACAGTTGAAAAAACGGGTGGAGACCCGGAACACTCCGGGACCGCGCGCCCAGTGGAAGCCGGGCAATATGATTTATCCGGTTCCGGCGGTGCTGGTTACAGTGGCGGACGGCGAAGGAAACAGCAACATCATCACGATTGCCTGGACGGGCACGATCTGTACGAACCCGCCGATGGCGTACATTTCGGTGCGCCCGGAGCGCTATTCTTACCATATGCTGCGGGAGAGCGGTGAGTTTGTCATCAACCTGGCGACGGAGTCGATGGCGTATGCGACCGATTACTGCGGCGTCCGCTCCGGCAGGAATGTGGATAAATGGAAGGAGACAGGGCTCACACCGGTTCCGGCGCAGACGGTGAAAGCGCCGGTGATCGCCGAAAGCCCGGTCGCGATCGAGTGCCGGGTGACCGAAGTCAAGGAACTGGGGTCACATCATATGTTTCTGGCAGAGGTAACGGGTGTCAGCGTGGACGAGCAGTGGCTCAACGAGCGCGGCAGCCTGGAGCTTGCAAAGGCGGAACCGATTGTGTATTCGCATGGCGGCTATTATGGGCTTTCAGAGCTTCTTGGAACATTTGGATGGAGTGTAAAGAAAAAGAAGAGGTGCCAAAGATGAAAAATAATGTAACCTTGATTGGTATGCCGTCCGCAGGAAAGAGCACGGTCGGAGTGCTTTTAGCAAAGAGACTGGGCTATTCCTTTATAGATGTGGATCTGCTGATTCAGGAACAGGAAGGTAAGCGTCTGCGCGAGATCATCGAAGAACAGGGACTGGACGGATTTCTCGATGTGGAGAACCGCGTCAACGCGGGGGTGGAAGCCGAGCAGGCGGTCATCGCACCGGGTGGCAGCGTGATCTACGGAAAGGAAGCGATGGAACATTTAAAATCCATCGGACTGGTTGTCTATCTGAAAATTACCTATGACGAGCTGGTAAAACGCGTCGGCGATGTCAAGGACCGCGGCGTGGCGCTGAAAGACGGCATGACACTTCTGGATCTCTACCATGAGAGGATCTCGTATTTTGAGAAATACGCGGACATCACGATCGACGAGGAAGGTAAAGAGCTGGGGGCGGTGGTTGATGAGCTGCGCGAAATATTGGAAGAGCGCGGTTATGTGCTGGGAAGTGCGCCGGAGGAAGAGTAACAATTTCACATGAGAATGGGGCAGCCGGTTCTGCCGGACGGGTTTCATAACGGGTTACAGTGAGAAAAATCAGTTGCAAAACAGTTGAAAATCCAATACAATAGAATAGTAACCATTTTTATAGAATGTTAACAGTCGGGGGTGCAAAGATGCGGAATCTTTTTTGCATCCCTTTTTTGAAAGGTGTGCGTATATGACTACAGTGAAATCTCTGTCCAGAGAGATGAAATTCTTTCTTCTGGCACTGATTCCGATCTATTTCATTTCAGTGGGGCTGATTATACAGCCGTTTGATTCTATTGTGACTGGTATCTATGAGATCATATGGGAGCCGGATTTCCTGATCACCGATTATATTGCGGTCGGCGGCATGGGAGCCGCGTTTGTCAATGCCGGGATGATGGCGCTTATCAGCATCTACTTTGTCTATAGTCTTGGGATGGAGATGGACGGGCATACGATCACGTCCTGCTGTCTGATGTTTGGATTCTCTTTGTTCGGAAAAAATCTGATGAATATCTGGGCGATTTTTCTGGGTGTATTTCTCTATGCAAAATATCATAAAATGCACTTATCCAACTATATTTATGTCGGCATCTACGGAACGAGCCTGTCTCCGATCATCACACAGCTGATGCACGTGGTGGAGCTGCCGATCTGGCAGCGCTTCTGTGTGACGATTCTGGTGGGAATCTGTATCGGATTCGTGCTTCCACCGCTCGCGACGCATTCCCACTATGCCCATAAGGGATATTCCCTTTATAATGTGGGATTTGCCTCTGGCATCATTGCGACGGTCCTGGTCTCCACGTTTAAGTCCTTTGGAATTGAGACGGAGGCGCGTCTTATCTGGTCCTCCGGCAATGATGCGATGCTTTTAGGGCTGCTATTTGTCCTGTTTGCAGGCATGTCGGTGGTGGCAGTGCTGTGGCGCGGAAAAGATACGCTTTTAGGGTATGAAAAACTCCTTGCGACAACGGGAATCGGCGGTACCGATTACCTGCTGGAATTGGGCGGTGCGGTGACGCTTCTCAACATGGGACTCAATGGTCTGTTTGCGACCTTCTTTGTGCTGGCAGTCGGCGGAAACCTAAATGGACCGACGATCGGCGGAATCTTTACCATCGTTGGATTCAGTGCGACTGGAAAACATTTGCGGAATATTTTCCCGATCATGGCGGGCGTCTGCATTGCGAGTACCGTCCGGGCGTGGGATATCACGAATCCGTCGGCACTTCTGGCGCTGCTCTTTTCCACGACGCTGGCGCCGATCGCCGGAGAGTTTGGAATTTTATGCGGCGTGTTAGCCGGTTTTCTGCACGCGTCGGTGGCGCTCAATGTCGGGATCGTGTATGGGGGCATGAACCTCTATAACAATGGATTTGCGGGCGGTATCGTCGCGATGTTCCTGGTGCCGGTGATCCAGTCGATCCGCGACCGGAGGGCGCGGGCGAAGGGAGATCTGTCGCTGTAAGATTTCCTCTTTTTAATGGAATCTTAACACGAAAGAGGCATAGAGATATTGTATCATTATAAAAACACCACATTTATGATACCTACTAAACATAGAAAGGAATGATACATATTTCAACTTCATTTGCGCTTCTGGTCGTAGCGATTATTATCCTTGTCTGCATCGCGGGAAGCCGTCTTTCGGGGCGGCTGGGGGTGCCGACGTTGTTTATTTTTATTATGCTGGGAATGCTGTTTGGATCGGACGGTATTTTTAAGATTCCATTCGG
>ULQW01082808.1_pt1 | contig 11458 bp, 8 predicted proteins | sample 1954921 | NCBI WGS metagenome assembly ULQW01 (sample SAMEA4835666, study PRJEB28245) | human gut metagenome | biome: gut microbiome; material: fecal sample | place: Denmark | collected 2008
TTCGGGAGGAGAAAAAGATATCACAGCCAAAGGATATTTCTCTTCCACTTCCTTCGTCAACAAATCCTGCAATGGAAGTATCTCTGTGGGTGTCCCGGTCTTAAAATAAAGTTCCGCTTCGGTTGAAGACAACTCACTTCCTCCATTCAATATGTAATCCTGCATACCCACATAAGCCGTATGTTCAGTCACCTTATCATCTGTCAGTTTCATCAGCTCATCCACCCGCCGATTATTCTCGTCCACGTGAATATTTTCATTCCATTCGATACGCATTATCAGTTCGTTCTGGTCTATCTCCGGCATCCTTTCCTTTTCCATAAAATAAAAGAAGAACACACAAACAGGCAAAGTGGCCAAAGTGCCCAACAGACTAATTTTCTTATGAGAAAACACCCAATCGATACCTTTATCATAAAAACCCTCCAGCCATTCGTTTTTCAACAGATTATCAAATCTCTTGGACAAGAAGCTTTTGCTCCGTATGCCTAATCTATAGAATAACAGATAAAGCACAGGTAAAAGCATAATACCGGTGACATACGAAATCATCAATCCCACTGTGATGGAGAAAGCCTGGTCCATAAAGATAGCACCTGCAATCCCGCTCATAAATATCAACGGCAGGAAGACAGCAATGGTAGTCAGTGACGAACTCAACATCGGAGTAATCATTTCCGTAGTTCCCACAGCACATGACCGCTTCAATGAATATCCCCGCTCCCGATATTGAGAAATATTCTCCGTCACAATGATAGAGCTGTCAATCATCATACCCACAGCCAAAATCAAGCCCGACAATGAGATAACATTCAATGAAACATGGCAGAAATAGAAAAAGAAAAAAGTAATGACAATAGAGGTCACCATACTGATACCGATAACCAACGGCGAGCGGATATCTCCCAAGAACAATATGGCAACAATGAAAATAAACAAGAATCCTAAAGACAAATTCTGTTGCAAATTGGAAATGGTATAATCCAACAATTCCGTCTGGTTACGGCTTATACTGAACTCAATATCAGGATAAAGAGAAGCAAAATAATCGGTCGTTTCTTTCAACTTCTCCTTCATTTCATCCATATTCTCGTCACTCTGCTTTATGATAGCCAGAGTAACCGCTTTTTTACCTCCGGCAACGGATAGCCCGCTTTCTTTTTGTGATACGACATCCACTTTGCAAAGTTCCTTCAATTGCAAAATACGGTCTCCCTTACGGATATATATATTCTTCACATCTTCGGTGGTACGTAGCAACGTAGCAATACGGATATTATATTCATAATACCCATCCCTTACCAACATACTTCCCGGCTCCACATTATTGGAAGCCAATGCATTCTCGATATCCTCCACCGTGATACCCGTCATGGCCAGTTTATCTTTATCGGGAACTATCTGAAGTAATTTTCCGGGGACACCTGTAATATCAGCCATCGCTACCTCAGGCAACTGTTCGATGCGGCGTTTGACCACATTTTCCGCCAGTTCGCACATATCCAGAAACTGTTGCTCATTCGTGCCCTCATAAGGCCGGTCATTCTTCAGTGTCATGTTCAGATAGAAAACCGGAATATCCGTTGCACTTGCCTTTATTGCTTTAGGACGCGCCACCTCTTTGGGCAGGCTGTTCATGGCAGCATCAATCTTTTCATTGACCTCTATAAACGCCAAATCCGTATTGACACCAAACTCGAACTCCATGCGGATAACACCTGCACCGTCACGAGTCTCACTTTTTATTTCTCTCAATCCCGCCACCTGCAATAATTGTCTGCGCACCGGTGTAACGACTGTATTCTCCAACTCACGCGCCGAAGAGTTTTCTCCCGACACCTGAATGGTAATTTGGGGAATAGCGATGTCAGGCAACAAAGATACCGGCAATGAGAAATACGTCACCAGCCCGATAATAAAACAGGCAGTGAACGCCATCAGCACGGCTATAGGGCGTTGTAATAAGAACTTTACCATTTGCTAATTCTTTTCAGATTCTTCAATTCATTCAGAATGACAATTCTCAATTCTTAATTACCTTGACAGGAGCTTCATGAGCCAAATTTACATTACCGGTGACTATCACTTCCATTCCTTCCTCCAGACCGTCTGTGATGGTATACTCTTCCATATTTTCCAGCCCTGTATGCACATAATTCCACATAGCCTTACCGTCTTTCAGCGTAAATACCACCTGCTTGCCCGAACGCAGAACAACAGCCGTTTTAGGAATCACCAACTGCTCTCCTACCGAACGCTTCACACTGACTCTGACATTCATCCCGTCAAAGAGTTTATTGCCTCCATTCACCCGCGCCTTTACACGCACCATACCATTTTCATCCACCAGCGGATTGATTTCACTGATACTTCCCTGACGTACACCGGCAGCGGAAGCATAAGGAGTCACTTCCACTTTATCCCCTACCTTAATCAGAGGCAACTCACTTTCAAGCACAGTGAAATCAACTTCCATCGTACCGGCGTTAATTACCCGGCAAAAAGCTTCTGACGTTTTTGGAATGTTATGTTCTTTTTCGAAGAGATTGGCAACAACACCATCGAAAGGTGCCACCAGTGTAGCTTGTTCCACATCATATTTGGCAGACTCATATTGGGCTTTACTTTGCTCATAACCACTTTTTACTTTTGCCAATTCCAATACATCGGCCGGCACAGCTTTCAAATTATCGGGTGCATACCCCTGTCCTATCAATACATCCTGCATCTCCAGTGTGGACTGGGCCAATCCATTTTTCTGCTGTGCCAACGTATTATTCAACTTAAACAAATCAAGTTCTGCTATTTTCTGCCCTTTACGCACCACATCTCCATTTTTCACCCAAACATGGGCCACTACTTCTGCAGTGCGAAAATACAAGTCGGCATAATCCTTTGCCGTAACCTTCCCATTACTGATCAGTTCATGATTGAATACTCGTTTTTCCAGCGGCACCACCGTCACCTCATTGGGCAATGAGGGCAATACAGTTTCCACACCTTCTTTTTCCTTAGAATCTTTTTTTTCATCAGAACAAGCTGCCACTGTAGTGGCCAGCACCAGCCCATAAGCCAATATGTATAATTTCATAGTCATGTTATTCTTGTTTAAAAGACAAATAAAAATATTATATTTGAATAAAACTCATTTTCCCTCTTCTTTTTTTGTTAAATTTTCTTTTTTAGGCATTTATACAATTCAGTACAAATAGGAATATCAAAGTAATTTCTTTATTTCCTCCCTCATTTGCCTGATGGCCGTGGATTGCACCTTCGGCTCTTTCTCCATTACCATCCTTGCGGCCTGTTCCAGTTTTTGCCGTTGATAAAACCCCGGTTCCGCATATAGCTTTGCCAACAGAAAATAAGGATAGATTCTGCCCGGCAGCCGATGGGTGGAACGAATCAGCCAATATTCCGCCTCTGCATAATTACCCGCCTCCTGCTCGTTCTTGCCTATTATGTTCAGTATCATCGGGTCGCCGCTCACCTTCAACGCCTCCTTCATAACCACATTCGATTCCTCATTTCTGTGCAGTTTGTGCAGTGCATGACCGTATTCAAACAGATAGCGGGCATTCCATTTCATGTCTTCGTATATCTCCGCATAGACTTCCGCCGCCTGTTCATAAGCCCCCGAACGGTAAAACATCTGTTTCCGGTGCCATGCCGACGAAGCCGTCTCACGCACCTCCTTCCACCGATACACCCGGTAACACCCATAGCCCGCCGACAACAATAAGAACACGGTTCCCGCCATGCAAACCAATGGGCGTCGGGAGGAAAGGGTCTTTATCGCGCACCCTGTTACCAGCAATGCCAGGGCAACGACAAACAGAAGGAACTGGAACGGATAGGAAGAAAAGGAGAACACGGCCAAAGACAGCAGTGCACCGCACAGCCCGTACTCCTTCTGCCTGTGCCCGGCATAACCGCTTCCGCCCACCACCAGCAACGCCATCAGGAGCACGGGAACTCCCCATGCCATCGCCACCTGAAGATATTCATTGAACACATATTCGGGTGACCCCGCCACCCGTTCCTCGGTTTCCGTGTAGTTGCCCGCCGAGAAATAATCTTCCTGCGCCTGCCCATAGGCACCGGGGACGCCGTCCCATCCGTATCCGCGCCACGGTTGCCCGGCTATGGCGCGCACGGACACCTTCCACATCAGCAGCCTTCCGTCTGCCGAATCCTTCTTCATCAGGTAAACACCGGCAAGCATCCCTCCTGCAAGCAATACCAGCAGAATTGCCCCCACTTTCGTCCGTCTGCGGTGACAACGGATGTAGGCGTGAATCTCCTTCCGGTAATGCATATATGCGATGTATGCCGACGAGACCGCCCCGGCCATCCATGCCGAGCGGCTCATTCCGGCCGGCAACACACAAATAAGGAGTACCAACACGGATAAGGCTATATAATAGATTGCCGTTTTCTTTTCCTTCCTGCGCTTCAGCCATTCATACAGACAGACCGGAAGCGTCATGGCAAGGAAACCGGAGTAAGGCCCCGGATTGTAGAAAGAGCCGGTAAGGGCATAGAGCGAGTGGTTGGAGGCGGTAAAGCCATATACCTGTGCAAGCCCCCATACCGCTTCCACCGCACCGGCAAGGATGAAGAGCCGGGTGATTAAAACCGGTATGCCATGCAATGCCTTCTTAATAAAAGAACTGTTCTCCATGCTCCTTCAATATAAATAACTGTTCCTCACGTCCGCGGCTCAAATCACGCAACCACAACACGGCACCGGAAGGAATACGGTCATACTTCAGCCTGTCTGTCACCGCTGTCTGCCTTCCCAACGATATCCAGCCTTCTGCGCCATTCTGGTAAAACAATTCATACTCATCGCCCGGACGGATAAAATTATCATCGTTGCGGGGAACAATATGAATCCTGTCCACCCGGCATTCTTTCTTCAAATCAACGGTTATCGGTTCCCTGTTTTGTTCTTTGGACTGATAATAGGACAGGATATCCCCATCCGTCATATAGTTCCCTGTATGCCTCAAGTCCATGGCAGCCGGAATCCGGTACAGTTCCGCATCCAGTTTCAGTCCGTCTTTCCCATAAAAGGCGATTTCGGCTATCTCGGTATATCTTACTCCCGGAGGAGTGATGCGTATGTATCTGACGGGACTGTCGGGAAGTGAGTCCAGCCACACATAGTTTGTCCTGATTGTATCCTTGATGTGTGCCAACAATACCGTCTGCCGGAAGTCCACCGAACGTGCCCCCTCTATGATACTTCCGGTCAGGGCCGCCACGTATTCCTTCATCTGGATGTGGAGGGGATACTTCCTGAAAAGTTCTGCTGTCCGGGTATGTAAAGTATCGGGGACATAGGTATGCACCTTTCCATCCTTATCCAGGCTGAAAGGGTATCCGGCAGCTGAATAAACCCCTCCTTTTGACTTCTGATACATGGGAAGAAAACGGATGCCCGGCTCCAGATTGTGGAAAGTCACTTCCTGTCCGGCACGTTCGGCCCTGTCGACAGCCGTCATTGCCCCGCATGAGAAAATACAGAGACTGACCTCTTTCACCTCGGGCGGACATTGTATCTTTACCTTTGCGCTGTTCTTGCCGAAATATTCAGCCGTCACATCTTCCAGCTGTCCCCAATACTGCTTACGGAAAACTTTTCCCTTGGGACGTCCGTCATCCGCCCCTCTTTCCGGCTCCGTCTGGGTAATCCAGAATGGGACAAACAGCCCTGTGGTATCCCTTAATATAGTCCAGGAGTGCGCCCCGCTGATATAAGGTGAAGCAATGTAGCAGTCGGTACCTACAGGGATGCCCAATGCGCGGAGGATATAGACCGTGATGTCGCATGATTCGGGACATTGCCCGGTGTGGTGGTCGAGCAGGAACAGACCGCCGCAATGCGGGAGGCTGAAGTGGGTATTCCATATAAATCCCTCTTCTTTAAACTTCTTACGGACAGCCTTTACCACCTCCAGCACATCGCTGCCGCCATACATCGAATCGACGGTTGCGGCATACCGGTCATAATAGACCCTTCTCCATGCTTCCAGAGGCTCGTTTGCAATGCGGTATGGGAGTACATATTCGCAAAAGTCATCAAATGAATAATATTTTGCCCACGGACGTTTTCCCCACACTTCAAAAGCATGGTCGATATTGTCTATCAGATAGTCGGCTGTTATGACCTCCGCATCATATACCTTGCGGGTGTCTCTATAAGAAAAATGACTCCATACCCTTTTCACCGAATCCAGCCACGGGCCTTCGCGATATACCGTAGCCATCCATCTCAGGCTCTTCAGGGAATCAATCCGGGGGTCGGCATAAAAGTAGCAGTTCTCCATGTGCTCTATCAGGTAACAGGCCGCCTTGTATTTCAGCTCGTCGCCGGCATAGTGCTCCAGCACTTTCTCCAGTTCGGCCCTGTTCTTACCGGCGCGTTCCAGAGTGCCCTCCATGCCGTTCCTCCGGCTGCAGGCCATCACCAGCGACAGGCACACCACCCATAAACCAAGAAAAAGTATCCTTTTATTCATTTCACTCTATCTTTTTAAATACCCTGTCCCAGCGGATATGTCCGTCGGCAGGGTCTTTCGATTTCCATATTCTTGTTGCTTTTCCCACTATGTAGCTTTCGGGCAGCAGTCCCCAATACCGCGAATCGCGGGAGTTCTCCATGTTGTCGCCCGATACAAAGTAATAGTTCTCTTTAAACCGATATTCCCTTATCAGGCTGTCGCCCAAGTAAATAAGTTTATCCCTCAATGAAAGTTCCTTTTTTTGTTCGTACCTTATGATATGTTGATAAAATAATATTGAAATGCTATCCAATGATACCACCTGCCCTTTTGCCGGGACAGGCAATGGACCGAATTCCTTTATCGTCCATCCCAACCGTTTGCTCCACGGAAAACTCTCCATAACCACTCCCCGTGAATCGTTTTCCGTCAGGGCGGAGATGCGTCTTTGGGCGGCCATATTTCCTAATTCTTCCCCTGTTCCGCGTATCCTATAGAATCCATTCCTTATTTCCAGCGTATCTCCCGGCAGGGCGATACAGCGTTTTACATAATACAGCATGACATCCATCGCCAGGGAGTCTTTCTTGGCAGGATAAGGGAAATTGAAGACCAGCACATCATTGCGCTTAATCTTTCCGACTCCCGGCAACCGGTGAATCTTCACCTCCTTGTCTTCCAGTGCATCCCAGATATTGAAGATGCGGGCTCCCATTATCCATTTGTTCACCAATACATTATCGCCTGCCTGTAAAGCGGGATACATGGAGTCGGAAGGAATATGGAAGGTAGTGAAAGTGGTGACCTGAAACGATATAAAGACTATAATCAGAATACAAATACTGAATAATACGGTTAACAGTCTGTCTGCTATCCGTCCTATTTTTTTTCTAATCAAATCTTTGTACTCCATCTTATAGTTTCAAAATATATAAGTTATCATCATCGGTGTATTTCTTCAGATAGAAAGTATTGTCTATTAATACTCCCATCAGGTATAAATCATCGAGCTCGATACGTCTTACAGGATTCCCATCCCAAGAGTACACATCAATATATGTTTTCTCTCCAAACTTATCAGTATCCTGATTCAGCATATAAAAATATTTTTCATCAGCATTTATATTATACATGTAGCAGGCTCCCTCTTTGATGTAATTCTCGGCAGAAGCATTCTTGTAGTTGATGACAGAGGCCGGAACCAGCCTTTTGTCGGTCGTATTGATGTTATACAGCTCTATCTGGTTGAACTTGCTGCGTCCTATGATTAGTTTGTCTCTGTATACGTGGCATACCAAGTCATAGGGAATATCTTTATTGTCGAAATATCCTTGGGCTACACTGATGCTGTCGTATGATTCTTGCGTTAAGAGATTCACCAAATGGACTCCGGTTTCTTTTGGGGCAAGTTTGTAGACGCAACACAATGTGTCATTCACCGAGCATATATATTGATAGAAATTCGGTGTGGTCTTGCCGTTCGTCGTTTTTAGATATACTACACTGTCGTTTTCGTATTTGAATTCCTTTATGGCGTAGTTATCGTATAATTTGAGCTCCTTTCCGCTGTTATGCATCATCTGTACATTCAGCGATAACTCTTCCTGCGCCCTGCCATAGGTGCCAAATGCGGTACTTTTCTTTAAATCGGTAGGAAGTATGTTGAATGCGGGAGCTGTTTTATCGCTCTTTAATAAAATCATGGAATCATAGGTTGTCATTTCTGCTATATCACACACCAGTGGGAGCGGCTGAGGCAATGGCTTTCCTTCTTCAGTCATCTCTTCCCAGTTAATTTCTGTAATTAATGAAGGCGAGTGGCTTCCTGTTTTTGGCGTGCAACCTGCAATTCCGGCGGCTATAACTAGCAGACTATATAAATATATATATTTCATTGTACAGAGTAAGCTATGAGATTTATCGCATGGCTTATTTTTTTATTTATAATTAAATTAGGCCATTCAACTCTAAATATCCGAACTGTATATCATCATTGAACGACATGATAATTCTATTGCTATTATCATCATAGCAAAAGTCTGTTATTTTCCGATTTATATCTAAAGTTTTAAGATAGTTTCCCTCGATATCGAAAACAAAGAATTTTGTAGGATAATAATCATCGGTTCGCTTGTTACCGCCTGAATATGAAGCGATAATCTTATCTTTGGCTAATGCTACTTTACTATAGTAATGAGTTGCAGTCGGATTTTCTTTCCATTCCGGTCCATAAATATTATATTTCAAATTTCCCATTATATCAGTTATTACCATTAAATCATAGCCTGTATAGCACTCCACACAGATGTTTTTAGTTTCTGAAGCAGTAAAACAAACACGTTTCTTTTCTATTTCAGGATGGTTTTCTTTTAAAGGAAGTATTTTACCTGTTTGCATATTAAGACGTGCCAACATTTGTTTGAAAGAAGAAGAACTGGTAGGGGAAATCATTCTGCCTATAGCCAGCGTATCGCTGAAAAATTGATATACATCTGGGAATATTCCTTTATCCATTTCCATTTTCACGTTTGGCATATAGAAAGGATTAGCAAACGCACTATCCACATTGTAACTGAATATTTTTTGTTTTCCATAGTCGGATATATATAAATTCTTGCGTATATTGTCTATGCCAATATTCCCAAGAATTGTAATTTCACCAGGTCCTTGTCCCAATTCTCCTATACTTTGCACGTAAGTAAAATCCTGCATGTTAAAAATATGAATAAGCTGATTTGAGGATTTATGGTCTGCAATAATCAGATGATTATCCATAGAATATAAACGTGTTGTAGAGCCTATTAAAATATCGCCAGTCTGGAATTCTTTTACTTTCTGATAACAGTTTTCTATTTTGTTACGAACTGTCTGGTGCTTTTCGGTTGTTGCATTATTAGTGCAACTAGTTATGGCTAACACAATAAATAATATGTTTGCTATTTTTCTTAACATAAGTATTTGCTTTTAGAAAGAGAAAAACAAAAATTAGAATAAGATTCTATTATCATAAATTCTACTTTTCTCCTTCGTTTTTACTTTTAGAGAATTCATTCAATCAAGCTGTTCGGCTATTAATTCCTCTTTTTATAGATTTGCTTCTCTATAAGTCGGAAACCAGTAATGGCATAAACAACCATCACCATTATCCAAACAACCATTTTCGCACATTGGGTTTTCATCATCATCAGCCAATGCTTCCACATTAGCCACAGCCAACTCAGACATCACATCCGATTTCTGAGAGTTATACACATTAAATCCTGCTACCAGAGCAAACGCAGCAACAACTGTTGCTTTTAAAATATTTTTTTTCATCTCTTTTTGTTTTTTCGATGATTTATTAATCTTGTTTTCATCTTTTAACGGAAAGAACTCCACCGCAGAAAAAGCAAATACATGACTTGCAGATTCTGATTATTTCCATATATGCATACTCTTTGTCGACTATTTATTAAAAAGTAAGATTATATAGAAATAGCTTTTCCCCTAATGTGCATGAGAATGCAAATATAGTAAAAGAATATTTTATTCCTTGATAACCAGCTTCTTTATTTCCTCTCTCATCTGTTTTATTGCTGTGGATTGTATTTTCGGTTCTTTTTCCATTATCATCTTTGCATCCTATTCCAGTTTTTGTCGTTGATAACCTCCCAGTTCCGCATGTGGTTTTGCCTAATTTTTCCTCTATCCCGCGTATCCTATAGAATCCGTTCCTTATTTCCAGCGTATCTCCCGGCAACCGGTGAATCTTCACCTCCTTGCCTTCCAATGCATCCCAGATATTGAAGATGCGGGTTCCCATTATCCATTTGTTCACCAACACATTATTGCCTGCCTGTAAAGCGGGATACATGGAGTCGGAAGGAATATGGAAGGTGGTGAAAGTGGTGACCTGAAAGAAGAACCATAAAATTACCAAGACACAAAGATAAAAGAAAAGGCCCGATTACCTATTTTAGCTAATATTTTATTCTTAAATTTATATTATCAATCACATCTCATACTTCATTAAAATGGATTCCCTCTCATCTTCTGGATACGTTACAGCGTATATGCAATTTGAGATTTCATCTATTGCAATATTTTTTAATAAATTATTAACTTTGAAACCTTCTTTTAAGTTCCCATTCCAATCAAACTTTAAGATGTAACAAACCTTTCCTGTTTTCCCAAAATCTTTATTGGCAATACCCCAATATAAAGCATAAATATGCTCTTTTGTTGAATATAGCATTCTGTAAGTTCGTGTTGTTTCGTCATTTTCTGATGAGCTATAGATATCTTGATTCCCATCTTTAGTATGCCTTGAAACCATTTTAGCATTCATGCTAAAATACTCTCTCACCTTTATAATTTTATTATTTTCAAATCGATAAAAGACGAGTTGGTCATGGAAATATCCCGCAGCAACAAATCGAGATTGATCTAAATTAGTACAGAGAGTCGTTTGGTTTTTTAGAAAAAAACTATTTTCAACTTCCACACCGGTATTATCTCCGGGAAAAACACCAAATTCCGCAATAATATCCGCTTTAGAATTCAATAAAGCAAATTGTTTTGCATTAAAACATCCATTTGCTAAAAAATAATCCCCAAACGCAACAATATCATAGGGACAATCTGCATTAAATCGCACTTTACGATGAAAAGTATTATTATTTATTTGAATCTTATGCTCATTAATTTTATAGAAAGAAACTTGTCTTAGCATTCCATCAAAAAAAGCCAATGAGTTATTTTTTGAATTATAAGTTATATCTCTTAAATTAAGAAATTCATTTGGCCCTTCTCCAATATTAGCAATACGTTCGATTTTATTGGTATTTATCAAATCAATCATCGTTATTTGTTTACCTTCATATTTATCTATCATTAAGAGCTTATTATCCACAATATTCATTTTTAAAGGCCGTCCAATAAACAAATCTGATAAAATTTGTTTTCCCTTT
>ULQW01080607.1_pt1 | contig 11442 bp, 9 predicted proteins | sample 1954921 | NCBI WGS metagenome assembly ULQW01 (sample SAMEA4835666, study PRJEB28245) | human gut metagenome | biome: gut microbiome; material: fecal sample | place: Denmark | collected 2008
ATGACGATCTGCGCCTTTTTGCCGCGCTTGCGTGCGATGCAGCAGATGCCCGCCGCTGCGCCGACCACATCCATGTCCGCGTGCGCGTGGCCCATGACGAAGATCTGGCCTGCGTCGGAAATGAGCTCGCCGAGGGCGTTGGCCATCACGCGGGATTTGACTTTTGTGCGCTTTTCGGGGGACTTGGCCTTGCCGCCGTAGAATTCAAAGTCAAGGCGGTTGCGCACGACGACCTGGTCGCCGCCGCGCGAGAGCGCCATTTCGATCGAGAGCATGGCGTTCTGATAGAGCGTTTCGTAGTCATCCACGTCCTTGCCCACGCCGATCGAGAGCGTTGCGGCGACGCCGTCCTCAGTGACGACGCTTCGCACCGCGTCGAGCACGGAGAATTTACCCTCAAGCAGCTTTTGATACTCCTGCTCGGTCGTGACGAGCACGTAGCGGTTACGATCGAATTTGCGCAGCAGGCTGTGCGAATCCTTGAGCCATGTGCTGATCTTTTCGTCGATGGCGGCGAGCACTGCACTGCGCGACGCCTCGCTGCCAGCCTTCATCAGCTCTTCGTAGTTGTCGATCACGATGATCGAGACGATGGGGCGGCGGCTCTCGTTCTCCTCGCGCAGCGAGTCCTGCTCGGTTACGTCCGTCCAGTATGTTGTGGCAAGAAGGCTCTGTCCGCCGCGGCGGGAGGAGGGATGGCTCAGATTGCCGAACACGCGGAAGTGGCGCCCGCCCATCACCACCGTTTCGGGGCACTCGCTTTTACCTTCGAGCAGCCAGTGTGTCGGAAAATCGGGGAGAATATCGTCGATGCGGTTGTCAAAGATATCCTCGCGCACGCCGGTGAGCTGCATGAAGCTGTCATTGCTCCATAGGATCTCCTGCGTGTCGGGGCGGAAGACCATCATCGCGAACGGGGCCGAGAGCATCGAGGCCTTGTCGGCGGTGGTCATGTCGTCGGTCACGTCGTCGATATACTGGCGGATGCCCTCGCGGCGCTTCTGCGCCGTGTGGCGGAAGTACCACCAGAGAAACGCCATCGCCGCAGCTTCGCAGATCGCGAGCGGGATGCTCACGCGCACCGTGACGGCGGCAAAGAGAAAGCCGACAAGAAAGTAGAGCCGGAAGCTGGGGTCTACCAGTTTGCTGATCTTTTTGTTCCGCATAATGAATCTGCCCTCCCGTTATGATCGACATTACTGCGGCAAACCGCGGGAATAATCCATTTCATTATAACACGGCGGGGCGGGCGGATACAATATCAATATTTTATTTTTCGGCGTCGACAAAAAATGTGGTATACTTTTGGTGGAAAACGTGCTATACTATCCCGTAATAGCGGATGGCCGCGCTGGAAAAATGCGCGCAAGAGCCTCCGCGGCAACAGGTTTTGACCGCATTTTCGCGGTTCTCATAGAAAGTCCATAGGGATCCAAAAGGCGCCGCAGGTGCGATCGCTTCGTGAAGCAGGGCGAAGTGAGAGCACGGACGTCTCCAATGCTTTGCGCTTTTTGGTCCGGACGCACATGACAAAATCAAAACAAATCTATCGTTATTCTATTGTGAAACGAATCAAAAGGAGTTGAACCAGCATTGGCTGAACAGTTAAAAATCATCCCTCTCGGCGGTCTCAATGAGATCGGCAAGAATATGACCGTTTACGAATACGGCGGCGAGATCATCGTGGTCGACTGCGGCATGGCCTTCCCCGGCGACGACATGTACGGCATCGACTGCGTCATCCCCGACGTGAGCTATCTTGTCAAGCACAAGAACCGCATCCGCGGCATGTTCATCACCCACGGGCACGAGGACCACATCGGCGCCGTGCCCTACATCCTCAAAAAGGTGAATATTCCCATCTACTGCACGCGCCTGACCGCGGGACTCATCCGCTTAAAGCTCGAAGAGCACGGCCTTCTCAAATCGACGAAGATCGTCACGGTTGAAAGCGGCATGACCGTCAAGGCCGGCAAGTTCAGCGTGGAGTTCATCCACGTGAACCACTCCATCGCGGACTCTGTCGCGTTCGCCATCCACACAGGACTTGGCACCGTTGTCCACACGGGCGACTTCAAGATCGACTCGACGCCCATCGACGGCGAGGTCATCGACCTTGCCCGCTTCGGCGAGCTTGGCAAGCAGGGCGTTTTGGCGCTGCTCGCGGATTCGACGAACGTCGAGCGCCCAGGCTACACGATGAGCGAGCGCACAGTGGGCAGGACCTTCAACCGCCTGTTCCAGGGCTGCAAACAGCGCATCATCGTCACGACGTTCGCCTCGAACGTCCACCGCATCCAGCAGATCATGGACGCCGCGGCGGAGTGCGGGCGCAAGGTCGCCGTCACGGGCCGCAGCATGGAAAACGTGACAAAAGTCGCCATGGACCTCGGCTACATGAAGCCGCCGAAGAACACCGTCGTCGACATCAACAAGATCAAGTCGATGCCGCTGGAAAAGCAGGTCATCGTCACCACCGGCTCGCAGGGCGAGGAGATGTCCGCCCTGTACCGCATGGCGTTCTCCCAGCACAAGCAGATCGAGGTCGGCCCCGGCGACCGCGTTATCATCTCGGCGAGCGCCATCCCCGGCAACGAGAACACCGTCTCGCGTGTCATCAACGAGCTCTTCCGCAAGGGCGTTGAGGTCATCTACGACCGCGCGGACATGCTGCACGTCTCGGGCCACGCATGCCAGGAGGAGCTCAAGATCATCCACGCGCTGACAAAGCCCAAGTATTTCATCCCCGTGCACGGCGAGCAGCGCATGCTCCAGCTGCACAAGGATCTCGCTCTCCAGATGGGCATGGACCGCAAGAATATTGTGATTTGCGACAACGGCGATGCCGTCGAGATCGGCGCGCGCTCGATGAAGTGCGTGCCCGGTTATGCGCCCGCGGGCGAGGTGTTTGTCGACGGCTACGGCGTCGGCGACGTCGGCGCGGTCGTGCTGCGCGACCGCAAGCATCTGGCGGAAGACGGCATGGTCGTCGTCGTGCTGCCCATCTCCGCGCAGAACGGCGACCTTCTGGCCGAGCCGGAGATTATCACGCGCGGCTTTATCTACGTCAAGGATTCCGAGGAACTGCTGCAGGACCTCAGAAACCTCACGATGTCCACGGCGGAGGCCTACCGCGGCAAGCGCGGGCGCGACCTGAACGAACTCAAGGGCGCGATCCGCAGCGCGGTGAGCAACTATCTTTTTAAGGCGACGAAGAGAAGCCCGATGGTTTTACCGGTTATCACGAAACTTTAAAACAAAGGAGCGGCTTTGCCGCTCCTTTGTTTTAATTGGGGGCTTGCAGGCCGCTGCGCGCATAAAACGCCCGCCATTGGCGGGCGTTTTCCACACTTGCGGCCTGAGAAGTGTAAATTGTCACGCACATGGAAATCGGCGAAGCGCCGCCAGTGGCGGATGAAGCGAGCCGGTTTCGAGGAAGTGGCACGATTGGCGCGCCCGAAAGGGCGCGGGAATCGTAATGCCACGACGGTGACGTCAGAAAAAACGATTCAAATTTATTTCGCGTCTGCGGACGCGAAAGTCTGCGACGCTTTTTGCCGCTTGCGGGCGGCGGGGGTTGAATTTTGGGGCAGGGAATGCGAGAGCGTTCCCTGCCTTTTTGTATTTGCGGAAAACTTTGGGCGATGGCAGGGAGGGCATTCCGTTTTTTCAGTTGACGGGGAGAGAGCAATATGATACTTTATCGGTAGACGATATATCGGCTACCGTTATAACGTTGGCCGAGGAAAGAAGGATACCACATGGGAACGACGGCGCTGACCGAGGCGGTCTTTTACATTTTGCTTTCGCTGGATACGCCGCTGCACGGCTACGGCATCATGCAGAACGTAGAGCATTTGAGCGGCGGGCGTGTGCGGCTCGCCGCGGGCACGCTCTACGGCGCGCTCGCGACGCTGACCGAGCGCGGCTGGATCGTCTCGCTCGGCGACGAGAGCGAGGGACGCAAAAAGGAGTACCAGATCACGCCCGCGGGCCGCGAGGCCGTGCGCGCGGAGCTGCGAAGACTGCATGAGCTGACGCAAAACGGCGACAAGCTGACAAGCGAATGGAACTGAGAGGAGGATAACGATGGAAAAGGACACAAAGCGGGTCTGGCACCTTCCTTATTGTTTTTTGGAACCGGGGGAACTGGAGCGCAAATTTGCACGTCTGGCGGCGCAGGGCTGGTTGCTGGAAAAGTGTACCTATGGCACTTACACCTATCGCCGCGGCGAGCCGAACGAGTATGAATACCGCGTGCAGTACATCTACGAATCGCGTGACGGCCAGCGTACCGACTATGTGAAAACGCTCGCGGACATGGGCGTCGAGAAGGTCGGCGATATGGGTTCATTCCTTGTACTGCGCAAGAGAGCGGACGGTGCGCCGTTTACGCTCTATTCTGACCTCGATGCGCAGATCATGGACGCGCGGCGACTGATGCGGATAAAGATCATTCTGGCGGTCGCGTTTGCGCTGCTAGCGGCGGACTGGTTCTATAACACGTGGGTCTGGTATGATCTGGCTGTCAGCTTTGACGCGATGTATGCCGACCTAAGAGAGACCTATCACCAGCCAAGTTTTTTATCGCTGCGGCTATGGGGAAAGCACATCGTCTGGTATGCGGTGCTGGGCGTGCTGGGTACCACCGCGGCGGTAAGGACCGCAATGCAGGCTGCCCATGTGGGGAAAACGTATGGAGAATTGAAGCGGAAACGCCTGATCGAAGAGTGAAAGGAGAATCGCCATGGTCAAGGACAAGAAGGTGCTGCCGCATTTGTCAAGCTATGCCAACGATCCCGAGCGGATCGAGGAGCAGGCAAACCGAATGGCAAAAGAGGGCTGGATTCTTGAAAAGTTCGGCTCGCTGTTTTCCACCTATCGACGCGGAAAGGCGGGCGAGTACGAATATCGCGTGCAGGTGAAGGAAGCGGGGATAGACCGTCTTACCTACATCGCAGAGCTTACAGAGTTTGGCATTGAAGAGGTCGGCGGCGTGGGAGACCTGCTCGTTCTGCGCAAGAAGGCGGACGGCACGCCTTTTGATCTGTACTCAGACCTCGATTCCCTCATCGCCCAGCAGAAAAAAGCCGTGCGCTACCTGCGCGCAGGTCTGCTGCTGAGCCTTGGCTGGATGAGCATCACGCTGATGAATATTCTAATGACGCTGATGAATGCGAACGTGATCGGCAAGTATGCGGGTATGGCCGCCATAAGCTTCCGCTCGTCGCAGGTATTTCTCCTTGCGGCGTCGGCACTGCTCCTGCTCATTTGCATCGTGGGGATTGTCGACTGCCCGCGTGGACTGCGCCGCGCGAAACGGAAGATCGCGGCGCTCGAGGCCGAGCGCGTCGTGCAGGAGTAAGGTATCTTGCAAAATGCCGCCGGGCGTTGTACAATATCTCGTCGAAAGAAACAACGACCGGGAGGAAAGCCGACATGATCCAGGATATCGAACCGAAGCATCTTTACAACGAGTGGAAAAAGAACGCCGTGCCGAAAAAGAGCAGCGCCGTGGTGCAGTTCCGCGGGCAGGACCTTTTGTGCCGCATCGACGACAACGGCCTCAAGTTCCCATCGCGCGCGCAGTTTACCGAGCCCGACGAGGCGTTCACCTATCTCTTTGAGCTCGACGGGCGGGAGTATTACCTGTTTTTTGACGAAAATGAGCGCGCGCTCGACGGCTACTCCTACCGCAACATCGGCCTTTTCCGCACGGAAAAGCCCAAGGAGCTCGCCTATGCGGCGGTCAGCGCGTGGCACCTGTGCTCGTGGTACCGCGACGCGCGCTACTGCGGCCGCTGCGGGGAAAAGCTCGTCCACGATGGGAACGAGCGCATGATGCGCTGCCCGAAGTGCGGCAACATGATCTTCCCGCGCATCAATCCGTCGGTCATCGTGGCCGTGACGCACGGGGACTACCTGCTGCTCACGAAGTACGCCAACCGTCCCGGCGCGCAGCGCACGGCACTTGTCGCGGGCTTCACCGAGTTTGCCGAGAGCTTTGAGCAGACCGTACACCGCGAGGTGATGGAGGAGGTCGGGCTCAAGGTCAAGGACCTGCGCTACTATCGCTGTCAGCCCTGGGGCATCAGCGGCAACATCATGATGGGCTACTGGTGCAGGCTCGACGGCGACGACGATACCATCCATCTCGACAACTTTGAGCTGGCGGACGGCGCGTGGGTCAGCCGGAAAGAATTGCAGGAGACCTTCGTCAACAACGGCATCGCCCTGACGGCGGAGATGATCTCCGAATTTGCCGCGGGACGGGACCCGTACAGCTTGGAGAAAAACAAGTGAAAAAGGAAAAGCGGCTGTCTCTGTCGAGACAGCCGCTTTTTTCATATGAAACCGATCGACAGCAGGCGCATGTTGTCCCACTGCGCGAGCTCGCGGAGCTCTCCGCCGTCGTACTCGTACAGGGTGCACGGGTCCCACCAGTTGACGTTGAGCTTAACAAAGGCAAAGTAGCGCTGACCATTCACAACGATGATCTGAAAATCGAAGATCGCATGGTCGATCTGATCGGCGGCAGCGTGCATCATGGCGATCATCGTTTCGTTGGGTTCAACGACATTGCCGACAGAATCATAGAGCGTGGTGGCGACAAGTGTGTTGACCCTGTGCGAGCGAAGCGCGGAGGTGTCAAAGTCTGCGTAGTCTGCGGTGTAAAAGACACAGGCGTCGGGCGTGAAGGCGTCGCAGGCGCGGCTTTTGCCGCTTGCATAGACCGTTTCATAGACGTAGGCGGCGTCCTGCTCGCCGGCTAATTTGAGCGCAACGTGCAGGATCGGCTCGTCGGATTCGTTCCGGACGAAGAAAAGCAGCGCGAGACACAGTGCGAAGCTGAGCAGTGCGGCAAGTATGCGTTTCATCGTAAGCCTCCTTGCACTCCGGCGCTCAGAAGAGCGCGGGGACATAGTCGACCGCGTCGGTGATGCCGCCCGCCTGACCGGCGAGCGACAGCTCGAAGCGGTAGACCGGTTGATAGAAGCCCTTGGAATCGGAGAGGTAGTCGAGCGTGCAGGAGCGCACCTCAATTTGCTGGACGCTTTGCGCGAACCACGCACCCTCGAAGCTTTTGCCCGATTGCATCGCGGCGAGTGCCTGCGCGGGGGAGAGAATAGGCTCTTCGCGCACGGGCGCGAGCGTGGTGATGCGGTTTTCGAGCTGCGAGAGCGTCGATTGACCGTCGCCTTGTGTTCTCAGATCACAAGTGAGCGTGCCGTGGAGGAAGCCTCCCTCCGTGGGGAGAAGATCGGCGGAGAACACCGCGCGGTAAGAGGTCTCGCCATACGGCGAGAGCGTGAACGCAGCGTCGGCGGGGACGGAGAAGCCAAACTTGTCGAGCGTTTCGCGCAGCATGTCCTCTGTGACACCAGACGCGGGCGCATCGAAAACGGGCGTGTGATCGCGCCCAAAGCTGTATTCCCACGTGCCGTCGTGCAGGGTGACGTCGAGAAAGTCGCCGGAAGAGTGGTTGGCGTAGATCACAAGGTCATCGTAGTAGTACGCATCCGGAAATTCGACGCCGTGCGCGGCGGCAAATTCCGCGGCGAAGCGGTCGGCACCCGCGTTGTCGAGCGCCTGCGAGCGATAGACCCAGGCGGTCTTGCTGTCTTCGTCGAGCGCAAAGTCGACCGACCAGCGGACGCCGCTCAGGTCCGCCGTTGTGACGGAGGCGTCGCGCAGGTTACCGTAGGGCTGCGCGGCGTAGGAAATGAAAATGGCGGATAGTGCGAGTGCGAACGCGGCGGGCAGCGCGCAGTAGCGCGGCCACGTCCTGTTCTTTTGATGCAGCGCGAGCACGAGCATTGCTGCACACCAGCCGAGCATCGCGCCGAGCGTGTTGGTGAAGAGGTCGTCCACATCGCACATGCCGCTTCCGGTGAAAAGCTGCGTCAGCTCAATCAGGAGCGAAACGCCGAAGCCCGCGCCGAGCGCTGCGTACCATTTGCGAAACGGTTTCCACAAGAGCGGCAGCAGAAATCCCAGCGGGACGAAGAGCGCGATGTTGAGCAGCACGTTGAGCCAGATTTGCAGCGTGAAGCGCTGGTACGCCTCGCGCCAGGCAAGGAAGAACTGCAAGTTCCACTGCCGCGCGGCAAATTCATTCGGCTCGCTGCGCAGCAACGTGACGAAGACTGTGACCGCCGCCCAGCCGACGAGCAGCAGCGCGCAGACCGCCTTTCCCCACGGGAAGCGGCGGCCCTGCCTGCGGCAGACGGTGTAGCAAACGGCCAGAATAAGACCGCAGACGAGCGCGGTAGGCACGGCAAAGCACATGCTGCGCTGCAGCAGATAAAAAAGATAGGAAACAAAGTCGTGCATGAGCTCCCTCCCGATTTGATTTATCAGTTGGTTTCACTGTTCGCGGTTTTGTCCTCTTCGATGCGCGCGCTCACATTCTGCCGGAAGGCGAGCCACGCATCCTCGTTTTCCACATAGTATTTGGGGCAGATCTTGCCCGTCACGTCGTAGTGGCGGATGACATCCTCGGCGGGGTCAAGAGAAAACGTCTCGCACAGCCACGCGACGAGCGCTTCAAGGCTTTCCATCGTCGCGTCGTTAAATTTGCCCGTCTCATCGGCGTGGCAGACCTCAATGGACACGGTGTAGTCGTTCGCGGTGTTCGAGCAGTAGGCGATCTCCGTCAGCGGCACGCACTGCAAGATCTCCCCATCCAGCCCGACGACAAAATGCGCGCTCGCGTAGGTCTCGTGCGTCAAGGCGAGGTTGGCGAAAAAGCTGCGGTTCGCCGCGGCGCTCGTGCCGGGATTGCCGACATAGTGCACCACCACGCCGGAAATTTCCCTGAGCGGCGTGCCGGGGCGGGAGTATTCGTTTATCGGAATGTAGTCGACCGTGACAAAGTCCGGCACGCTGACATTCGAACCGGGGAGGTTCCGGTGCGCGAGCGCATAGCGCAGCTTCACGCCGCCGAGAACGAGCAAAACGAGCGCGAGCAGGACGAGGAAGGCTTTCTTACTCCCGGTGCGGCGGCGCCTGCGCCGCCGCTTTGTTCTTTCTGCCATGTCAGTTCACACTTTCCTCGGTGGAAACGTCCTCTGTGGCGGGGAGGGTGTGAATGCCGTCGTCGCTGGGCGGCGTTACGGTGTTGGATTTCAGCTCGGGCAGCAGCTCACTGAGTACTTGCAGGGTGTTGGGCGTTGAGTTATTCACATTGGGGCCGAGCGAATATACCTCCGGGCGGCCTTTTTCATTGGTGGACTCATAGTACAGCTCGGGCGAGAAGTGGGTGGGGGAATCGTACAGGTATTCCTGCACGGCGAAGATGTCGCTGCCGCCGTTATCGGAATCCTGAACGTCCTGCATCAGCGCGGCGTAGACCTGTTCGGCCTGCGCGGCGGTGAGGGCATAGTCCTTTCCACCGGAGTTATCATCGTAATAGTAGCAATAGCTGTCGAGGAAACGCGGCGTGTCGCCGAGGTGCTCGTAGCCGTAGCCGAGGACGCGGCAAAGCACGGACTCTCTGCACGTATAGAGCGCGTTCACGCGCGCCGTGACGGACGAGGGTGCGGTGAGATCACTTCTCCGCAGATAGAGTGAGTAGGAGCGCGAGAGCTGCGAGCCGTCCTTGAGGTAGTAGGTCAGGCGCAGGGAGAAGGGTTCGATGTCGTCATGATCGCTCTGAGAGAGCGTATCCGCGTCCCATGCGTCTGCGATGCGCGTCTGCTCGTTCCGGTTTTTGACGATGGCCTGGTGCGCCGCGGTGAGGCGGCGGATGGTGTCGGCATCGTCGGTCGTGACGTTCGTCATGCCGGAGAAGGTGTAAAAGGCGGATTCGATCTCGCTCTCGTCCGGCACGTGCTTTTCATAGCCCGTGAGGTCGAAGCTCATCGCAACGCCGAGCAGCACAAGAGCGAGCGAAACGATGACCGCGCCCTTTGCGCCCGCGCGGAAGACGCGGAAGCTCTTTTTGATGAGCATCTCGGCGACAAAGTAGCCCACAAGCCCCGCCGCCACCATGCAGAGGATCGTGCCGGGCAGGGAATCGCTGCCGCCCGAGCGGTACTGGCCGAAGAGGAAATAGTAGAGGAACTGCCCGAGGGCAACGGCGGTACAGAACGCCACGCCGTACTTGAAGATGGGCGTCGCCCACGGGAAGGCGACCGTCGAGCCGGTCATCTCGCTCTTGCGCGTGCGGTAGAGGAGCAGCGCGATGAGGGCGATGACAAGCCCCGCGAGCGCGTAGGCGGCGAGGATCATGAAAGAGCGGTGCTCAAGCGCGTAGGCAGTCACATAGTACGAGTCGCTCTCGCAGGTCTCAATCGAGGCGATGCTCACCTCGGTGTACATATAGAGGGGCGGGGAGAGGAAACCGAGCGCAACGTCGGTGTGCCCACTGTAGCCGTAGAGGAAATTGCCCGCAAAGTTGCGCAGCAGATATTCCATTCCCGGGACGAGGATATTGCCGACGAAATAGAAGACGGGTGCGGCGAGGATCTGCCCCGTCATCATCATGCACAGCGCGGCGAAGGAGTAGAAAAAGACGGCTTCGAGCATGGCGCTGCCCATGGCCGCGCCAGTGACACTCCAGAAGCTTAAGTGCAGCGGGGCAGAGACCGCCGCGCCGAGCAGGAACGTGACGAGAATGGTGGAAAGCTGGCAGAACAGTCCCGTGAGGTAGGCGGTCAGAAAGATGGTCTCGCGCCGCACGGGGAGCGCGTGGAAGCCGTTCGTCGCGCGGCTTTGCGTCAGGTGCGAGAAGGCGAGCATCGCAAAGAAAAGGCCGAAGACGAAGGAAATGAAGACGCCGCCGCGCACGCCGGTGTTGAGCAGCAGACTGGACGCATCCGCTGCGCTGTAGCTGCCCGGGTAGGCGGAAAGCGCTGAAAAGAGCGCGACCGGCACGAGGAAGAGCCACAAGGCGGTGTAGCCAAGCCAGAGCGGCCAAGTGTGTTTGAGCTGGCTGCGGAATAGGGTCTTATCAAAGAACGATGTCGCGGATCGCATAGTCCTCACCTCCCAGTTCATAGATGAAAATTTCTTCAAGTGACAGCGGCACCGCGTCGATAAAGATCGGGTGCAGCGCGGCGAGCTGCTGTTCCAGTTCCTCTGCACTGCCGCGGCAGATGAGCGTGTGGACGCGCCCGGTCTGCGCGTGGTGCAGCACCTTGATCTCCTGCGGCAGGGCGGGCAACTCCGCGCCCTCGAAGGCGAGCTGGAGCTTGACGGTATAGTCCTGCAATTCACTCAGCGAATGCTCAAGCAGGAGCTTGCCGCGGCTCATCACGCCTACGTGGTCGCACACGTCCTCCAATTCGCGCAGGTTGTGCGACGAGACAAGCACTGTCGTGCCGCGCTCGGCAACGTCCTGCAAAATGAGGCTCCACACCTGGCGGCGCATCACGGGGTCGAGACCGTCCACCGGCTCGTCGAGGATGAGATAGTCGGGCATCGTGCACAGCGCGAGCC
>ULQW01031791.1_pt1 | contig 11359 bp, 5 predicted proteins | sample 1954921 | NCBI WGS metagenome assembly ULQW01 (sample SAMEA4835666, study PRJEB28245) | human gut metagenome | biome: gut microbiome; material: fecal sample | place: Denmark | collected 2008
ATGTTTTCGGGCGCATGCTTCGGGTCGGAAAGAAAGCGTGTGTAAGAGGCATCCGTAAAGGTAGGCATAAACTCCTGCAAGGCACGTTGGTACTCCTCCTCAAACATCTTTGCGAACTTACCCTTTTCCACGTTGTCTTTATCGTAGATGCGATAACTGTCCACATGGTCGATAAAGAACAATGACAGCACTTTGATACCGCGAGCGAAAAGTTGGCGTTCACGCTCCAAATGGGTTTTGATGGTTTCTCGTATCTGATTGCGGCGGAGAATCTCCTCATTCACGCTGCCCACCACCTCACCGGGATGAAGCGTCAGTCCGTTGAGGAAATGCACGGTGTTGGTCAGTCCGTCTATACGTTCCACTTTAAAGTTATCGGCATATTCCTGCAAACCGCCGCTTTGCTCTTTGAGGTCGAAGCCCTCATTCACCAAGCGAATGGTCTGGCGTGTGCCACTGGTTGTCTTGACATCGAAGCCCAATCGAGCTTGTGGATTGCCTTTACTAATGACGATTTCATCTAGATAAACATAGCCATTGGTGGCTGTAGAACCCACTTGATGTACACTGCGTACTTCTATCTTCTTCACCAGCTTCTTGTTATAAGCGTCGATGGCATCGAGGCGATATACTTGGTTGAATATTTCACGGTGTGTGGCGCTGTATAGCAAGGTAAAGAGTGGGTTAAACAGTTTGATACCCTTTCGTGTGGCATTACTTTTATCCGTTCCCAACACGCTTTGCGGCTCGTCAATAATTAGGATGGGATTCGTTTTTGCCAAGATGTCAATAGGCTTTCGCGAACCGAACTCATCACGGCGTGAGAAGATGATACGGGCAGCGGAATCACCTGCGCGACCTTCCTTGTTTTTATCCTCGTTAAGCGAAGCATTGAAAGCCTGCGTATTGATAATCATTACATGAATGCCGTTATCCGAAGCAAAGGCATCAATCTTAGCAAGCTGCTTCGAATTGTAGATGAAGTATTGCATACGCTTACCATATTCTCCAGCAAAGTGTTCTGCCATACTCTCAAAACTCTTGAACACGCCTTCGCGGATGGCAATACTGGGCACTACAATCACAAATTTCGACCAACCATAGCGGGCGTTCAGCTCGTACATGGTCTTGATGTAGGTATAGGTCTTACCCGTACCTGTTTCCATCTCGATGGTAAAGGTGCGTCCGTCGCCCTCCAGATGCTCCACGGGCTTCAATCCTTCTGCCATCTGTATACCACGCACATTCTCGCAAATGCTTTCATTGTCAAGTACAAGGGGCAGATTGCCGAAGCCGTCGAAACTGAGCGCACCAAACTTGTTCAAGAAGGTGCGGCTGCCGTCGTGTTTGGGTTGTCCCTGAAATACGTCGCTCACGCATTTGGTGGCTTCCGCTTGAAAGCGTTGATGTTTATATCTTATTTTCACTTTTTGCCTCCTTTCTTACTTTTGTCGCTAATCGCCTTGATAGCGTTCAAATAATCTTGCTCCACATCGCTGAGTGTGCGTTGTTTATATTTACGATATTCAGTAGTGGCATGGTCCATTGCTTCTTGATGGGATACTCGGCCTCCATCCAGCAGGAGTTGTTCTCCAGTTGAGGTGAGTATGCGATCCAGATAGTTTGCCCAATCGTTCATGGTCATGGGTTGCTCTTTCTCGGCTTGGCGTTCTGCGAAATCAAGTAAAGCGATAATCATGTCAAGATTATAGAAGGTTGTCATGTATGACTTACCATCTGTGGCAGTTGTTCGGAATTTCCGAACAACTGAGTCCTCTTGTAGTTCGCCTTCTTCGAAAATGTGCTTAATATGCTCACTTACATTCGATTTACTCGTCTGATACAGCTCGCACATCTGCGCTTGAGTAAGCCATAAGGTATCTTCCTCAAGTTTCACATCTATCTTTGTCAGACCGTCATTGTCTGTATAGATTAGTATTTTATTGTTCTCTTCCATGGACACGTTAAATTACTCTGATATTATTAAACGCATCATTATCTGCCCAGTCCAAGGCTTGCTTGAACTGTTCGTAAATGTTGATTTTCTGAGCATCTTCTTTGAAGCAAGCATCACGGAAGAGTACACGCAAGGGGCTTTTGCCGGCCATCGCAGCTACTACCTTATCGGTAATACCTTCGGAGAAGCAAGCCACGAGATCACCTTCATTGACGGTATAGATGGTGCAACCGTCCACGATTTCTGTCTGCAAGGGCAAGTCCAAGCGGACACCCCATGCTAACATCGAGCCATAGAGCAGGTCGAGGTCGGTACGGTCAGCCTTGATATTGTTGGCAAAGAGGTCGAGCTGATCTTGCTTGTATTCCTTGGGCGAAATTGATACTTTCTCGTAGTTGCTTTCATCAAGGCGATAGACACGGAAGCCGGTATCGAGATTTTGTGTAGTAAGCGGAAAATCAGCTTTGATTTTTGCACCGGCACGACGGATGCGTTCTTTTCCTATTTCGCAGATATTTTTATAACCTTGGTCTTTCTTTGAATCACTTACTTCTTCAGGTAATTGAACAAGAATAAATTGACAATGCTTATCTTTTTCTGAATTTGTTTTCATCAGAGCATGTGCAGTACTTGCTGAACCTGAAAAGAAATCTAATACGATGGAATCTTCTTTCAAGTTAGCTAAAGTAATAAGACGTTGAAGCAATCTTACAGGCTTTGGCCCGTCAAATACACCTTTGTCACCAAAAAGAGATACTACTTCTTGTGCTCCTTCTTGACTATGACCAACTTCTTTATAAAACAGAATTGAGGTTGGTGCCATACCTTCATATTTCAATTCAGATAAAAAACGTTTTATTCTTGGTGTATTATCTCCATTAGGACCAAACCATATTCGGTTGTCTTGGAGTCTCTCTGCAAAAGCTTTTGCAGAGAGACTCCAGCAGCGTCCTGCTGGAGGCTCTACAATTTTCCCCGAAGGGGTCGTTATCGGATAATCACAAGCAGCATTATACGTTTTTACAGAAATGTCACTTGACATCCAAACTCCACGTGGATCATTGTCTGGATTAGAATACCGTAAATTAGCTTCTTCTGTTCGATCTAATCTGCCTATTGTGAAATCTTCAATCTGTTTGACGTACATCAAGATATAATCATGGCTATTTGATACATACTTTGCATCGTTCTTGGGAGAAAAAGCTCTTTCTCACACTAATTGTGCTACAAAATTATGTTCCCCAAATACTTCGTCACAAATATTTCTCAGATTGCGCACCTCATTATCATCAATCGAAATAAAGACAACTCCATCCTCCGTCAGTAAAGAACGAGCCACCAATAAACGTGCATAAATCATTGAACACCAATCCGAATGAAACTTACCATTCGTATCGGTATTCCTCCTGAAGCGATAGCCTAATTCGTCTACATTGCCAGCTTCGATATCCTCCTCGGCGGCGGTGCGGGCAAAATCATCGTGATACACAAAGTCATTACCCGTATTATAAGGCGGGTCGATATAAATCATCTTCACCTTACCCATATACGAGCGTTGCAGAAGTTTGAGCACTTCAAGGTTATCGCCCTCGATATAGATATTCTTTGTGTTGTCCCAATCCACGGAATTTTCCACCACCGGGCGCAAGGTCTTATCGGTTGGTTTGGCAGCTTCCGCACGAGCTGCGTTCTTACCGACCCATGTAAACTGATACATCTCGCCATCGCCATCTGTGGCATGGTCGCCAAGCAATCGGCGAAGCACCTCGAAGTTTACCTTTCGAGAGATTTCACCCGTCTTGTCATCACGTACTTCGGTAAATGCCGAAGGTGCAATCTGATAGAGCGCATCAAGATTGAGTTGCGTTCCGTCTGCGGAGTTCAAGTCCAAATGTTTTAATATGTCAGCCATATATTTTGTTTCTTAATTGTTTTCTAATGTTTTAAGTTCCTCTTCCAACTTAGCAATCTCACGCTTCAAGGCACGGGCTTCACTGTTGAGTTCCATCTGTTTGGCAAACTGCCTTTCATTCCGTACACGCTTCTGCAAGGCTTCCGCTACCCGTCGCTTACGGGCCAATTCATCTTGCAATGCCATAATCTGTTTTGTATCGGTAGCATTGGTAGTACCGAATCCGGAGATTTGCCCCGCAAAAGCTTCGTATATGTTATCCAGTGATGAACCTATCAATTTTAACTTTACATTCGCCTGCGGCATCCATTCTGTGTGGAAAGTTTTCAAGATATTGAATCGTGTCTTATCCACATCCGTCCATTCCTTGTAGTTGAGCAACAATCTACCACGATTGACATATTGCAGCACAAACACCACATGGCGCGGCATCAGACGGTCGATGGCAAGAAACACATCATCCGGCGTATCTTTCACTTTGAGCGTCACCAAGAACACCACAATTTCATGCACCGCCTTACCCTCGTCCACATTCATGGTGGATGGAGTCAACTTATAGAGCCATTGTATGCGTTCCACATCTTCCACAAATCGCGTCTTTAAGCGTGTGTTAATCTCCAAATGCTTGTAAAAGGCTGTCTTGGGTACCAATCTGTCCACGTGCGTGGAGGTAGGAAAGTTAAGTATATTGTCCATTTTGTCTCATCTAATTAACCTCATTATTATGATGCCGTTCATACGAATCCCATAAAAAGCGCACGAGAGTTGTACTACTTCCAATTGCTAAACTAGCATGACGAGATTCAAGCCCTTTATATGAACTGGACTTGCCATGTCCGCTACCATACAGATTTCTCAGTTCTGCAACGCCTTGTGCAATAGCTTTAAGATTACCAAGAATAGCCTTTATAGACTTAGCTCCTTTAACATCATCAGAGATATTTTTAGGCATCAGATGAAAATGTTTGAAAGTTTCATCAACAAGACGTGGAACTTCCCAATCTTTATCTACAGTACAGCCTTCAAATTCAAGTATTGTTTTACAACAACTTTCAATTAGTTCTTTAGCCTTACCAATTGCTTCTGTTGGATTTCCGTCCTTCAGATTGAGCATTAAATCAATTTGGGCTGATATGTAATCGCTGTCAAAAGCTTCTTTTAAAGTTTCAGCCGTAGCGGTCATAACCATTGTACCACCTGCTTTATCAAGTATGCTACGGCATTTTTTGTAAGCAACCGCACGGCTTTTACGATTTTCTTCATCATGTTCCTTCATTGAAGAAAGTTCGTAATATCTGATTAAATCGCTAAGTAGCTTCATTTTATCTTCATATTTTGCATCGTTGATATATGCTATCAGAGATTTGCCTTTTGAAAGTCTATATGTTTCACAAAGTGGAACGCCTATACTTTTATAGGTAAAAGCATCAAAATCAGCTGTACTAAAGTCCAGGACATAACCTCCTTCATTTAAGAAGTTGACTATAGTACCTATTTCTATATCAGATAATTTCATTTCTCTTTAATTATTAAGAAGGTTATCAACTCAAAGTCGTCCAAACCTTTAATTTCTCCATGCAAGGCTGTTGTCTCACCCACAGAGAAAAGGCTCTCAATGTCTGTTTCTTCCTTAATGCTTACGATGCTGTCAATAGCCATTTGGAGCAACGTGTTGTACTTGGTCATGCGGCGGCCGTCTTGCGTTTCACGGTTGACCGCAGCACAGAGCGCACGGTCATAATCGTTTTGATTTTTACAGAGCGCACGCATGATGTCGAGCAGTTGTTTAGGGTGCAGATGGTCGCAAATAACCTCTCCATCGTCTGCCAGATAGACCATGTAGAACGGATGCAGTTGATTCTTACGGTCAATATTAACGGCATTGTTGCGGTTCTTCAACACAAACATCACGCCCGGTTTCGCCAATTCGGAACCGGCTACCACCGCATTCAATCCGAAAGGTGCATGTTCAATATCCGGATGTTCCTTGACATATTGCAAGAGGTCAAGCCGAAACTCGTTCAATCCCAAATCCATGATGTTGATACCGGTGTCCATATCTTCAATATCCACCACTTCATTCTGTAACTTCTTTAGTTGTCCAAGGCGATATTCCAAATCGGCTTCTTCGCCCATAGAAAGCGGATTGCCGGTACCTGCTGCGGTAAGGATAGTAGCTTTCATTCGACTTTCGACACGTCCTTTGAGCTGAATATAGTCGTCAAGTTCCATATCCGGCCAGTAGTTGACAAGCTGGATTTGTTTGTTACGGCTACCGATACGGTCGATACGCCCGAAACGCTGGATGATGCGTACGGGATTCCAATGGATGTCGTAATTGATGAGGTAGTCGCAATCCTGCAAATTTTGGCCTTCGCTGATACAATCAGTAGCTATAAGTACATCAATCTCATCCGTGGCATTGGGAAAGAGGGCTAAACGGTCTTTCGACAAAGGTGAAAAATAAGTCAGCACATTATTGAACGACATAGGAAACTTCGGCAATGTGCATCTGCCATCGGTAGAGCCGGTGATGAGAGCCGTATCGAGTCCGCAGGTTTCCTTTATCTTCGTGGATAACTGCTCATAGAGATAATTGGCTGTGTCGGCAAATGCCGTAAATATAAGCACTTTCTTGTTTTCTCCATTTATCGGGTTACTAAACTTATGTTTCAAATCCCCGATAAGCATCTGTAACTTGCTGTCGTGTTCGGGCGTAATGTCCTTCAACATCAGCAAGAGCAGGTCTAACCGTTCAAAATCGGCTTCGAGATCGCGTCGCCAACTCACATAGTCCATGTCTGCCAATGAAATCTTCGACTTCTTGGTGGCAAACGGATCAGTGTCGCCTTCGGATGAATCCATATCATCAGTGAAAGAAGATACATCAATGGTTGCACCGGAATGTTTCTTGTCGTATGCATCTATCAGTTCCATTGTCTGCCGAATGTACTCATGGATGCGGTTAAGCGTCAATCGGAAAGAATTGACCGAACTCTCCAGACGTTTCAACAGGTTGGTGGCCATGAGTTTGCGCAAGCCTTTTTCACGCCCGTCAATAGACAGACCTTCACCATCGTAGTCAATACTGTAACCGTTACGGGCACAATCGAAGAGATAAAGCGAAGGGGTGTATATGGAAAGATTCAGGGCATTGAGCTGTTCGGCAATGTCCTTGAAATTGATGGCATCGCCCAAGTCCGTTAAACGCGGACGGCGAGACAAGGGGGCAAGCCGCTTAGGAAACTCGCCAATATCTTTCGTGTCGTAATACTTGATGATATGGCTACGACTACGTGCGATGGTCACGGCATCGAGCATCTGAAAAAAGTCAAACTGAAGACTTGACAGCAATCGTTCCGTAGTCCGTTCGCTTGGCTCCAACTTAGCCCAACGATTATAGGCAGTCTGAGCAGACTTGAATATGTCGTCAATGTTGCGGTCTAGTTCAAGGGCTTCGTTGATATTCTCCACACGCCCCTCGTATGCCAGTTGTAACTGGTTCTTCAAATCACCGAACCGATTATTGACCGGAGTTGCTGAAAGCATGAGCACTTTTGTCTTCACACCCTGACGGATGACACGTCGCATCAACCGCTGATAACGGTTCTCCTTGTGGCGGTCTGTTTCTACGAGCATATCAAAATCCGCTTCATCCTCTTCGTCCACATTACCGCCATTGCGGAAGTTGTGGCTTTCGTCAATCACAATCAAGTCATAGTTTCCCCAATTCACATGCTCCAAGTCGAGGCCATTGCTCAAACCACGGTCACGTGAAAGGTCGGAGTGGAAGAGGATGTCATACCTTAGCCGATCGGCAGCTACGGGGTTGTTTTTGTAATTGGCACGGAAAGTCTGCCAGTTGTCATTCAGTTTTTTAGGGCAAAGTACAAGCACCGACTTATTACGGTTCTCGTAATACTTGATAACCGCCAATGCCGTAAAGGTCTTGCCAAGACCTACTGAATCGGCAAGGATGCAACCATTGTATTTTTCCAACTTGTTAATGATAGCCAGCGCAGCATCACGTTGGAAATTATAGAGTTTATTCCAAATAATACTCGTTTTGAACCCCGTGCGTTCATTGGGCAACACATCTTCGCTGATGTCTTCCAAAAACTCATTAAAGATATTATGAAGAGCAATAAAGTAGACATACTCCGGTGCATTTTCTTGATATACAATGTCTATGTACTCCAATATACGCTTCGTTACATCCTCAAATTTCTCATCGTTATTCCATTGCTCATTGAAAATTTCCAGATATGCGTTTGCTGTCGGTGAAGGCAATACATTTACCACATTATACACATTAGCACCACGTTCACAGCCCAATTGTGTGGTAGTAAACTCATTAAACGGGAGGTAAACCCGTTGAGTTTCGTTGTTGACGTGCATAAATCCACCCATCTGTTCTTGCGAAGCATTGGAACGGAACTGCACTTTTCTACGAATCCAGTCTGCACACTCTTTGGCAATTGCTTTTTGTGATAATTGGTTACGAAGGCGAAGTTCAAAGTCTGTGCCATATAAATTACGTTCCCGGTTAAGTTTAGGGATGAAAAACTCCCGTTTCTCTTTCTTTGATTTATCCTTGATGAAAGCAGGAGACGTGAAAATAAAACGCAATTGCTCCACTTGCTCCAATTCTTCTTTCAATGCTTCGTAGGCATAGATGGAGAATGAAGCCGCAGCAATAGACACAAAAGTGCCTTTGGATAACCGTCCTTTGATGTCATCCACTACACGCTCGCTTATATTGTTTATTAATTTGGGATGTTCCATCCTCGTTTTTATTAAACCTTAATTCCGCGACACTTTACAAAAACAATTATTTAAAGTACTGAGCAATAAAATATTGCCCAGTACTTTGCCATGTCAGAAGATTCACTTAAATTAGTGTTGCAAAAAAAACATAAGAAATCTTCAACAAGCATGACAAAAATAAGCATAAAATCCGGTAAACTCACTTCTTTTGGAGGGATATTTTCAATTATGGAGCAATTTGATTCTATGCTCTCATCCGTAATCAATTCAACACTTTAGCAGTCCGATGGAAAGCGAACTATTGAAATAACAAGGAATAACATTTTTTTAAGTCACCAATCAGTTTTTCATCTCATTTTGCAACAACATTTCAACCCCCCAAAGCATCTGCTTCAAGCCATCAAGCCGCCACAGCCCATCCCCCTCCCAAAACACCTTCTGAAGTGGGGGTATCTCACTATACGACTGAGGTACCCTAAGTATACGACTGAGGGTATCTAAGTATACGACTGAATAGGGCTCAGTATAGATTTCCCACCCACAGAACCACATCCGGAACAAGCGTTGGCAAAAAAACAGTTTATGGAAATCGGGAAATACCAAGTGAGATTATACCTGATTCGGCGATGAAAGTGCAGCTAAAATCTTCTTGATTCTTCGAGATTCTTGAAGAATCAAGAAGAATCTATCATTCTCAGCAGCTTCCAATCACTCCCTCCAGCGTCTCTCCGTCGGCAAACAGCCTCCCATCCGCCTGCATCATCCGCTTCTTCAGGCGGAACTTCTGCTGGGACACGGAAGCGGGAGATACGGCAATGAGCGTGGCAATCTGTGCATTGCTGAAGTGCAGGCGGATAAGCATGCAGAGCTGGCTGTCGGCAGGCGTAAGCTGGGGAAAGCGCAAGACAAGGCGTTTGGAAGCACCCTTGTATACTCTGTCAGTAAGCTTCTGCAAGTAGTTCCACTGGCTGTCCGCAAGGAATTTGGGCTGGATGCGCAACTGCTTCACCACTTCGTCTGCATCTATCATGGCGGAAGCAAGCGCCTGCACCTGCCCGTCGAGCATCCGGACACGCTCGCCCTCTTTCCTCAACAGTTCCAGTTCGCGAGGCACAGGGTTGTCTTCATACTCCTTGAGACGGGCACGGAGTGACTCGTTTTCCTTATCCAGACGGCTGCCATGTTCCATGAGGTTCATCAGCGAGCTATGCACTTCTTCGCGCTCTTCGTCGGTCAGCGACATCTCCTTCAGGCACTCTTCCAGTTCCTCGCGCTCGCGTTCATTGTTGCGCAAGCGCTGTTCGTTTTCACTCAGGGTGACAAAATAGTTACGGTGACTACGTTCTTTCTTGAAACGGATAAGGCTGAACAGCATAGCACCGGAAATGCTGAACATAATCACAGAAAACACTCCCCAGAAAAAACGTTCGTAACCACTGACCGGCTTCAGCCGCACATGCCTGCCATCGGAAAGCTCCTTTATCTGATTATACTCACGGTGCAAACCGGAAATCAGGCGGACGGCCCGGGCACTGTCGACAACACCGCATTGCACCAACGAGTCAGCATGAGAAAGGGACTGTTCGTAGTTCATCAAAGTTCTATCGGCAGGTTTCGAGCAGGCTGTCAGCCCCAGAAGGAGAATCAGCAGGAGAAAAAGGAAGGTATATTTCATCTTGAAATTTTGCGTTTATAATAAGTAAGGTGTAAAATCGGTAAGGAACGAGCTTACTTCAACAGTTTTCATAATCAATGCATATTAATCGTTGCAGAAACAAAGGTAACACTTTCTTCCCACAATAAATAAAGAGGTACAAAGTTTTTCATTACTTTGTACCTCCTCTTTTTCTTCAACCTGCATTATCTATAGCCGTGAGTCAGCAAAAATCATATAGCTTAGAACTCACTCGTAAAGTGGAACTTGATATGCTTGAAGTCCATCTGCGCCATCTGCAACACATATCCGCTGTCGGCCAGGAACACATCCCTACCCTCGCGGTCTTTCGCCATGTACTGGTATTTGCGCTTCTTGAAGGCTTCCAACTCCGCCGCATCATCGCTCTCAATCCAGCAGGCCTTATACAGACTGAGCGGCTCCCAACGGCACTTCGCACTGTATTCGTTCTCCAGACGATACTGGATGACCTCGAACTGCAACTGCCCCACCGTACCGATAATCTTACGCCCGTTGAACTGGTTAACGAACAACTGCGCCACACCTTCGTCCATCAACTGGTCGATACCCTTGGCAAGCTGTTTCTGCTTCATCGGGTCGGCATTCTCAATGTACTTGAACATCTCCGGAGAGAAACTCGGAAGTCCCTTGAAGTGAAGCGCCTCGCCTTCGGTCAGCGTATCGCCAATCTTGAACGTACCGTTATCCGGCAGGCCGATAATATCTCCCGCCCAAGCCTCATCGACAGTTGTCTTGCGCTGCGCCATGAACTGCGTAGGCGACGAGAAACGCATCGTCTTGCCATGACGTACATGCAAGTACGGGGCATTGCGTACAAACTTCCCGGAGCAGATTTTGCAGAAAGCGATACATGAACGGTGATTCGGGTCGATATTGGCGGTTATCTTAAAGATGAATCCGGTAAATTTAGGCTCTTCCGGCTCCACCTCACGTTCTTCCGCCTTCACGGAACGGGGACTGGGAGCAATCTCCACAAAGCAATCCAGCAGTTCCTGCACACCGAAATTATTCAGTGCCGAACCGAAGA
>ULQW01001965.1_pt1 | contig 11350 bp, 17 predicted proteins | sample 1954921 | NCBI WGS metagenome assembly ULQW01 (sample SAMEA4835666, study PRJEB28245) | human gut metagenome | biome: gut microbiome; material: fecal sample | place: Denmark | collected 2008
GATGTCCGCAAACACTAACAGTTTGATGGAGAGACTTCCTTGCTCCATGGTCGAGTGTATCGACTATGGGCAGGAAACCACTCTATCAAAGGTGAGACATGAACATTCCGTCATCAGAGATAGACGACGAGTTCATTATTGTCGCACTGGCTGTTGGTGTCTGCAAGGACATTCCCACCCAGCTGTTATAATGCTTCGCCCCACACCAATCCCAAACCATGTTGCAATTTTGGTGAGAGTCTTCCATTCAAGATCTAACGACTATGAACAGAAGACCCTCCTCAAAAGGTGGTGACGTGAAAAGTCTTCAATCCATGCCCACTTCCGTAAGGATGGAACTAAACACTCCATTCTTTCTGAAGTGGGCTCTTTGTATTGATGACACTTCACTTTTGTCACCACTGACAGCAAGATGATTTGGAATTAGCCCACACGATACAGTTTTAACCGATTTCCTTTCTGGCGATACTATGGTTTCTTTTCTGAGTTATAATGTTCCTCCATGTCGTCCGTAGGATTTCGGGAATATTTTTCTGCGAAGTTATAGCGTCCTTCAACAAGTTTGCAAGTCGTGCCTTGTGAACAATCTTCCTTTTTCTACAAAAAGAGTATTCTTCACGTCAGACTTGCATGATTGTCTTGTACGCACTTCTGAAAGCAGAAAAATCTTCCCAATCCTGTCCGAAAGGACTTAACGAAAGGGAGAAAAAATCTTAGAGATATGAAAACAGATTTGAACATGCAAAAGAACAATGACAGCAGAGCCGAACAAGGTTCGAGCACTGCAAGAACTCAGGAGTGTGCAACAAAGACTAACCGCCTGATAACATCTGAGTTGCAGAAGAGATTGGCAGACTATCCTCTTTATTCACAGGATGGCAAGCATAAGGATGCTCTCTGCATTGCTGTGTTTTACCTTGGCAATATCCGCTGGTACATCATGGAAGGACAGCAGGAAGGCAATGACTTTACGCTCTATGGCATCGTTACTGGACTGCAAGAGACGGAGTACGGCTACCAGTCTGTAACCGAAATGGAAAGTATCACCTATGATGCAAGCGAGTACGGACTTGGCACTTTAAGGATTGAGCAGGACAAGGATTTCAAGCCTTGCACCCTTGCAGAGATTGAGGACGCAGAACTGCAGGCGTTTCTCTCACGGCTCTATGACAAAGACTAATATATAACCCTATAAACGCATAAGATTATGAAGATTATCGTAATGGACAGCGCAAATGTGCGCATCGAAGTTTTGAATGTTCCCGACCACATGATAAACGAGGACATCGAGCAGTTCTTGACAGAGCATGATTATTCGCTTAACAACATTTCATGGATGGCAGCCCCCATTGACTTTGTGCCGGTGCAATTCCATGATTACAGCATCAGCCAACCCAACGGAGAGTTTATGCATGCATCACGTCACGCAAGGCTCAAAGACTTTACCATCTATGACAGTGTGCAGGAAGTGAAAAACAGAGAGCAGGAAGAACTTGCAACCGCACTTCGACTTCATGGTGAAAGGTGGATGATGGCTATGAGTGGCACTTTGAGGGAGAATGTCCCATCGTAGCCGCATACGACTATGATGAGCCTTGTGACGTGGTTATCCTTGCTGTCAGAATGGATAAAGACGGAGACATCACTTTCATTGGTGATGAGAAGAACGACCGAGGCAATGAGCATGAGATTAAGGCAGATGACATCTTTGCTGGTCATATTGACTTCATCATTTCAGAGATTGGATAGTAATTCACTTTAGGGATAGGTGGCTACAATGCTGCCTATTCCTAATAATCACAAAGTATTATGAGACAAATATTTGTAGTTTATGAAACCGATGCATGGCATAGCATGAACCATCGAAAGTGTGCAGGCGTTTTCACAAGCAAATGGGCGGCAGTGAATGCCATTGTGAAGAACCATCGCATAGAGTTGGAAGAGTTCTTCGACAAGGACGAGATAGAACAAACCTCAAAACGTGTGCTGAAAGCAGAAGCAAGGCGCATACTCCGTAAGGAACTTGAAATTGCCTACCAGACCCAAGGCTATGAGACGAATTATGACATTGAGGTGTGGAACATCAATGAGTGGTATCTAAACTTATACGACCCCGAATGACTAACAAAGAGCGAAAAGCAGTATATCCTCTTTTACTATCTTGGTAAGTCCTATCATGTAGGGTTCACGTAAAGATGCTCTTTACTTCCTGTCGGACGGGTGATTAGGGAGAATTTTCTGCGAAGTTACCACTGTTCAATGCAAAATGGCAAGTCGTGCTTCGTGGACAATCTTCCTTTTTCACAGAAAAAGAGTATTCTTCACGGCAGACTTGTCTGATTGCCTTGACCGCACTTCTGAATGCAGAAAATCTTCCCAATCACAGTCCGAAAGGATTTAACGAGAGGGAAATAAAAATCAGAAGAACAATGAACATGGTCAAGGTTTACATCAAAGGACAAGAAGACAAGAACCTAAGCAGTTTCTTACGTTACTATCCTGCAAGAATAAAAAACATTGGGTTTGATGCTGTTTTTGACAGACAAATCATCTATGACTTCAAGGATGGTCACAACCATGCAGAAGTAGCCAAATGTGTTGCAAAGATGTTGGTGAAGAAGTATGGACGCAAGATAGGCAAGGTAGTCTTCTCTTGTGTTCCTGCAAGCAGCCAGGAACGAAACGAGGCTCGCAATAAGTATTTCTCCGAACTTGTATGCAGGCTATCGGGTGCCATTGATGGTTTTTCACATGTAAGAGTAAGAGGGGAACGTACTGCCGTTCATGGAACAAAAATAAAGAAAGAATTACGCATGAAGAGATTACAGGAGGGTATGAACATTGAGGTGGATGCAGATTTCTTCAAGAATAAGATAGTCTGCATTTGGGACGATGTGGTGACAACCGGCTCTTCCTTTTGTGCTTATAGTAATCAATTAGAACAGGTCGGGGCGCATGTTACAGATGGCATATTCCTCGGCAAGACATCATATAAATATGTACAGCAATGAAAAAAAGAAACAACAACTCATTTGACAGGGCTAAATCAGCAGCCTTCACAGGACATCGTTACTATGACTTCTCACGAAAAGAGATTATCAGGCAACGTCTGTCACGAGCCATTGTCGTAGCATACGACAATGGCATCCGAAACTTCATTTCGGGATTTGCCACAGGCATAGACCTTATGGCAGCTCAGACCGTACAGTCTCTGAAGCTCTCTCACCCAGGAATGGTGCTCACCGCCGCAATACCTTTCAGAGGACAGGCTGGCAGGTTCAAACCACATGACAGGAGGTGTTACGATGAACTTATAGAAAAAGCAGACGAGGTGATTGTATTGTCGGAACATTATTATCCGAGGTGTTTCCTTGACAGGGATGAGTTTATGGTATGCAATGCAGCACAGATTATTGCCTATTATGATGGTAGGGAAAGAGGAGGAACTTATTACACCATAAGAAAGGCAAGAGAGATGGGTATTTCTGTTACAAACTTATATTAGAACGCTTATGAATGAGATATTTGATATTGTTGTCATTGTCGTTGTCTTCCGCGTGCTGTTCGCTTTCTTAGGAGCATGGTGGCATGGGGACGAGCGCAATGATTTCAGACGGGATAGATAGTCATAGTTCTACATGTAATGACTAAGAATTGTAGTGGCAGCCTTATTGGATGCTTCTACAGGTGCATTATGTGGCTACACTTCAATCGGTGATAGACATTCAAAATGCTCTGTTGTCGAACAATTCCCCTTTTATGTCAATGATTTCATTTGCCTTGACTTGCGTGTTGTCGTCGAAGGTAATCCTTTGTTCGTACTCATCCCAGGACTTGACGGAACCCGAATGTGTCTCATATTTGCCACCTTCCTTCTGCAAGTCAGGAACAAAGTATGTAATGCAGACATACGGATGTTCGTCGAGGTGCGCTAAAAGCAACGTGATTTTCTGGTTGAGCACTTCACACTCACTCTCAGAGAGTTCCATCGCCTTGTCTGTCAGTCTTGCCGTTTCACTGATGGCTGCACTATGCCCTGTTAGAGCCGCAAACGGGGCAAACTGAGCTGCACGCTGGTACATGGTCATCTGCGGTCTGACCTTTGATACGTGGTGGGGCAAGTCAATGATATGGGCGTATTTATCCGTCATGCTTTGTGTCCTCCTATCTGTTTATTGCGTTCTATGGCTGTAGCCCCTTCTTCAAGGTTCAGTCCCCTGAGTATGGAGTTCTTGCCGAACTTGCTCTTGATACTCAATAATGTCTCCTGCATCCTTCGCTCTTTAGCCTGTGCTTCTTCCTCGGCTTTATGTTGTGCCTCCAATGCTTCATAGTCGGTGAACAGGTCTAACTGTATGGGAGTGAAGCTCGTTGTTCTGGCACTCTCTTCACTGATGACATGGTTGGTTGTTAGTGTCAGGCGACGTATCAACAGGTTGGGGTTGACAATCCGGTCGTAGAGGGATGCCACAGCCTTCATAATCTGTCTGGTAGATGAAGTGAACTTGTCTAAGTTGGCTGTCCCATGAGCGTGCTTCGGCACTTGGCGGCCATAGTGGTCTGTTGTGACATCGCCATGGTAGCTGTCACGAATGTCTGGGTTCGTCAAAGACTCGATGTCATAGCCTACTGTCAGCACCAGTTGGTCTGTAACGAGACGTTTGCTCACAAGGTCGAGAGCAACGGCATCCGCCATCTCCTGGGCAACGACCCTTGCTTTCTGAAATGTGTAGGGTTCTGTAAGCACCTGCCCGCTGCTTAGCGAATTGGTCTCTGGTCGATAGGCTTTCACATGGTCCATCGTGACAGGTTCCCATCCCCAGGCATGGTCGATAAGGAGTTCCGCATTCACACCAAAGAGTTTGTAGAGCAGTCCCTCACGCTCTACGGAACAGAGAGCCACATCGCCCATGGTGTACATGCCATACTGAGCAAGTTTCTCTGCTATGCCTTTGCCCACACGCCAGAACTTGGTGATTGGGGTATAGTCCCACAGCTGTTCCCGGTAACTCATCTCATTGAGTTCCGCAATGCGCACACCGTCCTTGTCAGCAGGAGCCTTCTTTGCCATGATGTCCATGGCTATCTTGCAGAGGTAAAGGTTTGTGCCGATGCCGGCAGTAGCCGTTATCCCGGTATTCTTCAGGACATCACGTATCATGGTCATGGCAAGTTCATGTGCCGTCATCCTGTATGTGTCAAGGTAAGCCGTTACGTCCATAAAGACCTCGTCGATGGAATAAACGTGAATATCCTCTGGAGCGACGTATTTCAGGTATATCTGATAGATACGTGTGCTGTATTCAATGTATTTAGCCATGCGAGGAGGGGCAGCAATGTAGTCAACTTCCCAGTCTTCGTGAGCTTTGAGCTCTTCGTCCTTCCACGACTTTCCCGTCAGATGACGGAAGGGGCTCTTGTACCTTCGCTCATTGTTTACTTCACGCAACCGCTGCATAACCTCAAACAGTCGTGCTCTTCCTCCAATGCCGTAGGCTTTGAGGGAAGGGGAGACAGCTAGACAGATGGTCTTCTCTGTCCTGCTCACGTCTGCCACAACAAGATTGGTGGTGAGCGGATCGAGACCACGTTCTACGCATTCCACAGAAGCGAAGAACGATTTCAGGTCGATGGCTATATATGTACGGTTGTCCTCGGTCATAATACTATTGATTGTTAAGATGATATGTCTCGCATATTCTTGCGATTTCCTTGATGAAAGCTTCTTCGGAAGACTGTTCCTCGTAAAGATATGCCAGCATTTCGCTTACCGCAAGTCTGTCTTGCGAGAGTATTTGTAGGGCGGTGATGCAAAGGCCGTGACTGTAGCCTAAATCTTGCATCATGCCAAACAATGCCTGCTCATTGGATGTCATGGTGGTATTCTTTTCTTGTCTTTGCCATAGCTTCTGTTGCCATGTCGTGTGTTTCGATGAGCAATGGGCTTTTGTGGTATGGTACGATTTTGACACTAACAGAATTGTTCCGTGTTTTCGCCTCGATACACTGGCTGATGAGGTCTGGATTGGCAGACTTCGCTGTAGGTGTCTTGTCAAAGTTCTGGATGTAGGCTACGTTGGTTAGGAAAAGAATGTCCGAACCGTCAGGCAGCTCGTTCATTACTTTAACCATAAGCGTTAGCATCATACGGAACTCTGTGGTATGCAAATCACTGATGACATCACGACTGATGATGCTACCGTCGTGCTCTATCACAACGGCAGCACCACCAGCACGTTCCTTGTGGCCATAATCACAAGACCCGCCTATCCATACATAATATGTTGTCGAGTCCTGTACCATCACTCTGCAGGTGCCCATTTGCAACGAACAGGAGAGACGATTGCGCCCTCTGCCTTCAACTGCTTCATGGCTGCATCCACCTCTTTGCGGTCGAGACCGCTGAGTTCTGCGATTTTACCTGCGTTAAGAGGCTGACCTGCCTCCTTCATTGTTGCTAATACTTTTTCTTTTGCGTCCATTGTTTTGATGATTTAATGTGTTAATTTTATATTGTTATGCTGTCTCCTTCTTGCCCGATGCACCAAAAGGGGACATCCTTTTCTTTGCAGAAAGGCTCCATGCGCCAAGCACTCTCAAACCCACTCATGACAAAGTGCATTGGGACAAACATTCCAACCTTGAAGCGTTCGATAAATTGACGCCCTCCAAGCGTATAGCCGTTGCCGATGCGTCCGTCCACAGGGAACATCACAAGGTCAAACGAGTTGGTTATCTTTCGGATGTCTTTCAGTTCACCAAGGAACCGCTTCTCCTCTGCCACAGGATTGATGTATTGACCAAACTCTTCACTGAAGACCTCTCCTTCAGGTGTGCCGTCAACAAGAAAGCGTGCGTACCAGTTGCACAGGTCGCCAGCATGAAAGATGGTTTTACCTTCTGTTTCAACAATCCAGCTCACGCCACTGTCATTGCTGCCTGTGGCTGTCACTTTCAGGTTCTCATCTTTCCATACCGTTCCTTTGGCCATCCATACATCGGCATCCTCTTTCTGCGCTCTTCTGCGTTTGAGTATATCCTTTGACAGGATATATGTGATGTCGTGTATGCTTTCCTTCCATTCGAAGATAGCTTTCGTGAAGTGGTCCTCATGGAAGTGGCTTGAAAACACGTACACATGTTTACATGTTTTAATGTACCCACTCATGACATCGGCAGGATCCATCCAGTAGTCAAAGACCAGGATGCACCGAGCCGTTTCAATAAGGAAGCCACTATGGAAGATGTATCTGAGTGTCATCATATATTATTTGTTATTGATAAATCTTATGGCATCTGAAGGTCTGACGGCATGTTACGTAGAAATCCATCTGCCTGGATGCGCATCAAACATTGTTCTGCTACCTCTGCCACCTCTTTCTCCTCTTTTGACTTTTGCAAGAAGATGGCAATTGATAAGTGAGAACCGTCGGGCAAAAGAACGATTCCAACATCGTTTCTGTCTTGTCTTCCGTCAGAAGAAGGAAAACCAGAACCTGTCTTGTGAATCAGTTTGCCGTCTTTGGGCAAGACTGCTGCTATGCGTTGCTGACCAGTATTACAATCTGCCATTGTATTCCAGATAAAGGAGAGAATCTTGTTGTCATCCCTATGAAGATAAAACCACTCCAAGATCCTTGCCATTTCTTTCGGAGTGGCTGAGTTTTCTGTGGCTCTATGAGGATTCTTTTTCATCTCCTTCTCCGTCAGTTGCACATGGATGTCTTTGAATCCAAGCGTATGGATATATTTCTCTACAGCATCCGGCTGTCCGCATGATGCAAACAAAAGGTCGCACGCATTATTGTCGCTCTGTTTCAATGACCATTCTATTAACTCTGCAAACGTGAAATAACGTGCACCTTCAAATATTGAAAGCATAGGCGACCATGTCTCAGCGTCCAGACTATCCTTGTGTACAAGAACAGAGTCGCTCAGTGTCAGTCCTTTCTTGTGCAAGTAGTCTGCTACGTATAAAGCCTGTGGAAATTTCATGACGCTATGCATGGCAAAAGCACTATCCTCCTGATGACCGCAATATAAATCCCCATTCATAATGCTTGCCCCATATGAAAAACATGGGGATTGACCTTTCGCCTCTGTAGTCTGGATGTAAGCCAGGAAAAAGGTGAGAAGCATAAAGAGTAGGATTTCGCTCACTCGTCGAGTTCCTCCCGTGGGGCTAAATATGATTTGATGTATCTTCATCTTTCCTTTCTCTGTTTATTGAGTTATGGCCACTTTGATAACTCCATTTCGCTTCTGCTCAAAAAGTTCATAGGCTTCAGCTATCCTCTCCAACGGAAAACGGTGGGTGATGAGCGGTGTGGTGTCAATCTTTCCCTCCTTGATGAGTTGCAGGATCTCTTCACAGTCACAGCCATCCACACCTCCTGTCTTGAAAGTGAGGTTCTTGCCGTACATTTGTGGGAGTGGAAGCATCTGAGCTTCATCATATAGGGCAACTACCGTAATTATGGCATTTGGACGAGCACATTGCCAAGCGAGTTGGAATGTGTCGTTTGCTCCAGCTACTTCAAGAACTCTGTCAGCACCACCATTGACACTGTTTTTGATAACGAACTCCTGGCACTCTTCGGGAGTAGTCAGAAGAACTGAAGGATAGTGCTTACGAACAAACTCACGTCTCTCTTCAGATTTTTCGCAAACGATGATACGCTTAGGGTTCCTCAGCATCACACAAATAAGGGTGCAGATACCTGTAGGACCAGCTCCGATAATCAGAACTGTATCGTCTTCTGTTATCTCAGTGATACGTGCTGCCCAGAATCCAGTAGCTAGTACGTCACCTACAAACAATGCCTGTTCATCGGTTACTTCTTCAGGAATACGGTTCAATCCTTGGTTTGCCAATGGTACACGGACGTATTCCGTCTGACCGCCGTCAATGCGACAACCCAATGCCCAACCGCCATGTGGTGAGGCACAGTTGTTCACGTAGCCATTCTTGCAGTAGAAGCATTCTCCGCAGAAGGTTTCTACGTTCACCGTCACTCTGTCACCTGGCTTTACGGCAGTCACCTCAGAACCGACTTGTTCAACGATTCCCACCATTTCATGACCAACGGTTATTCCTGGCACAGCACGAGGTACACTGCCATGCTTGATATGGAGATCACTTGTGCAGATGCTTCCCAAAGTCACCTTGACGATGGCATCTGTAGGTTCTATGAGCGTTGGCTTTGCTTTTTCAAGCAATGCGAACTTTCCTTTTTCTATGTATGTGTATGCTTTCATTATTTACTCATACCATTCGTTACCATTTTGAATTCTCATGGAGCTCAGCATCGTAAATTAACTTTGTCACACGTTCAAAATCAAGGTATCTATTTTCAAATCTTCGGAAGAGGTCTATCTCAGGAAATCCTCTGATAAGCGCAGACACAAAACTTTCCAATGTTACAGATTGGAATTTGTATTTATACTCATCCTTTAGAATTGATTTTAGGCTACTCTCATCCTCCTCATTGCTTATGTTTTCTTTTGGAGACAATATGATGGATATAGAATCGTCAAGATGCTCATGTAGCCTTACTGTTTCGGTCAACAAGAAATTTCTATATACCTGTGAGAGTTTTATGTCTCTCTTGGTAATCCCTGCAATCCCTTCGTCCGTCAACAATTGAGAGATTCCAATGTTTTCCGTAGCTTGTCTTATAGCAAAAGACGGATTGGAAGCCGGATTCGTTCCCAATATGTCTGTATATTTTGTCTCAATTGCGATAATACCATGCTTGCCATCAGTTCTCTCATACATAAAATAGGCATCCATCGCTGTTTTGTCATTCAGACATTCTTTGTAGTATGGGGGTATAAATTCGATACCGACTTCTGTGATTTTGCTGAATGTCGATGAATCTGAATTAGTGATTTGTTCAGCTACAACCTTGGCAAGTTTGTTTTTCCCTTCATCTGTGTGAACGATGCTCATTAGAGGAACAAACAAATTGAATGCCATAGGCTGGCTTGACAGGAAATTATTGAATAGCCTGTCCTCATTGATGGTTTCGTATGACTGCTTTTGTTCAATACGCCATTTTGCGTATTGAAATATTTCTTGACTTAGGAAGTTGCATCCTGTTTCACTTCCGTCCGTTGCCAGGTTGGGGTGGTAGTATGTTGTCCCTCTCTTTGTTATAGAACCACACGGAGATCCCGATTCTTTTCTGTGTATAGCCTGTAGAAGACGTGCTTTGCGAGTAAAGGCATTATCTGTCTTCACAAAGTATCTGCACTGAGGATTAACGGATGAATATGAAAGATAATCTTTCAGTTCGCATAGTCCATGATTATTCATATTCTTATTGTGGTTTAAAATGTTTATTTATTCAAAAGCAATTACGGCGCATGTTCCGCGCTCGCATTTCAGTTCGATGTAATATTTGTTATCATCCACATAAACAAGGGGAGTGAGTTCTTCGCCCTGACGTGCTGCCACTTTATATTCTACCCTGACTCGTTTGATAATGAAGTCAGAGGGGATAAGTTCCTGAGCAATACGGATGTAGCAACAGTTGTTCATGTGGTGATTGTAATCAATGTCATCCCGTGTGACTACGACAGGAGCACATACTGTTGGCTCAACTTTTGGCAGACGTACACGACGGTCACAGTATTTCATCGGGAACTTCTCGTCCATGGTCAACGAGTCTATCATCTCTTGCGGCAGAGGACTCAGCTTTGCTGTCTGTAAGTCGATGAATGCCCCCATGCTGTAGCTCACGTAACATGGTTCACCTTGTTCATCACGGATGATGTCATTACGGAATCCGAAGAGTGGCTTGCACTCATAGATACTTGTTGATATTGTCAGCTTCTCGCGCAGTTCCGGCACTCGTATGATGTCAACCTGACGTGCAGCCAATAGCTGGGCACGATGCTCCTTCTCAAAGACCTCTTTAGCGTAAGGCTCTGAATCTATCCATAGATCATCGCAGTCGTGCATCATCTGAAACGTCGAGAACAGTTTCAGTCGCTTCTTCTCATCAACCCTTGTTGGGGTACATTTTTCTTCTATCTTATACATTTGGCTTTGTTTACATCTTTTTTATATACTAGCCTTGCCCTCTGCCAATACCTTATAATATATTCCCTTGGGGAGCGATTTCACTCCATCTTCCTGTGCTTTGTTAGTAAGCCAATCCTTGTTGGCTTGTGTGTATTCTCTTTTATTCATGCTCATACTAGATTATTTGTATGCAGATAGACCAAAAAAGCAATCTGCAGGATGATTATTAGGGGGATACCATACTTGAATTTCTTGTGCATAGTCTTGTGATGCCAAAGTCGCATACCTGCCCATGCTCCGATACTGCCACCTATGGCAGGC
>ULQW01021605.1_pt1 | contig 11309 bp, 10 predicted proteins | sample 1954921 | NCBI WGS metagenome assembly ULQW01 (sample SAMEA4835666, study PRJEB28245) | human gut metagenome | biome: gut microbiome; material: fecal sample | place: Denmark | collected 2008
ACTTAAAAGAAGTGAACAGGCGTCTCAAGGAAAAAGGAACAGAGAGAAAAAAGAAAAATGATGATTTAATTTCCTACCAGAGTGGAAACGAAACAATCATTATGCCAAAGCGATTCAGGGAGAGCTCAATGTGGGCAAATATACTCTATATTATAATCGGTCTGGTAGTCGGAGTGGCGGTTACGTGCTTCCTTGTGGTTCCGGGTATAAAAAGCCAGTCGAAAACAGATGCAAAGAAGCAGTTATTATCGGCCAATGATACGATTTCCACAAATGGGCAGACCATCAGTGGACTTAATGATCAGATAGACAAGCTAAAGAAGGAGCTTGAGGACGAGAAGAAGAAAAATGATGGAGTATCAGACCAGATTTCCACATATGAGGCTTTGCTCAATGCCTATGTATACTATACAACCAATGATGTAATAAAGGCAGGAGAAGCACTTGAAAATATCAATACTAGCTACCTGAGTGACTCGGCTAAGCAGACATATGATACTCTCAATGGTTCAATTGCAGATTCATATAAGGAAGCACTGTACAGTCAGGCATACTCATCATACAGCAGTGGCGATTATCAGAGTGCAATCCCTACATTCCAGAAGCTTGTCGGCATGGATGAGACATACAGGGATGGTTCAGTTGCATATTACCTGGCGCAGTCGTTCAGGAAGTCAGGTGACCTAGCATCTGCAAAGCCATATTATCAGTATGTGGTAGACAACTACGCAGGCACTGAGAAGGCCAGAACATCAAAGAATTATCTGGCACAGGAACAGCAGTAAAACAACTGTTGCGAGGCAATAATTAAATATAGAATTACGAAAGACACCAGATAATCTCCGGTGTCTTTTTTATATGAGCAGGAAAGGAAGAGTTTGACATGATAGAAAATTATATCAAGGAAGCAGACCGGGTGACATACCTTATGCCAAAGGAGGTGGATCACCACTGCGCCGGGCAGATAATCGCAGAGCTTGATGCACTTATAGAGGGCTGCGGTGTCAGAAAAATAGTATTTGACATGAAACAGACAGAATTTATGGACAGCTCCGGCATTGGGGTGATAATAGGAAGAACAAAGAAGCTTAAGTACTTTAATGACAGCTCGGTGTCAGTTTGCAATATGTCGGACAGAGTGGACAAGCTTTTGAAATGTGCCGGCATTTACACTATTGTACATAAGCTTTAAAACTGAATTAATTAAAATATAATCAGACAGAAAGGGAGCATAATGAACGCAACAAAAACAAATCATATATCGCTTAGCTTTGATGCAATTTCAGAGAATGAGGCATTTGCGAGAATGACAGCAGCCATGTTTATGGCACAATTAAACCCCACATTAGATGACGTGGAGGACGTAAAGACAGCAGTGTCAGAGGCGGTGACAAACGCAATTATCCATGGCTATGAGATGGGGGATGACAATATTTCATCCGGTCAGGCAGTAGAAGAAAAAATTTGTCCACAGGTACATATGAATTGCAGCTATATAGGCAGGGAGCTTTACATAGAAATATCAGATAGCGGAGTAGGCATACAGGATGTGGCAAAAGCAATGGAACCGTTATACACATCCAAACCACAGCTTGACAGATCAGGCATGGGTTTTTCATTCATGGAAGCATTTATGGACGCGCTCACAGTTACATCAGAACCGGGACACGGAACAACAGTAAAGATGAAAAAAGTACTATGAAGAGTGACAAAATCAGCAGACTTGTCACAGAAAATATAAACCTGATTTATTTAGTTATGAAACGCTTTAGAAACAGAGGCGTTGACCGGGAGGATTTATTTCAGATAGGAGCAGTTGGGCTGACAAAGGCAGCGCAGCGATTTGATGAAAGTAAGGGCTTTGCCTTTTCTACATACGCAGTACCGTTGATAATAGGGGAAATACAGCGCTTTCTACGTGATGATGGAATGGTACATATCAGTCGAAAAATACGGGATGATGCAAGAAAAATTGCAATTATCAGAGAAAAATACAGAATGAATGAAAATAGTGAAATATCACTTGAAAAAATGGAAAATATTTCCGGTATGTCAAAACAGGATATAATAATTGCCATGGAAGCCGATAAAAATGCATCGTCAATAGAAAATGAAAGTGTGCTTGATTATTTGGACAATAAAATGAGTGCAGAAGCATCAGACAAGCCATCGGAGACAGATAAAGTGATAAATCACATCGCAATGCAGCAGGCGTTTAACTCACTGGATGATAGCGAGCGCAGACTGATTATGCTCCGCTATATGCAGGATAAGACACAGAAGCAGGTGGCAGAAGTGCTTGGACGCAACCAGGTGGCCATATCACGAATGGAGAAGAATACATTGGCGAAGCTTCGCAGGGCGATGATGTGAGTGGGAAGCGTCGTAGGATGAGAGCTTCCCACATAAAGGCTGTGAGGATGCCGGGGTGGCATGTAGTATATTCTTCAGAAAATTATGAAGTCAGCCACGAGCCCATGTGCGGATAGATTGTGGATATGCCGGGGCTTTTTTGTTATTAGGGAATATGGAACCTCGCGGCAGTTCATAATTTTCTTCAGAACACACTACATACCCTCCGGCAAATTTAGTGTGTCGAGTGGGAAGCAATGCAGGCTGAGAGCGCCGTGCCGTCCGAACCGTAGGTGAGGACCAGCACATTATACCTCAGCGTAAGTGGCGTAAGCCGGTGGTGGGGACAGCGGTACTGTCAGGCGGGCGAAGCGTAGCCAGCACGACAGCACCGCCTGCCCCCACCACCGGCTTATGCCACGTATTATTGAAATTATTGGAAACTATTGAAAAAAGAAAACTACTTGCACCCAAGCCGCAAAGCATATTACAATGGGTGGTAAGGAATATAATTGGATTGTCGAAAGGAGAAAAGCATGAAACTTCCACTCACATATGATAACTATATATTTGACCTCTACGGTACGCTCGTGGATATTCACACAGACGAGAGTGACACTGCAATCTGGGAAAAGCTTGCCATGTTCTATGGCTATTACGGAGCACTGTATGAGGCAAAGGAGCTTAAGGCGCGCTATGAGACACTTGTAAAGAGCAGCGAGGCGGAGCTTAAGAAGAAACTTGAAGATATGGACATTGAAAAGCAAAATGAAGCTTCAGATGCGCAGTTTGCCATCTCATATGCCCATGAAGCATCACCGGAGATACATATAGAGGATGTATTTGAAAAGCTTTATGAGGAAAAGGGCGTGAATCCGACAAAGGAGCTTTCAGTGCATACAGGTCAGTTTTTCAGGGTGATGAGCACCGAATACATAAAGCTTTATCCGGGCACAAAGGAGATGCTTAAGGAACTTAAGAAGGCGGGAAAGAATGTATATCTGCTTTCAAATGCGCAGCGTATATTTACAGCCTATGAGATGAAAAGACTTGATATCTTTGATTTGTTTGATGACGTATTTATCTCATCTGATTATAATACCAAAAAGCCTGATATCAGATTTTATAAGGAGCTGATAAATAAGCATGATATTGACGTATCAAAATCGCTTTTTATAGGAAATGATTCGACTACCGATATCAAGGGTGCAAAGGAATGCCGGATGGAAGCCTTTTATGTGAAATCGAATATTTCACCAAAGGATGATATGGCTCATGATGCAGACTATATTATAGATAATTTTACCAACTGGTAATGCATTATTGTTTATAAAAATGTAAATATTACATAAAAAACATATATAAATTAAAATCTTTTTATAAACGGTTGCAAATAAAAAATAATGGTGTAAAATGAACTAGATTTGAATTAGTTTATTTTTTAACAAAGTAGAGGTGAAAAGAATGTCAAACACATTATTAATGTTGTGTATCCCATTTGCGGGCTTATTGCTGTGCATAGCAGTTATGCCGCTTGTGAAGCCTGAATGGTGGGAGAAGCATCAAGCTCATGCAGTTATCTTATGGTCACTGCTTTTTGCCATTCCGTTCGCGCTGTTCTATGGAGCACCAAAAGCCGTAGAGACGGTACTGGAGTGTCTGATAGGTGACTATCTGACCTTTATCGTGTTGCTCTTTGGACTGTTCTGCGTAGCCGGAAATATCAAGCTGGAGGGAAGTCTGGTCGGCAACCCAAAGGTAAACGTTATCATGCTTGCTGTTGGAACTTTTTTTTCAAGCTGTATAGGAACTACAGGAGCCAGTATGCTTTTTGTAAGGCCGATTATACAGATGAACTCATGGAGAAAGAACAAGCGTCACATCATGGTATTTTTCATTTTTCTTGTGTCAAATATCGGAGGATGTCTTACACCTATCGGAGATCCGCCACTGCTCATGGGATTTTCAAGAGGAGTATCGTTCTTCTGGAGCATGAGGCTGTTTCCGGTTCTCGTATTAAATATGATACTGCTTCTTACCATATTTTATCATTTGGACAAGAAGGCCTACCAGAAGGATATCACTAAGGGACTTATGCCTGAGGTGAAGGAAAATGAGCCCCTCATCAGGATAAAGGGTGCCCACAACTTTTTATATATCGTAATGATTGTCATAGCTGTTATACTAAGCGGTGTGCTTCCTAAGCTTTCTGCATTCCAGAACGCTGCAGGAGAGGTTATCGGTATTCCGATATTCAGGGAGGTTACACTCACTGTGCCTGCAATTATTGAAATTGCTATTATTCTGCTTGCAGCCCTGCTTTCCTTCAAGACAACACCGAAGGAGGTTCGTGTGCAGAACCATTTCACATGGGGAGCAATTCAGGAGGTTGCGGTGCTTTTCATCGGAATCTTCATCACCATGCAGCCTGCTCTTATGGTATTAAAGAGTGCAGGTTCAGGTCTTGGAATCACAAAGCCGTTTGAGATGTTCTGGGCAACAGGAGCACTTTCAAGCTTCCTCGACAATACACCGACATATCTGGTTTTCCTTACTACAGCGGGAGCCATGCACTTTACTACAGGTGTCGCAACCACACTGGGAGTGGTGCCGGTCAAGATGCTTATGGCAATTTCGTGTGGCGCTGTATTTATGGGAGCCAACACATATATTGGAAATGCACCGAACTTTATGGTCAAGTCATTATCAGACGAAAACGGTATCAACATGCCATCGTTCTTTGGTTACATATGGTGGTCATTGCGTTATCTGATACCTGTTTTCATCATAGATATGATCATATTCTTTTTATAGGAGGGATGAATTATGGAATTTTATGACGAGAAAATTAAAGCTCTTGCCATCGAAATCTATGAGCTTGATGCCGAAGTATACAAGAAATTAGGCTCATCCCTCGGCAGGGTATTTGGTGGCGAGAAGGATATATGTATCCGTAACATCATGGAGGATCTGCACTCAAGGCAGAACAGCTCAAGAATCCGAAGCGAGCTTGCCCTGATAAGCAACATGGCAAGAACAATACCTGATCACGATACAAGGCATGATATCATGGTCAGATACAACAACATAGTAGAGGAGATAGCGGAGCTCCCGACAGGCTTTGCTGACGGAGATATCCTCGATCCAAAGATAGCGGATTTAAATACCGTAAACCTGAAGGATCGTTTCAAGACGGGCGATCATCTGATTATCTGTATAGGACGTTCCTGCGGATGTGGTGGAAATGAGATTGGATTTGCACTTGCAGACAAGCTTCGTATGAATTTCTATGATGTGTCTGTCATGAATGAGGTGTTCAGACAGAAGGATGGAGAGGAAGCAGCCCAGGCTACAGCTACCTTCCAGAAAAAAGAGCGAATGGGAATCAAAAAGCGCATAAAAGCTTTTAAGAAATACCACGGACTTTCATCAGAGGATGTGCTTTTCTTTGATACAAGCAAGTTCCTTGTGGAGAAGGCAAAGCAGGAGGACTTCATTGTTATGGGACGTTTTGCAGATGCGATTCTGACAAACAATCATATTCCTCACATAAGTATTTTTATCACAGCACCGGAGAAGAGAAGAATCCAACGTTTCCTTGAGATAAACAAGAATGTGACTCCGAACCAGGCAAAGAAATGGATAGAATCTGAGGATAAGAGACATCTGAAGACCTACAAATTCTATACCGGCAGAAAGTGGAGCAAGGCAAGTAACTATGATATCTGTATCAACAGTGCCAGCTACGGTATCAAGGGCTCAATAGAGCTTATCATCCGTATGCTCCAGCTCGATGACCGCGTGAAGCAGCTGATTGAGTAATTTTTTAAAGCGTGTTTTATTGACGTAAAACACGCTTTTTTGATATATTTGACATTTTTTAAAAATTCCTCTTACAAAATTCGTGAAAAAGTGATAAAATGATAACGTATAACGAAAGAGGTGTGATATGTTCGAAATAGGTGATTACGTATTAAATGCTACAAATGGAATTTGCAAAATAAGCGAAATCGTGGAGTTAGACATGTCAGGAGACAAGCAACTCAAGTCATATTTTTTACTCCGCCCTGTTGAGGAGGAGAATGACAGAGTGTATATACCTGTTGACAATGCTGATAAGAGGATACGTAAGGTAATAACACAGGATGAGGCACTGGCGGTGCTCGATAGAGTACCTGAGATAGAGGCGCTCGCGGTAAACAATGAGAAGGAGCGCGAAACGCGCTATAAGGAGGCAGTCAGAAGCTGTGAGCCGGATAGTGTGATCAGTCTCTTAAAGTGTTTACATATCAGAAATGAGCAGCGTGCACAGGCAGGCAAGAAGTCTACAGCCGTCGATGAGCGCTATGGCAAGATGGCAGAGCACAATTTAAATGCAGAGCTTGCATTTGTTCTTGAAAAGGACAAGCAGGAGATTAAAGATATAATTCATGATATGCTATAGTATGTGGGCAGAATCAGAAAGCGGGTTCTGCCTTGTTTTTTGCTAAAAATAAGAGATATTAAGAAAAGTTTAAACAAATAATTAATGAGTTTATGTCATGAATATGTTATTATATATCAGGTAAGGGCATATAATATTACCGGTTAAGGGTAAATGAGAAAACTTATCATGTTTTATCTGATAAAAACAAAAGAATGAAAGTAAGGGAATCAATATGAATAATATGAATATTAATTCTGCAATAGCAGATACTCTGGATATAGTGAATACAGACACGGAGAAAAAGACAGGGCTCATAGGCTTTTATAATTACACGGTAGTGCTTACATACATAGGCATGTGGATAGGCTTCCTTGGAGTTATGCTTGCCATAAAGGATAGGTATGTGGGTTCACTAATCTGCCTTATGCTGGCCGGTGTCTGTGATATGTTTGACGGCACCATTGCATCCACAAAGAAGGACCGTACCAGGGACGAGAGAACATTTGGCATACAGATAGATTCGTTAAGTGATATCATATGCTTCGGCGTGCTTCCGGCAGTGTGGGTATTTTGTGTAACTCCAAAGATTTCAATAGCATTTACCGCCATATTTGTATTCATTCTTTGCGGGCTTATCCGTCTGGCATACTTTAATGTGGATGAGGCCAACAGGCAGGCAGCGACAGCAGAGCGCAGACAGTATTATCTGGGGCTTCCAATCACCTCAAGTGCGCTTGCTATCCCGGCGGTATATCTGATTGGAGAGTTCACAGCTATACATACACAGACAATCGCGGCACTTGCCCTTTTAATCATTGGCATTTGCTACGTGCTCCCTGTAAAGCTCAAAAAGCCATCTCTTTTTGGAGAGGTTCTGCTTGTAGGTATAGGAGCAGTTGAGTTTTGTATTCTCATTGCGGAGGTTCTTATTTAATGGCAAAAAAATCGTTTGTAGACTGGCTTTATACCACGGCACCTGGGCGTGTGACACTTAAGGTGCTTCTGCATACAGGTGCACTTAAGCTCGGAGAAATAGTAGCACGCTCCCCGCTGTCTAAGCCGTTTATCAGCCGGTATATAAAGAATAACAATATAGACATGTCTGATTTTAAGGGTCAGAAATATAACAGCTTTCAGGACTTTTTCTCTAGAAAGCGTGATGATATTGAGGTGGACAGGCAGGCTGAGCATCTTATCAGTCCGTGTGACGGCTACCTGAGTGCCTACAGGATAAAAAGCAACAACAGCTTTCACATCAAGGGCTCATGGTACAAGGTGACGGACCTTGTCACCGACAAAAAAATTGCAAAGGAATTTGTTGGAGGAGACTGCGTGATACTGCGTCTTTGTGCCAACGATTATCATCATTACTGCTATATAGATGATGGATTTCAGGGCAGGAATCATTTTGTGAAGGGACTGCTTCACAGTGTACAGCCTATTGCACTGGAAAATGCGCCTGTATACAGGCAAAACAGGCGTATGTGGACAATTCTTGATACAGTTAATTTTGGCAAGGTGGCACAGATTGAGATAGGTGCGCTGCTTGTGGGAGGCATAGTCAATGACCACGAGAATGTTATGATGAGAAAGGGCACAGAGATGGGGCACTTTGAGCTGATTGGTTCCACAATAGTGCTTTTGTTTAAAAAAGGTCATATTGACCTGCTTCCGGAAATTAAAGAGTGTATAAAAGGAGACAAAGAAGTACGTGTTATCCAGGGACAGCATATCGCAAACAGGACAGTTTTTTAACAGAATACTTCCAAAATACAGTCGTATTCCATTGCTTTTTACAGTAGTGCTCAATTTCAGTGTATACTGGGGCGCGCGTGCTATTGCAGGCGGTTTTATCCATCACAATATAGAGACCTCGCTTGATGATATGATACCGGTTGTGTACCCTACAGTAGTCATTTATTTTGGCTGCTATATTTTTTGGATTATAGGATATCTGTACAATGCAGCGATGGATAAAAGGCACTGTTATCGTTTCCTCATGGCAGACTGGCTGGCAAAGGCAGTCTGTTTTATCTGTTATGTCGTGTATCCTACAACCAACACCCGCCCGGAAATAGTGGGCTCAGACATATGGGCACAGCTCATGCGCTTTTTATATAGTATGGATGCAGCGGACAATCTTTTTCCATCTATACACTGCCTTGTAAGCTGGCTGTGCTATATTGGCATTCGTGGCAATAAAAAAGTACCGCAGTGGATACGTACAACTTTCTGTATTTGTGCTATAGCAGTATTCATATCCACATTGACTACGAAGCAGCATGTGATATATGATGTAGTTGCAGGAGTTGCGCTGGTGGAAGTGACATACCGGGTTTCAAAGCTGATAGTTAAAAAGGCAGTTAAAAAGGGAAAATCGAATACAGAAGCATAATATGTATAAACAGTATAAGATATACAATTAGTAAGAAAACCTAAAACCAAGGAGTATAAACATGGATGATACACAAATAGAGATGCTGCCGATGTTGGGCGAATTCAGTTCAATTGCCTCGCAGTATGAACACATCATGTTCTACTACGAATCGGGTATACAGCAGATAGTAGCAAAGCTGCAGATATTAAATAATGAATTCAAAAACAATCACGAAAGAAATCCAATCGAGAACATAAAGAGCCGTGTAAAGTCGCTTGACAGCATAATAGACAAAATGAAGCGAAAGGGCATTCCGCTCACCACCAACGCCATGAAGCGTGAGATTAAGGATATAGCCGGCGTCAGGGTCATTTGTCCATTCATATCCGATGTATATCAGGTGGCCAATATGCTTGTGAATCAGGCGGATGTCGAGATTGTCACAATAAAGGACTACATAAAAAAACCGAAGGAGAATGGCTACAGGAGTCTTCATATGATAGTGCTGGTTGATGTGTATTTTTCGGATCACAAGGACAAGGTGCCGATAGAGATACAGTTTCGTACCATTGCCATGAATTTCTGGGCCAGCACAGAGCATCAGCTTCGCTACAAGAAGAGCCGTATATTCACGGAGGAGATGCAGCAGGAGCTTAAGAAATGCGCGGATATCATGGCAGACGCTGATGACAAGATGCAGAATCTGGCAAATGTTTCGGGGATTGTGCAGCCGATTGAGTAAAAGAGAGTGATGTAAGTCACTCTTTTTTGCTTGTAAATCAAAAGTTTATATTTATTTAATAAAAATTGTTAGCACTCTCACTTGACGAGTGCTAATCTGCGTGCTATAACATAGTCACAAGGAAATATTGAAGAATTATTTAAAGGATTATTTAGAGATAAAATTTTGATATTACCTGTATGACACATAAGAATCATATTTATGGATAACATAGTAGAAGGGAGTGAGACTATGAACATTCAAAAATTTACACAGAAATCAATAGAAGCAGTCAATGACTGCGAGAAGCTTGCATATGATTATGGCAATCAGGAGATAGAACAGGAGCACCTGCTTGTGGCATTACTTTCACAGGAGGACGGACTGATACCGAAGCTGATTGACAAGATGGAGATAAACGTAGAGCATTTCACAGAGAATGCAAAGCGTCATCTGGCAGCGCGCACAAAGGTAAGCGGCAGCAGTGCACAGGTCTATGTGGGCAATGATTTAAATAAGGTTCTTATTCATGCTGAGGACGAAGCAAAGGCAATGGGAGATGAGTATGTTTCGGTAGAGCATCTTTTCCTGTGTCTGCTGAAGTATCCAAACAAGGCAATGAAGGAGCTGATAAAGGAGTACGGTCTCACAAGAGACAGATTCCTCACAGCACTTTCTACGGTAAGGGGCAATCAGAAGGTCACATCCGATAACCCTGAGGCCACATATGATACACTTGAGAAATATGGCTACGACATGGTGGAGCGTGCAAGACAGCAGAAGCTTGATCCTGTTATAGGCCGTGATGATGAGATACGAAATGTAGTGCGTATTCTCTCACGTAAGACTAAAAATAACCCGGTACTTATCGGTGAGCCGGGTGTTGGTAAAACGGCAGTCGTTGAGGGACTGGCGCAGCGTATCGTAAAGGGCGATGTGCCTGAGGGCTTAAAGGACAAAAAACTGTTTGCACTCGATATGGGTTCTCTGATTGCAGGAGCTAAGTACAGGGGCGAGTTTGAAGAGAGACTTAAGGCAGTACTTGAGGAGGTAAAAGCCTCTGACGGACAGATAATTCTCTTTATCGATGAGCTTCACACAATAGTAGGAGCCGGAAAGACAGACGGAGCCATGGATGCAGGACAGCTTCTTAAGCCAATGCTTGCAAGAGGTGAGCTGCACTGCGTGGGCGCCACCACACTCGATGAGTACCGTGAGTACATTGAGAAGGATGCAGCCCTTGAGAGACGTTTCCAGCCTGTTATGGTAGACGAGCCGACAGTAGAGGACACTATCTCAATACTTCGTGGCCTTAAGGACAGATACGAGGTATTCCACGGCGTTAAAATCACAGACTCGGCACTTGTCACAGCGGCAGTGCTTTCAAACAGATATATCACAGACAGATTCCTGCCGGATAAGGCAATAGATCT
>ULQW01034524.1_pt1 | contig 11167 bp, 9 predicted proteins | sample 1954921 | NCBI WGS metagenome assembly ULQW01 (sample SAMEA4835666, study PRJEB28245) | human gut metagenome | biome: gut microbiome; material: fecal sample | place: Denmark | collected 2008
TGGAACTATTATTTTCTGTATGTACCACGATGTAAATCTTGAGGACAACAGAGATAATAAAAAAAGCATACCCTATGCAGTTATATGTAATAGTATAAGTACAAGCTAAATGCTCAGCTCTCTCAAGCATCCGAAGCAGCTCCGTTTTAGATAAGCCGCTTGCTGGTATGCGGGGAGGTTTGACGGTTACGCACGAAAACCCCCGGGGTCTCTTGTTATGCAAGAGGCCCCGGGGGTGCTGTTTTATTTTGCCGCTTAGGTTTTTTCTTTTTGGCTTACGCCTCCCGCTCCTTGCGCTTGAGAACGAAGGCTGCGGCGAGAATCTCCACAGGCAATCCCCCTTCTCCTATATTTTCCGCGGTTTTGCTTTTTCCTATACATGGGGGAGTGCTGCATCCATGGTACAATATATTACGGCAGAGCCCCATTTGTAGGACTCTGCCGTTCATTCATTTCTGTGTATGTTCCCGGTGCCGGACTGCCAGACAGCAAGGCATCCGTTTTTTCAGTTCCCCATGGGCTGAGGATTTGCCCAGGTAGGGCGCATCCAGCCCTATCTTCTTGACAAATCCAGCATGGCGAAGCAGAATTTCTCCCACCGTGACAGTGTTATCTGTGACAGGTCCTTTCCCGGCATCCGCAAGTGCTCCCGCAGCAACAGGACCACAAAACGCGGCTCTCCGTATCTGCGAAAAACGCTGTTCAACATCATGACCGTGCATCTCGGCAGACGAGCCCGTTTAAAAGAGTTGGGCAGCCATCGGCTGCCCAACAATATTTTGCAGGTGCTTACTCCCAGTTTATGCGAGGTTTTCTTTCTAATAATTATCAGAAAGGATGATTAGAAGCAACATCTTTTGGCTGTCTTATACATAGCGTGCAATCTCAATCAAAAGCTGATCTCACCGCTGATGAGTGTACGGATTACAGGAGGCCAAAAGGTCTCGGCATACATATCCATGTCAAAGTCGTCACGGATGATCCACCCATACAGGATGCCGCGCTGCATAGTAAACAAAAACTCAACCAAAGTAGCCGGATCAGAGGTATTAGCAATGGTGCCGCGCTCTTGTGCCAAAGTGATAAAAGTGTGTAATTCTTTTCGCTGAATGGGGCTGCATCCCAATGAGGTACGCGAGGTGGTCCAGTGAGACTTGTTGCTCAACAGCATGGGCCCTGTCTTTTCCCAGAGTCTCTGAATATCAAGCATGAAGTTTAGCAGGTAGTGATAAGGGTCCTGCACTTTTTGTTCTAAATCCTGCGTGAGTCCGATGGATATATTGATGTCCCGCTCATAAATATGCCGCAGAATGTCATCCTTGTTACGGAAAAGATGGTAGACCGAACCATTGGAAAGCCCGGTCGCTTCACAGATGTCCTTTATTGTAGTGTCCTTATACCCTTTTTTATTGAAAAGGACTATTGAGGTGTCCAATACGGCGTTATAATTGGTACGGCTCTTTTCCTGCCGTTTTGTCATAATTGCATCCATGTTCCTACCTCGCGAAATATATATAACCAACTCAATACTATCACGCAGCACAATAAATTTCAAGCGGGAAATACTTTTTAGCAGTCTTGCTGAAATATGGCTCCTTCCGCTGTGTAATATTCCAATTTTCTTATGAGGTATTATTTTTTTCTTTACAAGTTTAAGTGAAACTGATAAAATTAGATTAGCAATCTAATTTTGCGCTCTACTTTTAATAATCTTTCATACATTAGGAGGAATTGCTTATGACTGTCCACATGTCTGAAAAAATCATGCGCCCCGACTTCCAGGGTGAGTTCACCGCCAGCATCCTGGCCGCCGCCGCCTCTCCCGATCTGATCTCCTTCGCCGGCGGCCTGCCCAACCCGGTGTCCTTCCCCGTGGAGGCCATGGAGAAGGCTGCCGACAAGGTCCTGGCCGAAAACGGCGTCCAGGCACTGCAGTACAGCGGCACCCAGGGCCTGCCCGCCCTGCGCGCATGGATCGCCAAGCGTTACGAGACCATGGGCGTCTACGATGTGACGGCCGACGATATCATCATCACCAACGGCTCACAGCAGGCCCTGGCCATGCTGGGCATGTGCATGATCGACCCCGGCGACAAGGTCCTGGTGGAAAATCCCACCTATCTGGTGGCCCTGCAGTCCTTCCACATGTTCGACCCCAAGATCATCCCCGTCCAGATCAACCCCGACGGCATCGACTGCGAGAAGCTCTCCGAGGCCGTCAAGGCCAACCCCGACGCCAAGTTCATCTATGTCATCCCCAATTTCCAGAACCCCACCGGCCTGAGCTACACCAAGGAAGTCCACGACAAGGTGGTTGAGATCCTGAAGGGTACCGACATCCTGCTCATCGAGGATAATCCCTACCGCGAGCTGCGCTTCGCCGGCGAGGCCACCGACAGCTTCGGCAAGGAGCTGGGCGAGCAGTGCTGCATGCTGGGTACCTTCTCCAAGATCGTGGCCCCCGGTATGCGTATCGGCTGGGTCTGCGTCCGCAACAAGGAGCTGAAGGCCAAGCTGCTGAGCTACAAGTCCACCGCCGACCTGCACACCAACATCTTCTCCCAGCTGGTGCTGGCCCAGTACCTCCAGGACAACGATGTGGACGCCCACATCGAAAAGACCAAGGAGCTCTACCGCGCCAAGGCCAACTTGATGATGGATTGTATGCGCAAGTATCTGCCTGAGGGCGTGACCTTCACCCCCACCGAGGGCGGCATGTTCCTGTGGGCCACCCTGCCCGACAGCATCACATCTGTTGACCTGTACCGCGCCGCTCTTGCCAAGGGCGTGGCCATCTGCCCCGGCGATCCCTTCTATGAGATAGACCGCGGCGTCCATACCGTGCGCCTGAACTACTCCAACAGCACCGACGAGATCATCGAGAAGGGTATGAAGCTGCTGGGCGAAGCCTGCGCCGAACTGCTGGGTAAGTAATCATTTTAGGAGGAAAGCACTATGGATAAACTCTTTACTCCCGGCAAGATCGGTAAACTGACCATCAAGAACCGTGCTGTACTGGCCCCCATGCAGATGATGTACGGCGAACACCAGGGTTATGCCGGCGAAAAGGCTATCGCCTATTATGAAGAGCGTGCCCGGGGCGGCGTGGGCCTGATTATCGTCGAAGGTGTGAATGTGGACGAGGTGAACAATAAGCCCTGGAATTTGCAGATGTCCCTGGCTAGTGACAAGTACACCGCCTCCTTCCAACCCCTGACCGAGGCCATCCACAAGTACGACTGCCGCTGCTTTGTCCAGCTGCACCACTACGGCGCCAAAAGCGCCCCTACCGCAGCCGGCAAGGCCTGGGCCGCCAGCGAGGTGCCTGTAGCTCCCGGTGGTCCCTCTGCCCACAAGATGACGGTCGAGGAAATCAAAATCGTGGAGCAGCGCTTCATTGATGCCGCTGTCCGTGCCCAAAAGGCTGGCTTTGACGGCGTAGAGCTGGCCGGTAGTCACGGCTACTTGCTCCACCAATTCCTCAGTCCCTATTATAATGACCGCACCGACGAATACGGCGGCAGTATTGAGAACTGTCTGCGCATCTACACCGAGATCGTCCAGGGCATCAAGGCCCGCCTGGGAAGAGATTTCCCCGTATCCGTTCGTTTCTGCGGCGACGAGTTCACCCCCCACATCCCCAAGACCCGCACCGTGGAAGATGCCGCCGCTATCGCTCGGGTGCTGGAGGCCGCTGGTGCCGACGTGCTAAATGTGTCCAATGGCAATAACTTTAATGCCAATGCCAACTGCGAGCCCTACTCCTACGACTCCTTCTGGAAAGCACATGTTACCCGCGCCGTGAAGGAGGCCATCTCCATCCCCCTGATCGCCACCAACACCATCAAGGACCCGCTGGTAGCCGAGGAGACACTGGAAAAAGGCCTGTGCGATTTCGTGGCCCTGGGCCGCGCCCTGATCGCCGACCCCTTCTTCATGAAAAAAGCTGCCAAAGGTGATGTGGTAGGTATCCGCAAATGTATCGGCTGCATGTACTGCCGCGAACAGCTTTACGCCCAGTTGCCTGTCAAGTGCGCACTGAATCCCCGTGTGGGATACGAGAGTGTCTATCCTCTTGTCCCGGAACAGGATGGGGCGGGCCGTGTAGTTGCCGTCATCGGCGGCGGCCCCGCCGGTATGCAGAGCGCTGTGACCCTGGCAAAGCGAGGCTTCGATGTGACGCTGTTCGAGAAGGAAGATACCCTGGGCGGCACCATGAACTTAGCTGACAAGGGCCCCCACAAAGAGAAGATCGCCCGCTTTGTGGAGACCATGAAGGCTGAGGTGGAACGCGCCGGCGTAAAGGTCCTATTGGGGAAAGCCCCCTCGATCGACGAGGTAAAAGCGCTGGCCCCGGAGGGTGTTGTGATGGCGGCCGGTGCCGCCCCCATCGTTCCCCGCATCCCCGGCGTGGATAAGCCGCATGTATGCACCGCTTACGATGTGATCTCCGGTGATGTGAAGGTCAGCGGCAAGGTAGCTCTGATCGGCTCGGGCATCACGGGCCTGGAGTGCGCCGAGATGATGCTCAACGAGGGCTGTCAGGTAGCTATGATAGAGATGCTGGATGCCGTGGGCACCGGGATGTTCTCCGTCATCATCAACGACATAATGAGCCGCATCAAACCCAAGGACCCCACCATGTACCTGCACACCATGCTCACCGAGATCGGCGACGGCTATGTGATGGTCAAAGATGTAAAGACCGGGGAAGAAAAACGCATTGAGGCCGACCATGTGGTGCTCTCCCTGGGCGTAGCTCCCCGGGCTGATGTGCTGGCTGAGTACCGCAGCGCTTTCAAAAATGTGATCTGCGTGGGTGACAATGCCCAGCGGGGCCGTATCCCCCACGCCACCAAAGAGGGCTACATCAAGTCCCTGGTATTTTTGAAGGATTGATACAAAAACCGCATATTTTACCAAAACACGAGAAGCTCCCAACAAAAACTATTTTTAGGAGGATGTAATTATGGCAAACCTTGCACTGTGGAATCTGGTAAGTGAACTGAAGTCTGAAAAGTACAAGTGGGTCGACCTGACCCATGAACTGAGCCCCGAGACCCCCCATTGGTACGGTTTCAATCCTCTGGAAGCAAAACTGCTGTTTGACTATGTGGAAGGCACCCCTGAGGATATGATGGCTCCCATGCGCTGTTTCCAGGTCAGCGTGGCCAGCCAGTACGGCACCCATGTGGATGTTCCCCGTCACTTCTGGGGCGAAGGCCGCTCTATGGAATCCATTGATGTCACCGAGATGGTAATGCCTCTGGTGGTGGTGGATAAGTCCAAAGAGTGTGCCGCGAATCCCGACTTTATGCTGACCATCGACGACCTGAAGGCCTGGGAGGCCGAGTACGGCCAGATCCCCGCCGGCAGCTTTGTGGCTTTCCGCAGCGACTGGCACAAGAAAGGAACCAACCTGGACAATCCCGATGAAAATGGTGTGCCCCACTATCCCGGCTGGGATGTAGAGGCCATCCGCTGGCTGGTAGAAGAGCGCAATATCGCCTCGATCGGTCACGAGCCCGCCGACACCGATCCCGGTTTCGTTACCACCAAGCCCGACGCCTATCCCTATCCCGGCGAGCAGTACATCCTGGAGGTAAACCGTTTCCAGATCGAGGTCATGCGCAACCTGGATCAGTGCCCTGCCGTGGGTGCTATGATCGTGTGCGCTTTCCCCAAGCTGAAAGACGGCGTAGGTTTCCCCGCCCGCTGCTTTGCCATCTGCCCCGCAGAATAAACCCGATGTCTATAACATTATAAAAGTGTAAAGGAGTAAGAATCATGGCACTGGAATTTAATGAACAGCTTTCTCGCCTGCAAAAACCCGACCGTGCGGAAATGACCGATGAGGAATACGCCGTATTTGCAAAAAATGTAGAAGTGATGGAAAAAAACTGGGGGTTCATCAACAACCTTTTCAAGGTGTTGCCTCTGAACGCCAAGCAGTACATCGGATTTTTGAACTTCAAGGGCTCTCTTTTCAATGATACTTGTTGGCTCACCGATGCCCAGAAAGAAATGATCGGCGTCGTGGTGTCCAGCTACAACTGCTGCTCTTATTGTCTGACCACCCACGGCGATAACCTGCGTGGTATGTGGAAGAATGCTGAACTGGTGGATAAGCTGTCTTATAATTACCGTTCCTGCAAAGGTTTGCTCTCCGATGTTGATTATGCATTGTGCGAGTACGCATGGTTTGTTACTGCCAACCCCCGTGAGATCGATGCCGTACAGGTTGAGAAGCTGCGTGAAGTTGGTTTAAATGACCATGAGATTCTGGAGGCTGCTTTTGTGGCTGGTTTCTTCAACTACACGAATCGCTGGGTAAGCACTATTGCCCCGGTTGCTAACTCTGGCCATTTTTCTCACAATCGCAACTTTGATTAATCCACACCAGAAAGAAGTGTTTGTGTGATCTATCTTGACAACGGAGCAACCACTTTCCCTAAGCCAGAAGTGGTCTATCAGGCCATGGACGCCTTTGCCCGTACCGGTGCGGTGAACGCAGGTCGCGGTGCCTACGCCGCCGCTCGTGCCGCCGACCAGATGATCAAAAATGTTCGCGCCGGGCTTATCAGCCTCATGGATGCCCGGGAACAGGCGCAGGTGGTGCTCACCCCATCGGTGACTATCGCACTGAACCAGATCATTTACGGTCAGGCCTGGACAGAGAACTCCATCGCCTATGTCTCGCCTTATGAGCACAACAGCGTGCTGCGGCCGCTGCATGTGCTGAGCAAAAAAATCGGTTTTCAGGTGCTGGAGCTGCCGCTGGCAGAAGATCTGTCCATCGACCTTGCCAAGACGGCGGCCATGTTTGAGGAGAATCCCCCCTCTTTCGTGGCGGTAACAGCGGTATCCAATGTAACGGGTTATATCCTGCCCCACCGGGAGATCTTCCGCCTGGCCCGCCGATACGGTGCTTTTAACCTGCTGGACGGCTCCCAGGCAGTGGGCCTGATTCGCCTGCCTTTTGCCCAAACGATGGCCGATGCCATCTGCTTTGCCGGACATAAAACGCTCTATGGGCCCTTCGGTATCGCAGGTTTCCTTATCAAAAATTCAGCTAAGCTACAGGTGACGCTGGCTGGTGGCACAGGAACCAAGTCCGAGGACCTTTCTATGCCCACATCCCTGCCTGGCAGTATGGAGGCCGGCAGCAAGGATACCGTGGCCATCGCTGGTTTGGAAGCGGCACTGAAGTGGCTGCCCTCCATCAAGCCACTGGAGCATGAGCGTGCCATGGCCGCCCACTTCATCGAAGAGGCGGGAAAGATCGACGGTGTAGAACTTTATTGTGCTCCCGGCGGACTTCAAAACCAGGCCGGTGTGGTATCCTTTGGCGTCAGAGGTTTCAAGGCCATTGAAGTGGCCGCCATCCTGGACAACAAATACGATATCGCCGTCCGTGCAGGACACCACTGTGCCGCCCTAATCCATCAGCACCTGGGCAGCAACAAGTATGCCGGTACGGTGCGCATCAGTCCCGGGTACTTCAACACGATAGAGGATATCGACGTTCTGCTCACCGCACTGCGGAATCTTGACCGCTCTCAGCTGGAAGGTGTGGCCGATGACATCCTCCGGGGTGCCTGCTGAACCAGATTTCCAAGAAGCACAGCATGAAAGCATTGTAACCCCGTAAAGGCGAGGTTTGAATTCCTAAAAGAAGGTTCAAACCTCGCCTTTAACATTACTCCCGCCCTCCGACTGCTCGATAGCGGGGATCAGCAGGCTCCAGATGGATGCCGGCCGGCATTTCCGAATGTGTCTATATTATAAGAGGAATTGTTCATTACCGCAAACGTGTAGTTTCCTCGTTGATTGACTTTATAAACTGTTCAAAGAGGCTTACCACAATGAGGACACACTTCTATTCTCATATTCACTTGTTCTGGAATTCTCTTTCCACACGCCGGACATCTCAATTTCGCCGCAGAAACAGCCAATGCAATTAGAAGAACTGCCACGCCGGTCAGGCAAAGAAACATATTATTGTTATTTAACATACCTGCGGCAAGAACAATCCCGCCCAGCAATCCAATCCCTCTAACGATCCAGCACCACTGATGATATCTCATATTAGTTGATCACCTTATCATCATATTCCAGATAATCGTCTCTGGTAATGTCCCTATCATACAACCTGTAATCACCATATGTATAGCCATGTTTGTCATTCCACTTTTGGAATACCACGCTTCTGCCCATTTTGCAAGAGAGGGCGAAAGAATTTCGTGCGCTCGCGGACGCTGACCCCGCTAGGCAGTAAGAGCCAGTCGTTTATTCTTCCGGTATTTGATTCGCCTCAAAATGGGGAACCGACCAGGTCCAAATCATGTCGCTTACGGTATCCACCAGGCCGCTTCTCACTGCGTCAATAATCGTAGCGGCGCGCTGCACATTTATATCCCAGTCGATCTCGCGGCCAAGATGATTATAGTAGTAGGCCAGACACAGCCTGTCAAATTCGCTGCTGAAGGAGGAGATGAACACCTTATTTTCGGTGGCCGTGACAAAGCACCGCTGAAAATCCAGGATAGCAAAGATCCTCTCTCTGTCTGTCCCGCGGCGAATGACCTTTTTTAGTGCCCGGAGCCGCTCCTCCATCAGAGCCAAAAGACATTCCGTTTTCCCGTATTTCAGGCAGAGACGGTAAGCGCCCTCGATCCAGATGTTGATTGTGTCCACCAGCTCCCGGTAAAGCTGCGGCGTGATCTCAATCACATACATCCCCGCGTTTGGGCGGTTTTCCACCAACCGGTCCTTTACCAAAAGGGTCATAGCCTCCCGGAGCGGAGAATTGCTTACCCCCTGCTCCTTGGCAATAATGTCGATATTCAGGTGCGCTCCCGGAGGGTATACCCCATCGAGAATGCGCTGCTTCAGGGTCCGGTATAGCTGCTGGCGAATTGTCAAAACTGCCATATTGGGTGATTCCTTTCCGGCTGCAGAGAGTTGCCTCCAAGCAGGAATTTCTCTGAAAGTATAGGCTCGGCGTCCCGAAAAATCCATTTGCCCGCTCCTCGGCCTTTTGGGGCACTCCCAAAAAGCTCCAAAGCCATTGTTTTGGGCATTGCAGCCCGCTTCCTCTCCCGGTCTGCCGCCCACGCCCATTCCCTTGTAATCCTGCTGTTTTATGGGCATTCTCATTATAATCGATGGTCGTTTTTTTGTCAATTTGCAGAATAAACAGCAAAGGGAAATTTTCCCTTGACAAAGCCCATTTGATACGCTATGATGAAAATATAAATCGTGCATGATGCGCGATATGTAGACAATATCCAACAAAAAAACGAAAGGGATGAGATCATGACTCCAAAAGCACTGACTACCGTTTTGGCAACCTTAGCGATCCTCGCGGCGAGCTTTATTCTGTCGCTGCTTGTCAGCCGCAGAGGTAAAAAAGCCTCAACGGGTGACGCAACCGACGACTGGAATATCGGCGGACGCAGTTTGCCGCTGTTTGTTGTAATCGGCACCCAGTTCGCCAGCGCCATGGGCGGCGGCGTGCTGGTCGGCCAGGTAGGCAACGCCTATAACAACGGCTTGGCGATGCTGATTTATTCATTCTTTGCGGTGTTACCGTTTCTGATTTTTATGCTGATCGGCAACTGGATCCGCGCAAACGAATTTGAAACCATTCCCGATATGCTGGGCAGTTTTTGCGACAACGACCTCTTTGTCCGGATACTGTCCTCTGTCCTGACCATTCTTGTCCCCTTCGGCTGGCTGATTAACCAGTTGACGGCGTTTGCGAAAATTTATCGTGAGATCACCGGCATCCCTCTGGAGATACTGATTGTATCCATGGCCGTTATCAGCATTCTTTTCGTGATGCCCGCCGGCATGAAAACCGTGGCCTGGACAGACTTCTTCTTTGCCTGCTTCATGATTCTGATGATGGTCGTCACCTTCGTTTTTGTGGCGAAAAACGGTGGCTCTCTGGCAGAGGTCAAGGCGGCGCTTCCCGAGGAGATCATCGGCTTCCCCAAGGGCTTTGTCAGCGTGGGCTGGACCACCATCTTCCTGTGGATATTCTCCACTGTGCCGGGCGGCATGACCAATCAGATGTATTTCCAGCGTATCTGCGCTATTAAGGAAAAAAAGCAAATTAATAAAAGCCTTGCCATCACCTGCATCGTTACGCTGATCGCCCTGGGCTGGTCTTGCTTCCTGGGCATGGGCATCCGCGCCATGAATCCCAACATCGCGGGCGAAAGTGCCACCGGCTGGCTGCTGACCCAGTTGCCCGTTTGGCTCATTGCGCTGTTCGCCGGTCTGATCGTGGCCACGATCATGTCCACCATCAGCTCCGCCGCCCAGTCTGTGGTGGTGAACATCACCCACGACATCTACCAGCAGCTCCATCCCGAGGTCAGCAGTCAAAAGACGCTGAAACTCTCCCGCCTGCTGTCGGTGCTGGTCATGGCGGTGGCCTGCGTGCTGGCCATTCTCTTCCCCCATGTGCTGACCGTTCTCGTCACCACCTACGCCTACTCCGCCGCCGGCCTTGCCGCGCCCATGTATCTGGGCTACGCCCTGCGCAAAAAGAACAAGGTCACGACCATGGGGCTTCGGGCCAGCATGATTTGCGGCATTCTGGGATGCATCCTCAGCACACTGCTGAAGTCCACGATTCCCTATGTGATCTGGGGCATTCTGGCCTCTGTCGTAGCCCTGTTCTTGGTCAGCGCCCTGACCAAGGGTTCCGCAAAGGCCTTGAAAGAATAAGCTTTACCTGCAAAATAATCATTATTTTTTAGTAAAGGAGCTATCATTATGGAACACAAAACCCTACTTCTGAAACAGTCTGACATTAACAGCCTCATCACAATGAAGGACATCGTCGAGATCGTAGACAAGACCTTTGTCGGCTTCGGCGAGGGCACGACCATCAACCCCACCAAGGTCAATCTGGACCTGGGCGAAACGGCCTCTTATCCTGATTACCACGGCTTTATGAATGCCATGCCTGCCTACATCGGCTGGGAGGACATTGCCGGTATCAAGTGGGCCGGCGGCTTTTTGGGAAAGCGCCGTGAAATGGGTCTGCCCTATGTAACGGCCATGATCCTGCTGATCGATCCCACCATCGGCGAGTTCAAGTGCGTAATGGACGGTGCTCTGATCACCAACCTCCGCACCGGTGCCCAGGCCG
>ULQW01017060.1_pt1 | contig 11129 bp, 9 predicted proteins | sample 1954921 | NCBI WGS metagenome assembly ULQW01 (sample SAMEA4835666, study PRJEB28245) | human gut metagenome | biome: gut microbiome; material: fecal sample | place: Denmark | collected 2008
TTCTACGTCCTGATGGCCTACACGCTGACGACCAGCTTCTCCCTGATCACCCTCAGCGTCTTCCTGGAGCAGTTTGGTTTCGGCTTCGGCATCATGGCCTTCGTCGCCTACCTCGCCCACCTCTCACGGGGCTACCATCCCGTCATGTTCTACTCCTACTGCTTTGCCCTCGCCGCTATCGGCATCACGGTCTCGGGCGCACTCTCCGGCATCCTCGCCGACTACCTCGGCTACCGCATCTACTTCGCCCTGCTGATGCTCCTCTCCCTCACCTCCTATCTCGCTGCTGCCTTCGTGCGCACCGAACCGATAGAAGGTCTGAAACTGTGAGCGAGGACAGGCTGTTGTTTCCAATACGGCCTGCCGAGTTAGGGAAAACAACAAATACAACTTTTACAACTAGTAACAACGATGCCAATGATACAAGGCTTCGCAGGGACATATCGCCAGGACAATTAGCAGGAAATGTGTCCAAGGCGAAGCGTTGTATATAGTTGTTTCGCTACAAGCAACCCTTGGTTTGAATGGGCCTCGAAGAGGCAATGTCCCCGCGAAGCGTTGTAACTTGTTGTAAAAGTTGTTCAAGTTGTTTTCTATATGTCCACGTATTGTCGACAGGCAATATCCCCGCGAAGCATTGTTCATAGTTATAAAAGTTATTCAAGTTGTTTTTCTATATGTCCACGTCGAATCACTCCATGTCCCGGACGAACCTGACAAAGGGTCTGAAACTGTGAGCGAGGACAGAGGGTCTGAACTTTTTCTCCCTGCTACTCGCTTTTTCCAGAAATTTTATGTAAGTTTGCATCCATGAAGCAATTATTGACCATCCTTGGGCCCACGGCAAGCGGCAAGACCACCCTTGCCACACGCCTTGCCTATGAGCTGGATGGCGAAGTCATCTCCGCCGACAGTCGTCAGGTCTATAGGGGCATGACGATTGGCACGGGCAAAGACCTCGCCGACTATGTGGTGGAGGGCACACCGATCCTCTACCACCTGATAGACATCTGTGACCCAGGAACGAAATACAATCTCTTCGAATACCAGCGCGACTTCCTCCAGGCCTACGAGGACATCCGCCGTCGTGGACGCCAGCCCATACTCTGTGGCGGCACAGGACTCTATATCGAGGCCGTGCTCCGGGGCTACCAGCTCTCGCCCGTGCCCCAGAATCCCACGCTGCGGGCAGAACTGGAGGGGAAGACGCTCGACGAGCTGACCGTCATCCTCCAGGACCTGAAGGCGCGCAACCACTCCACGATGCACAACCGCACGGACGTAGACTCCTGTCAGCGGGCCATCCGCGCGATAGAGATAGAGGAGTACAACCTCCATACGCCCACAGAGAACCGGCAGGTGCCACCCATCCCCTCCACCATCATCGGCACATGGGTTGATAGGGAGACACGTCGCGCACGCATCACCCGCCGCCTGCGCCAACGACTGGAGGAAGGAATGGTAGAGGAGATAAAAGGTCTGCTCAAGACGGTCCCCGCCGAAGACCTGATCTACTACGGCCTGGAATATAAGTTTGTCACCGAATACGCCCTCGGCCGCACCTCCTACGACGAGATGTTCAGCCGCCTGGAAATCGCCATCCACCAGTTTGCCAAACGACAAATGACCTGGTTTCGGGGCATGGAGCGCCGCGGCCTCACCATCCACTGGATCGACACGCAGCGCCCCATGGCAGAACAAGTGGCGGAGGTATTGCGCCTCATGGCATAACTTTTACGAACTGCGCCTCATGGCATGAATTTTATGGAATGCGTCTCATGGCGTAAGTTTTATGGAATACGTCTCATGGCGTGACTTTTATGAACAATGGCATAAAAGTCACGCCATGCTTTATTTCCTCAACAAGACCACAACGTTCTGCACCAGGTTCACGGCCTCCTGCTGCGTAGGCTTTTGTTTCCGCGCCAGCAGCACCTGCACCAAGTAGGTCTGCCCCTTGCCGACCGTCACGCTCTGAGCATAACTGATCGAATGGAGAGTAAACTCATTCGGCGTCACCACCGTGTCGCGGACCACCTCCCCCGCAGTCCTCGCTATCGAGTCGGTGGGGATAAACGGGACTGGATCGCAGTCGTAATAGACGGTTTCCATCTTCCTGGCCTTGACACAAGCGACGAGTTTGTTGGAAGAAACCTGCCCAGTGCAAGTATCGAGTTTGTTGGAAGCCAGCTCCGTCACTCTGATCTCCATGCGTTCGCAATTCTCATAGTCAAACACATTCGCATGGCCTTCCACCACCTTGCAGATCCGATCCTGCAGCGAATGGTCAATATGGTCCGCCACCCAGCGCTTCCCTGACCTAAGGTCGTAGAGCGTATAATACCCATTGCGCCTCATCTCCAGCACACCAATCCGATTGTTGGCCGTGTGAAAGGCGAAAGAGTCAAACTCCGGTTTCACCAGCATTCCGTAACGGTAGCGCAAGCCCACCTTCCCCGTCTCCTGGTCCTCGACGACGAGAATGCCCGGGTAAGCATCAAGACGCTGACGGAACACCCTGGCAACATCCAGGCAACAGTAGGGATTGCTGCCAATTGCCATGCAGGGCAGCAATACGCCCAGATAGCCCACAACGACGACATAGAAAGGCAGGTCCTTCACGCTCCTGAGGAGTCCGCCACAAGCATAGGCCATCGCACAAAGACTGAGAGCGAGCATCGCCACACGCTCCAGCCCCGCGTCAAACTGCGACAAGAAGAACGGGACCATGGCAATGACCACCACCCACAGTTTCCCCATCGCCACACCACGGAGCCTTTGCAGCAGATAAAGACTGACCATGGGCGCCACAACACAAGCCAAGGCGCAAGCACGGTCGTAGAGGGCCAGTCCGAAAAACAAGGCAAAGAGCGCCACCAACAGCAGGGCGCAGTAGGTCTTGGCCCGTCGGTCCGTCCAAAGCAACAGTCCCATCGCTTCCTTCCACGTCAAGTTGTCCACCATACCGCCCTTGCGCATCACATTGGCGGCATAGGCAACGACAGGAAACAGTCCCAGCCATACTTTCAGTACCCACGACAACACTTCCTCCCCTGGCTTGTCCGTCTCCATGCCCATCACGGCATACGCCTTCGAGGTAAAAATCCACACATGCGGATCAACATCCATCAACCATTTGGGCGCCAGCAGCGCAAGAGCGACCAGCCCCGAGCCCCAAGCCTTTTTCTCACCCTTGTAGAGGGCGAACGAGCACACGATGCGAAACAGTACCGTCAATGCCACGGTATTGACAGGGAAGAACGGGAACCAGCCATAGCCAACTATCACCACGACTATCGCCCACAAGAAGCAGATAGTCCAATCCAAAGCATAAAACGCCTTCTTCATACTACTGTTAATTCCTTTTTTCATCATAATGATTTCCTTTGTTTTGATTTATAGATTTTATTTGTCATCTTATCGATTCACTTTGTCATCGATTCAATTCTATTCCCTCGCTACTCCACTTCCATCAGAATAGCCGTATAATTATCGTCGCCATACTTCCAGCAACTAAGGTCGAAACCATGCAGTATCTCCTCCAGCGACTTCTCTTCCATCATCCTTGCCTCCAAGTCCTCGGGCTCCATACTCTTGTGGACCCCATCAGAGCAAAGCAAAATCCGGTCGCCCGAACAAACAGGAAACTGCACCACGTCGGCAATCGCCTCCTCCGGATGACTGCTGAAGAAGCTGCGCGCCACGATCTCGTACCCAAAGCTCAACCTCACATGGTCCTGCGTCTGATACACCACCCCTTGTCCTGGCCGCTGCAGATAGCACCTGCTGTCTCCCACATAAGCTATGGTCACAATGTCCCCCTCGATGCTTGCCATCACCATCGTCGTTCCCATCTCCTTCACTCCTACCTCTCTCGCCTTCTGCTCGATAGCACGAGTCGCCTCCTGGCAAGCCTCCACGACCTTAGCCTCGCTATCCCTTTCCTCCGCATGCTGCTCCCAGTATGCCGATACAGCATGAGCCACCGTCTCGCTCGCCACTTCTCCGCAAGCGTGACCACCCATCCCATCACACACGATACCCCAAAAGCGCCCCCTCTCCTGCTGGTCCATGACCACGAAGAAGTCCTCATTGTTAGAGCGCCTTCCCTCCTTACTGATTGTCGCATACCTGATCTTCATTGCTTGTCCTTTCTTTATATCCATATAGTTATTTCAACATCACTCGAAGCTATCACACTCCTTTATGACAAAGAGGGGATGAAAGTAACCCATCTATCACTGGAAAAACTTGCGTACTATAAAAAATCACATTTTTTAGCAACCGCTCAAAACCAGCCTAATCATTCCTGTACAAAAAACGAAAAGGGTTGTTCGCAACTCCACCCAGCCAGAATCGGGAACAACCCTCCGTTTTCATCAGTTTCAGTCCTTCGTAATCTTAAAGCCCAATTTCAATATGAGCTTTATCGTTTCTACTGATGTGTTGCGGTCGTACTCCTTTTCTTCTTCCGATAGTTCTTCATAAGGCACAAGGCACGGATGCTGCCTCTTTGCATCATTCCGCTCCTCGCCATAGGTCCAGCCATCCTTCATCCGTCCAGCCGACCATACCTCATGCACATTCTTTGCAATGTTTTCAGCCAAAGCCTCCAATTCCTTAGGCAGCACTACCTCCTTCGTATCTATAGGATGGGGCATATAAATATTCTTACTCATCGCTCACGTTTTTATGTTGTTGCATACCTGTATAGAGGGCAGAGAGGCCGTATTTCTATCATTGCACGACAAATTATTTTTAATCTAAAGCGTCCAGTAAGATGAACGAGGCCCAATACTTTGCATCTGTATAGCCTTTTGCCCGAAGATCCTTTTGTGCCTCTACCAAGGCTTTGCGTTTGCTCATTCCGCTCATCAGATTGCGGTAGAACTGCACCATCAGTTCAGCAGTGGCGGCATCATTTACAGTACGTAATGACATCAACAATGTATTTACTCCCGCATTCTTAAAACCACGTTGCAAACCAAAAACGCCATCTTGACCAAGTTTTCCCAGCCCACTCTCGCAAGCAGAAAGAACGACCAAATCACAAGTACGAAGATTCATTTGAGCAATCTCAGAAGCACTCACCTCGCTATCCTCTTCTGTATTAGCTCCTGCAAAAGCAAGAATACTGTTGTTCATAGATTCAGCATCGGTGATACCTTTATGGCTTCTGTATGCGCCATGCGTTGCCAAATGAAGAATATTTGTTTTGGTATCTGACAGTTGAAGGAAGGAGTTTTTACTAGCATTGTCATTTTTCAGAATGACCACATTCTTTACCTTTCCTTGCTTAAGCACCATACTTATTTCATTGACCTCACGCAGAGTATTCCCTAAAGTTTCATATACCACTTCTCCATCGCCACCACTACGCATGGCGGCTAAGGACTGTTTCACCACTTTTTCAGATGCATTGCTCATGTTGTAGTCAATGCCGCCATAGAGCATGGCACGTGATGGCACTGCATGCGGATGGTTGTAACAAAGCTCCTTGGTTGTGGAAAGACGGTACACTTCCATTTGCTCAGCCATAGGTTTTCCATTATACAGAAGATACTCAATGGCTAAGTGATTGAATGTGCCATCAGCAGAGAAAAAGATTCGTTTTTTACCTTCTAGATGATTGGCTATACCTCCCCAAATCAAATTGAGAGACTTGTCGAAAAGTGACGGATCTGCCTGCATCACTTTGGCATCAGCCAAAGTACATACAGGAATTGAGACAGGAGTCTTCATGTCAGAATCGAGTACTAACGCCACCATATAATTGTCTTGGTCCAAGGCTTCCGATTTTATAGCTACAAACTCTATGGCAACATCTGTCGGGGACAGTTTTTTTTGTACATCACGCCAATCATACATTACGTAATTAGTAAAGTCTGCCATTTCGGAGCAATCGCGTAATAGCTGAAGCAGGCGTTTTTTATTCTCCCGCTCCAGTGTCAATACATTGTTGGCATCTTCTTCCGTCTGCATGTTACTTCGAAGCACGCGTATCTGCTCGTCAGCAGACTTGATGTCGTCATACATCATCTTTAGCTTCTTGTTTTCCTTTTGAGCCAACAATTTTCCAAACTCTATGGAAGAATTGAGCAAAATACCCTTGGAAAGCAACTCTACATCATAGGCCAATGCGGCAATGTCACCGTTCAACGACTCATAACCAACAGGTCTTGTTGCCATCATGTCAAAAAAATCCCGTATTCGATTCTCCTCTTCACGCCATGTAAGCATGCGTTCTGCTTCACTTTGCATACGGAATTCCTCACTGATGGCTTCACGCAAAGCAGGAATGTATTGTTTGTAATACGAAACGGCTTGAACATAATCTTGTTTCAACTCATAGCTGCCAGCTATTATGCCAAGAGAAGTGGCATAGGCTAATTTACCAAGGTATTCGCGTGTCATTTCAAGATTTTCAGTTTCTTCAGCTATAACCTTGTCCAATATCGCTTTCTTTTCTAAAGCACTCGCATCACCTTTAAAGTCAACATTCTCATCTACCCCCATGTCCATATAGCATATCTTCAATGACGAGGCAGCCTCAGAATAATCCTGATACATACCATGTTCTTCAAAGAGTTTCATAGCCTGTTTGTGATGCGCCACAGACTCTTCGTAGTTCTTATTGCGTTCCTCGGCCTTGGCCAACCTAAGAAGAGCTTTTGGGTATTCTGTATTTTGCGTATCCATGTGCTCATAGTAGTCCACGCATTTTTGATAAGCTACAATGGCGTGAGCAAAATCCCCTTGTGCAGAATAAGCATTACCAATACTCTTGTAACAAGCAGCCATTTTTAAAGAAGAACTGGCATCTGATTTTGTTTGATAAAAACCCACTGCTTCATTGAAACATCTAATAGCTTCTGATTGTTGCTCCGACAAAGAAAAGCACAAACCTGCATAATTATAATGGGCAGCACACTCAGCGTTCATTCCTTTGTTCTTTTTGATAATACTGGCTGACATCAGCTTGTAATTAGCAGCCGAAGCCCAATCATTAACCTGCGATAACAAAGAAGCATAACCATCGTACACCTTTAGTCTCATATCATCATCCATTTTCATGCCCAACACTTCAAGATAACACTCCTTCGCCTTTACAGTATTGCCTTTGCTCGCATAGTATTGTGCACGTTCCAACATGCACTTAGGTTCATGGCAGTCCTTGCTTAGTTCATGAAGTTTATGCTCTTCTATGAGTTGAAGAATACGTTGTTGGTTCTTTGTATCCTGCTTCTCCATATAAATCAAGCCCAACCATTGCAAAGTATTACCATAGGGTTCGCTATATTTCTCTATCAACGGCAAAGCCATCTCTAAATATTTTTGCGCTCCGTCGTAGTTGTCGGCGATAAAGTAGAAACGTCCCATGTTGAAGGCATACATACCCAAATTCTTGTGCGGTCTTGGAAGTTTTTCACACAAAGCCATCACCTGCTCCTGGAGTTCTGTAGCTTTTACAAAATCCTTCTCCAAAGCAAAAGTATAGGCATAATTGTTGAGCGAAGTGATATAATCCTCATTTTCTTCGCCACTCAACTTCTTGCGAATGTCCATCGCCCGTTTGGTAAGCTCGCGGCCTTGCACTATCTTTCCTTCGCTTAGACATTTCCGTCCCTCTTCGTGCAAGGCTTGTGCATCTTGCAAGGTTTGTGCATTGACGTTAATCGAAAGCACAAACAATAAAACAAACAGAATAATCTTTTTCATACAAATCAATTCATTGTTATTACAATACTGATATCTTTCTGCACACAGTTCTTGATCTTCATCAAAACTGTATTCAGACAGTCTTCTCTCAATGCCAAAGTACCCGTCCGGTGCGGCATTCCTTTCTTTACCTTTTCTGTATCGACATACTGAGTATAGGGTTTGTTTTTATACAATCCCTGCATTGTCATCGACACCCTGCCGCCACCCTCTGCCACTACAGCTATCTTCTTTACGCCTTTTGCAACAAACGTACACGAAGCCGTTTGGTTGGCTTTAATAATAACTGTTTTGGATTGAAGTCGCCCTCGTGAGCTTTGCATTCCCACGCTCCTTTCACCTATTGCTCTGTTGAGAGAATCTGATTGCTTATAGATATCAACGCCCTTGGACAGACTATCTGCAAAGGCCTCATCAAACACGATATGTCCATTCAAAGACATTGTTTCGTCTTCTGCCAGATGAAATGTTTTGAAATCACTCGGATCGTATCGTCGCAATTGTTCGGCAACTTGCTTGAGAGCAACAGTATCATTGATAGCTGCAGCATTGCGCAAGTTGATATAGGCCGCAACAACTTTATCAAAACCATCGTCTCCCACATCCTGTGCGATTACAGACAAGGAAGTCATCAAAGCTAGAAGGAATAAAAAACTCTTCATACCGTCTATTCTTTACGAATAACCAACCTGAATCCTACCGCGTCATTTTTCTCGTCCACTCCTATAGGAGCAGTTGAAAACACGGTCACCTCAGAGGCTGCTGACCTATAGTTTCCACCGCATATAGTCCATTGTATATTATCGCCTTTTTGATGTGGGTAGGGTGTATTGCACAACTCACTCACATTTCCACTCATTGCAAAAAGGTCGAGCGTGTTGGGTTCTTTGTCAACAATATCATTTATTGCATGTTTTCGATTGCTGGAATTGTTTTTATACCAAGCTACACGATTCACGTCATTACTCCCCACATACATTGTCGTTTCATTGTTAACACCTCCATGCGCTGCATATTGCCATTCGTCAACAGAGGGTAAGGTGAACTCTATACCCGTCATGTTACGCAAACTGTCCAAAAGCACGTAGTTGATTTCATCGTAAGCCACATTTGTAATAGGCATTTGGAAGTCGGTAGGAGTGCATTTTCCTCCCAACAGTCCATGCCATTGGCCTATAGTAAACTCAAATTGGCTCATCCACAACGTATCTTTTTTCACTTCACGCATCTGCATCAGCAGAGTATCAATAGTGTTCATTTGCTCACGCGACAGATGCGGACTGAGCTGCAGACAATAGTCAGCGTGTTTCTTTTCCAATTCACTTCGCAACTCGTTCAGCGATGCAGCCTCAGCCTCAACAGCCTCTTTATCCTTGTGATGCTGCCAAAACATAAAGCAAGTAACCAGTGCCATTGCCACGATCATGGTAGATACAGCGACTGCCAGTCTTCTTACGAATCTATTCCGTTTGTCTATCCTGCGTAGTGTTGCTTGTGCAGTATCATAATCTTCATCTTTGTACTTACTTACCTCGCGTCTGCCGATGCACGACGCCAGACGTTCTCGTATCATCAGATCTACCGTAACGCCAAGAGCTTGCCCAAAGTCTATTTCAGAGTGTTGTATATCGCAAGCGATACCCTTTATCTCCTGCGGAACATCAGTATGAATACCGTCAAACGTTTTATCGGGATTAATAGGAATTATCTTCTTGCCTTCCTGCATTGCCATGAGAATCTCCTCTCTCACCCAGTCGCCCTCTTGGCTGCATCGATCCAAAGCCCCCTTCGACAACATGAGTATAAACACTGGCGCTTCATTGATAGCCGCTTTTATGCGCTTTCCGAAAACTCCGTCTTTCAACTCGTCGTAATCCAAGAAAACTTTATATCCACGCTGCGCCAGCATCAACTGTATGATGCGGGCGTATTGTGCACCAGTTGTACGCCGGTAGCTTATAAAGATGTCGTAAGGGGTATGCACTACAGGCTAATATTTATAGTTCGCAACTAGAAAATATCGACATAGATTGAATATCGTCTTTTATCATAATAAACAATTAACTACATTTATCAATCGCTACACAATAGGTCTTAAAATACACACGACCTACATTAAACCAGAAACACTATTTGCATCCAATTCAACTATAAAATCAGAACCCGTGATATTTTTCCTTATTAAATTAAGATCATATTTTTTATTCAATTTAGAAACAACATAATTAAATATTTTTTCCTTGCTTGCGCTCTCTCCCTCAAACTTCTCCATAAGATGGCCACAAGTTCCTCCTATTACCATCCCAACAGGTCCAAGTATAGAGCCAGCGCAAGCACCAATTATGGTCCCTACCCCCATATCTTTAAACCTGTTTTTTTCCTTTATCGTTTCTACTATTTCCTGAACAGGTATTTTCCCAACATAGCGATTACTTTCAGAATCTCTCGTTAAGGTCAAAACCATATCACTATCGATGGACAATGTTATAACCGTTTTATCCGCTGATATTACAATTTGCGGATTGGCACTTAAAGATGAATTAGCAGACAAAGCACTTTTGTTTGCATTTTTGCTCACCCTTTCAAGTCCAATCCATGAAGAAAGATTGTTGAGTAGTTTTTCGCACTGCTCCTCCTCGTTTAAATCAATGCAATCTACATTACCAAAATGGAATTTAAACCATCTGCGGAGTCCTTTCCCATCAATGATGATGGGGACGATTCGCTTACCTTCATCTTCCGCATAAAGCACCTCTCGTTTTGGCCACTTTGAGCATAAGGAATTATCAGAAAGCATGAAAAGAACAACTTTTGACGAATCAATAGCATCCACTATCACCTCTTCAAACTGGGCACCACCCTCGACCCCCTCGTAATCTATCCAACAAGTAGTATTCAACTCTTGTTCAATTCGTTTGACAAATGGGAACACGATATTCTTATCGAGTCTAGAGTAGCTTATGAATATAGGCTTAGAAATGTACATTTTACGTTATAAGAATTAGTATTTAGACAACCCTGTCTCACTGTACAGTTAGAATGGCTTTAAGCTGCCGTACCTAAGCACATGCGAAGAAACTGCTGAACATCTTCACCGATTGTACCAAAGTCCATATTACAACTTCGTTATATTATATATCGGTATTCTCTCTAATCCTGGAGCATTGCCATCTTTTATTGTTGGTTTACCCATACGAGTAGCTAACCAGAGATACCTGTCTATATTTGCTTTTGACACCTTATACTTCAGCGGATGAATCCAAGAACCAAGATTGATGGCACCGCCATTCTTAAGAGACGCTTTCACAAAATCATCCAATGAATGTCCTGTAATTTCATCCATTGGGATGGACATAAATTCATCAACATCAATACAGGTAGGTTCTATTAATTCATAAATTCGAGAGGAA
>ULQW01019954.1_pt1 | contig 11089 bp, 7 predicted proteins | sample 1954921 | NCBI WGS metagenome assembly ULQW01 (sample SAMEA4835666, study PRJEB28245) | human gut metagenome | biome: gut microbiome; material: fecal sample | place: Denmark | collected 2008
CCAACTTTTACAAAGACTTTCTTATCCCGAACTCAGGTTATCAGCGTTCATGTTGCTCGGATGCATCCAGGCGTTCGGGCAAGAGAGCCGGAAGGAGGTCTGTATCGGATTCCCGGTCGGCAACTCGACACTGGACACGGCTTACGGCAACAACGCCGCGCGCCTGTCCGAAGTGGTGTCGTTTCTGGAAAGTGTGAAAAAAGACAGCACGCTCGAATTGGTCGAGGTGTCTTTCTGCGGTTCCGCCTCACCCGAGGGCGGCTTTGCCATAAACAGGGAATTGGCGGAAAAACGCCGCAATTCCTTAGAGCGTTATGTACGTGAACGCGTATCGCTTCCGGACGGCATCATTTCACGTCCCGAGGGATTTATCGCGTGGGAACGCCTCGCGGAGCTGGTCGAGGTGTCCGACATGCCCCACAAGGAAGAGGCGGTGGACGTGTTGCGCAACGTGCCCGAATTTACCTATGATAATAAAGGTGTATTGGTTGACAGCCGCAAGAAACACCTGATGGAGCTGCAATATGGTCGTACTTGGCATTACATGCACAAACATTTTTTTGACCAAATCCGCAATGCCAGTGTCATTCTCGTGACAGTCCGTCAAAAACCGGTAATCGAGGAAAAAACGGTTGTCAAGGAAGAGCCGGTCGTGCCGGCTCCTGCCGACACGACAGCCGTTGTGGAGAAAGCGGACACGATTGTAGCGGTTTCCCCCGAAACCTCAAAACCTTTCTACATGGCCCTCAAGACCAACATGCTCTATGACGTGCTGGCCGTTCCCAATATCGGGGTGGAATTTTACTTGGGCAAGAACTGGTCAATCAGTGGAAACTGGATGTACGGCTGGTGGAAAAAGAACAGCAACCACCGTTATTGGCGCATCTATGGAGGTGACCTTGCCGTGCGCTACTGGCTCGGGAAGAAGGCCCATGAAAAGCCGCTCACCGGACATCATATAGGCATATACGGGCAAGCGTTCACTTACGACTTCGAGTGGGGAGGCAAAGGTTACATGGGCGGTGAACCCGGCGGAACACTTTGGGACAAGACGAATTACGCGGCAGGCGTGGAATACGGTTACTCGCTGCCCGTCGCAAACCGCCTGAACATCGACTTCACGATTGGCGTGGGCTACTGGGGAGGAAAATACTACGAGTACATCCCCTTGGACGGTCACTATGTATGGCAGGCCACTAAAAACCGCCATTGGTTCGGTCCTACGAAGGCGGAAATCTCTCTGGTATGGCTTCTTGGAAGAGGCAACAGCAACAACAAGAAAGGAGGCGTGAAATGAAAAGGATATATACTGTAATGGAATACGTTCCCCTGCTCGCGGGAATGCTCATGCTGCTTTCGTCATGCGAGCACAAGGACTTGTGCTTTGACCACGACCCGCATGCCCCGAAATCCGAGGTGCGCATAGAAGCGGAATATGAAAAGGAATGGCAATACACCTATGAGAACGGTACGGATTGGAAAAACTTCCCGACTTGGCAGGAATCCTTCGGTATGGAATACGACGCGTTGCGACCCGGAATATCGGATGGATTGCGCGTGCAGGTGTACAACGCGGACGGTTCGGACGAGATCATCAACATAGCTCCCGAGGGGGATGTCGTTTATATGCGTCCGGGTGAACACTCCCTGCTGTTCTACAACAACGACACGGAATACATCGTGTTCGACGAGATGCAGTCGTTCGCTTCGGCAAAGGCCACCACACGAACCCGTACCCGTTCCTCTTATCTCGGTAATTCTTATATGGACACGAAAGACGAGAACACGGTGAACCAGCCCGATATGCTTTACGGCAGTTACATGGAGTCATACGTGGCGGAACGCTCGACCGAGACCGACGTGATACCTGTCACCATGCACCCGCTGGTGTTCACCTATCTGGTACGTTACGAGTTCAGGCACGGGGTGGAATACGTGTCGCTGGCACGCGGAGCCTTGGCCGGTATGGCGCAGGCGGTATGGCTGAACAGCGGGCATACGTCAGATGAAGCCGCTACCGTACTGTATGATTGTACGGTGGAAGATTTCGGCACACAGGCTTTGGTGCGTTCTTTCGGAATACCTGATTTCCCTAACGAACACTACGGGACAAGGGCCGAACGCAAGTACGGGCTGAATCTGGAAGTACGCTTGAAGAACGGAAAAATCAAGTCGTTCGATTTCGACGTGACCGACCAGGTGGCGGCGCAACCGCAGGGAGGTGTCATCGTGGTGAAGGGCATCGAGATATCCGATGAAGAGGGTACGGAAGGCGGCTCGGGCTTCGACGTGGACGTGGAAGACTGGGGAGATTACGAGGACATAGAACTCCCTCTTTGATTTGCATAGAGAGTTATCAAAACATTTTTTATTCACAATTTAATTTTTAATCAAAATGAAGAAGTTATTTATGATTGGTTTGGCAGCAACAGCCATGTTGGCAAGCTGCAGCAACGATGAGACAGTGGAAATGGCACAGCAGAAGGCCATCGGTTTCAGCAACGCGTTCGTGAACAACGGAACACGCAGTATCGTGGACCCGAGTTTCACAACAAACACTTTGGAAAACTTTGCCGTATATGGTTTCACACAGAACGGTCAGATCTTCAAGGGTGACAAGGTGTATAAAGGAGGTTCTGCCTCTACCGGATGGTCATACGATGTATTGCAGTACTGGGTTCCTGGCAACACTTACACTTTCGGTGCCATTGCGCCTTACAGTGTAGCGACAAATGTTTCCAATGTAGCATTGCCTAAAAGTGCCACAAAGGTAGAAATGGCGGTTGCTTTCACCAACACTGATGCAAATCAGGTTGACTTGCTTCACGCAGCACCTATGCAAATTGCCGGAACGGATGTAACAGAGACATACAGCACTTCTGTTCCCATGACATTCAACCACCAGCTTTCAAAAGTGAAATTCTCGTTCGAGAATGCAGTGGGTGAGGGTTACAATGTGAAAGTGAGCAATGTAAAAATCACGGATGCTTACACAAACGGTACTTTGACAGTAGCCGCTACCGGTAACACTTGGGGTGAACAGAAGAATAACAATCTTGAATTGAACTTCGGTAATGTAGTAGCCAATGATGCTAAAGCTGATGAAGCTGCCTTCATTGCCAACGCTGCAACTCTTGAAAGCTACAACGAAAAGCTGATGATTCCGATGGATGCTACCGCTACATATACTGTAACTTTCACGGCAGAATTATTCCAAGGAGAGGTATCACTGGGTAGCTTCGACCATACAACGACCATCAAGGGCGTTGAATTCAAGCTCGGTTACTGCTACGATTTCAAGGCCACTCTGACACACGAAAATATCGTGGATCCGGAGAATCCGTTGAAGCCTATCGAGTTTACAGTTGACGGTATTGAAAACTGGAATCAGAACGAAGTTGACCAGACATTGGATGTTCCCACAACCCAGAGCGGCAACTAATCTCCAACATCTTTCATAAGACCGGTTTAGCTCGTGTATTCCGGAATTATCATCCATGGAATAGACGATCTACCTACAGGGTGTAAGGGGTTGAATGTCCCCTTACACTCACTAACAGCCGGGGCGTATTGCTTCAGGCAAACAAATATAAAACAGAAGAAATGAAGGTACATAAGAAAAATCCGAGTTGGATGGTCGGCGGCATGGCGACGATGTTGCTGTGTACGCTACTTTTCTCGTGCAATAACGAGGACTTTCTCGAAAGCGGGAATCCGGAGAAAGCCTGTGACAACATTTGTTTTGGCATATCGTCCGATAAGAACGTGCAGACAAGGGGATATGCCGGTAGTGATGACGAAGGATATACCGCAGACCGTTTCGTGTTGCGGTCGGACGACTCGGCAGACACGCTTTGTGTCCGTGCCATTGTTTCGGACGGTATCAACATGTCCGGCTTCGAGGGCGAACAGGCCTTGACACGCGGAACGCCTGTTGGCAAAGACAATTTCTATGACAAGTTCCATGTGCTGGCATACTGGAGTAAGAATGGTACGTCCGTTGACCAGTTCTATATGAACACGAATGCTTCCAACACGGGTGCTATATGGAGCACGGAACAAATATACTATTGGCCGGGAGCAGACCATTCGTTCCAATTCTATGCCTGGGCACCAACGGATATACCAACCGATTATCTGACCGTTCCCTCCTCTCCGTCAAGCAAAGAACTTAAATACACCGTTCCGACGGCAGATGCTGTCAACCAGAAAGACATTGTGGTGGCTACCACCAATGAAATACCGGGCGACTACAACAAGGCTGTTCCACTGATCTTCAAACACATCTGCACCGCCGTCCGTTTTGCCGTGGGCAGCCAGATGCAGCCCGGCTCTATCAAGAGCGTGGCTTTGAAAGGTGTCAAAAATGCCGGTACTTACGATATGGCTACCGGTACATGGGCTATTAACGAGACTAATGATGTTGTGGATTTTTCACAGAAATTAGGTGATGATGAAAACGGCTTTATAACTAACGGAAACGAAACCGACGGTGCGGAAATTACCAGTTTGGAAGGCACCTTCATGATGCTGCCGCAGACATTGCCTGCAGGGGCAACGTTAGAAGTCGTATTTGTCAATGCCAATAATGAAAAACGTACCCTCACTGCTTCCATCGGAAATACGGAATGGACAATGGGGACAACCGTGACTTACAAGCTGTCTATTACCCCGGAATATGAGTTGAAGTTTGTTTCCCAGCCGGAAGTGCAGGATGCGCACTATGTGATTTATCCGATTACGATTAAAAGTGATGATAAGTTACCAGCAGGAGGTTGGACGCTTACTTCCAATGACCAGGACAATGTGACATTTGTAGAGAGTGGTGAATTCGACGGTGGTAATGATGTACAAGCACTTGTGGATGCAGGTTATTGGCTTGACGGCCATAACGGAACCAGTACGTTGACAAGCACTACAACGGGAGAAGTGAAAGTCTATGTGTTCTTGAAAGAGAACGCTACGGAGTCCGACCGCGACATTACGCTCTCATTGAAGCCTACCGCAGCCGGTGACAACGAGGCTAAGACATTCTCATTCACGCAATACTGCCCGGCATGGAACAATGGCATGGGTGTGGAACGAATACAAGATAAGGATTATCCGTGGGGGTTCAACTGGGATTCAACTATGAAAATCACGTATTCTATGACAGTTAGTGGTTTATGGGGAAGTATTGTGCGTATATTATTTGAAATATTTGGAGACCATTCTTATATAACGAGTACTGGATCTGCTTTTAATGGTAGTTGGAAGGTTACTGTTGATTTCAGCAAAGTTCCTAAATTAACAACAGCCACCAGTCCAAGTGATGGTAATACAAATACTTGGGATATATACAATTTTCATGGTGTTAGTGAAGCGGAAACTATTATGAAACAGTTGGAATCATGGGGTGGAGTTCCTGATAATACTTTGCCTACTAATCCGACAGAATTTGCCGCCCGAGCTTGTGCGATGAAGAACAAGTATCGTGTAGAAACCCAAACTCAGCAAGGTAATACAGTTTATCGTCCTGTACTTGACCAAGCCAACATGGTATGGTATCTTCCTGCGCAAAACGAAGCTGCCAATATGAACGATAACCTGTCAGGTGATTATTGGACATCTACGGCCATTACAGATCCGGGAACTACCGCTTATAAATATACGGCTGGAGGTTCCACTTCGTCAGAAAACCGTAACAGTGCAATTCATGTTCGCGCCGTCCGTCAAAAGCCCTAAGAATCATCCTTAACCAAATAATATCAACAACCACTAAGCAAGCCAACTATCTTCTGTAAAAGGAACAGTTGGCTTGCTTGTTTAGTAGCCTAATACACAAAGCCAAAAAGTTGTGAACATTCCCGATAACAGAGATAGTCCATGCAACCGTTCCCGAGGGATTCGTCCGGAGACGGAAGAGAAATACCGTCAGGCAATCGAACTGTATCGTTCGACACGATTGTCCTGTGCGGAAATCTGCCGTATCAGCAAAGTGACGGTTTCGGGATTTCAACGCTACCTTTCTCTGTATCACCGCCACCTGCTGTTGGCACGTTACGACATTACTTGCGACAAAGAAGAAGCCTCTCGCATCAAGCTGAGCCAGCTTCGTGGGCAGCTTCCCGCTACCCGGGCCAAATACAAAGACGCCATCGAAGCATGTGGAAGTCTGGACTATATCGAATACAATGTCTCGCAAATCGCCCGCCGGTTCGGACTGAATGGTACAGACCTTGGCAGGCAGTTACGCACGCATTATCCCGGAATCATCGAGTGGCGCGAGAAGGTGCGCAAGCGTTTAGGCTTAAATGACAACCTGCCGCGCGGTACGCGGAAGGTGTGTAAGGAACAGTATGCCGAGGCAGTGAAACTATTACGTGCTGACCGTTATATCACGGTTCAAGAGGCCGCCGAGCGTTGCAACGTCTCCTACTCGGGATTGGAACAACACTTGATATTCTACCACAAAGAGTTGGTCGAAAATCGCATCAAGATAAGAGAACGGGCTGTAAGACAGCAACGCAAAGGCAAGATAACGGGACGAGGGACACTTCATACCCCTACCCCTGAAACAATCACGAAATACGCGGAAGCATTGCACTTATACCGCACCACACCCATGTCAGCCCGAAAAATAGCCAAACAGACCGGCGTATCGGTAAGAGGTTTCTACGACTACCTGCAAACTTGGCACAAGGACTTGATTTGTAAGCGGAAAGGCATCCCTTACGAGGAAGGCAAGCCCGTGGACTGGTCGTCCGTTCGGAAATATAACCCTGCCACTGCCGCCAAATACGCTGACGCCATAGCCCGACTGAAAGAGGGTGGAATGACCATGACAAAGGTGGCGGAGGAATTTGGCCTGCACCCCGACTGTTTCAGGATGTACCTGAAAGAGCATGAGCCGGAACTGCACGCAAGTTTGGGAATGAAAAAAACGGAAAACGGTGGAATAATGGCACCGCACAGCATGGGGAAATATGCCGAAGCCCTACAACTGTACTGTACGACAACCGAAAGCATAAAGTCATTGGCGCGGCGGTTCGGATTCAACGACTGCTCCTTCGGCCAGTTCATCAGAAGACATTTCCCCGAACTGCACGAACAGCATAAGGAACTGGTACGACAAATGAAAGAAGCGGATTAAGTTCACACTATGCTGATACGTTCTTTTGAAGCCAAACCGGACTAAAGCTGAATCCTGTTAATGAGTTCTATTGCCGTAATGTCACGCATAAAGGTGAAACCGAACCATTTTTTGCCCAAATCCTTGATTGATGCTCCAATGTGATACACTTTATCATCAATGAGCAGAAACCGGTCGTGTGCCTTGTTGAATCGCTTTACCTCGATAAGCGGATATTGGGCGTTGTGTCGATCAACATCAAGTTGGAACTGGTTGCTGACACGCTGCGTGTAGATAGTGGCTGATACCCCTTCCTTTCTTTTATCAAGCAAAGTCAGCACGGTGTCATCCGCGTAATTGTCAATCAGTACAACGGACTGTTCAGCCTTCCGGATTAAATCAGAAACGAAACGGTAAGCGTCAAACACCTGCCCGTCATAGAAGATGCCCTGCACAGGAGGAACGTCGGCATCCAAACGCTTGAAAACCTCGTCGATGCGTCTGTCGGTCACGTCCTGATGCTGTTTCATTTCCAGTTGGTGATACTCTATAGTCTCAAGCCGTTGGAATAATTGGGCATTGGTCGCAATAAAGCGGCGCATGGATATGAAAGCCCTCATTATGCGGATGTTCACCTCGACAGCCGTCTTTGATTTCAATACCGAACTGAGCATGGCTATTCCTTGTTCAGTGAACGCGTAAGGCAGTTTTCGGGTTCCGCCCCAACTTGATGTCGCATTTTGCGACATCAAGTTATCAAGCTCGTCTTTGCTGAGCTGGAACATGAAATCATCAGGAAAGCGTTCCATATTACGCTTCACCTGTTCGTTCAGCCTTCGTGTTTCCACACCGTACAATGCGGATAAATCACTGTCAAGCATGACCTGTCGCTCTCTTATAATCCGAATCATCGGCTGGATGTTAATTACTTCGGGCAACTGGTCGCAATTTGCGACCGGCTCTTTTGCCATACCGTTTGTGTTTTCCCTTTCTTTCGCCATATTCCTGCCTTATTGTTCGCTTTCATTCAGACCTTTGATAATTTCGATGCCCAATGTGTTTTCTATCTTACATATAGTTTCCAACGACATATTCTTTTGCCCTTTCAGCATCTTGTATATATATTGCTGAGTGCAGTTCATCTTTTCGGCAAGCATCCGTTGCGTCATACCGAGTTCAGACATCCGCCTTGACATGAGGACGGCAATAGCCTGTGAGTATTGCGTCCAATCCCTTTTATCCTGCCCGACATTGGTTGTCCGTGATTCGATTCCCAAAATCCCGTAAGGCATTTTGTCTGTTACTGTATTCATTGAAACGATTACATTGCTTGATTCAGTTGCAAAGGTAGCACAAATATTCGGAATTGCACAACTTCCGGGTTGTTGTTCCGTGGGAAGAAACGAAATGCTATGCCTAAATCAAAGATTTAGGGAAGTAGAGACTTGTCGCCTCCCTATTCATAATGGTAATGAACTTCCATGTTGTTAATTCCTATGTTTTACCGTAAGAACAATATTTCTCCATTTGTTTGTTGTGAATTTGTTACGCATAAATTATTTACCTATATATCAATATTGATTATCAAAGTGTTATAATTTATACAAAATCAATAATATTGAATTTCAAGAAGCAAGGCAACTGATAGCACTGAATTCCATGCGAGGAATCCCGCCCTGATTCTTTATGCTCAAAAGAGTATTAGCGGACAGCGACACTAAGCATTAAGGGGTGCCCGTCGTGGGATGGTACGCACCTCCGGCAACTCTGTAGGAGTTGCGATTTCCCAACCCTGGGTATTGATACAGAAAAGGATAGCAACGCTGTAGGTGTTGCGCTTAGCCGAAGGCGTTATTCTCAACTTGATAGTATTCCCCTTCACAATTCATACCATTCTCCTGCTGCGTGTAATGTCTACGGCTACATGCTGTACTTTACCTTTTCGCGCAGCACTGTGCCCTCGCGCCGCTGTCGGCTTCACCTCCACTCCCACCGCAGTCTACTCTGCTGGCACGTGACGTATGTTACGTGGGCACGTGTCGTATGATACGAGCTTTCGTGCCGTTTGATACGTGGACTCGTGCCTTATGATACGAGCCGGCAATGACAATGGATAGCCTTGCTATCCGTATGGTTTGCAATGACTTGAGGCGCCTTGTGGAACTCGTGATGCGTGATGCAAGGCTGCTTGTGGTTGCTTCCCTTACTCTTATGCCGTCCCCCCCTGCCGCTTCTTGCCACCCTCGTCACCGCTACCGGTGGTCACGCCATCGCTGTACATAACCACCAGCATAGACAACAACGGCCCGACGGTGCTGTCCGTCGGGCCGTTGGTTGTGGTCGCTTTCTGCCTTGGCAGCGCGCTATTGTCTTACAAAACCTTTGTCATCGCTCCAGCGATAGAGGCGCAGATTGGTGTAGTTGCCTTTGCCCTTGGTCTTCACCAGACCATTCTCGGAGAGATAGAAGAGGCCGTTGCCGAGGGCTATCATGCCTGTGGCGCCACGCGTACGCTCCCATCCCCATACCTCGCCGCCTGCCGAGGGTTTGCCACTACGCACCAGGGTGAGCAGAGGGGCCTTCTCTCTCGGCTCCACACCCCGCAGCCAACCCTTGTGAGGTTTGACGCGCGTGTCGATGGCATACATCTCATAGCGGGGCCACTGGCTCTTGTAGCCGTGATAGACCGCGGCGAACATGTAGCCCGTCGAGGCGTCGTATTCCAGGTTCTGGATGCCATAATCTGAGTTGCCCGTATAGACAAAGTACTTGGCGCGCGGCTTCGCGGGACCCGACTCGTGGATGTGGGTGGGGTCTATCTTGCGTGCATACCTGCTCCACTGGCGCACATCATAGCAGAGCAACACCTGATAGTCATTGTCTGTGCGCGTAGTGTCACCATAGACACCGTAGCCCAGGTAGAGATAGTTGCGGCCAGACCTCTTGCCCCACTGCGGAGCAAAGGTGAGGCCGTCGATGCCCGATGCGCCGTAGCGATGCGCCACCTTGCGACCGTTGTTGACGACGGTGGCTTCGCAGTCGGCCACCACTTCGGGAATATACACCGTGGTCATCACCTCGTCGGGGCTCATGTCGATGCGGTCTATCTTGTCGAGGTCGAAGATGGCCACATAGAAGCCCGTGCGGGCGTCGTTCTTCACGCCCAGGTTGCCCGTGATGCCCGTGCCTATCACGTCGTGCTTGTACTCGAGCGACCCGTAGAGTCTGCCGTCATCGGGGTTGATGCCGATGCAGCCCAGATGGCCCGTGAGTCCGTTGACGCTGGCGATGAGACGGCCCTGGAGGTCGTATTTCATCAGTTTGGTGGTAAACGACATGTACACACACTGGCGCTGACGGTCATAGGCAGCGCCCTGAACGTGGAAGTCGCCCTGATACCCCGAGAAGATACGCTTGGGGAAGTCCTGTGCCACGCAGCCCAGGCAGAGCACCAGAAGCAGTAGAGTCAATATAGGTCTGCGCATCATTGGTCGTGGATTTGTTGTAACATGTTGCCGAGCACCTCGATGCTGTCCACGATGAGGTCGGGCTGGCGTTCGGCTGCCTGCGCCACCTCCATCGTGGTCTCGCCCGAGAGCACCAGACAGCCCATGGCGCCCGCATTGAACGCCATAGCAATGTCGGTATAGATGCGGTCGCCCACCATGAGTATCTCTTCGGGCTTGAGCCCGCGCTGTTGCTGTATTCCGAAGAGCATGTTTGGGTCGGGCTTGCCCAGCGTGATGTCGGGCTTGCGTCCGGTGGCGCTCTCCAGGCAACGGCAGATAGAGCCGCAGTCTACCAGCACGGTCTCCTCGTTGGTGGGGCACACCCGGTCGGGGTTGGTGGCGATGTAGGGTAGCCCCCTGCTTATCCACCATGCCGCCCTGCACAGCCTCTTGTAGGTGAGGGTCATGTCAAAGGCAGCTACTACGATATCCGGCACGTCTTCGGGGGTGTCCTCGCAGGATGTGAAGC
>ULQW01020875.1_pt1 | contig 11075 bp, 6 predicted proteins | sample 1954921 | NCBI WGS metagenome assembly ULQW01 (sample SAMEA4835666, study PRJEB28245) | human gut metagenome | biome: gut microbiome; material: fecal sample | place: Denmark | collected 2008
ATAACAGGCCGCCCGTTATGTTGGTTATGATTCTCTTCATGCCTTAAATAATGTAATCTGGATGCAAAGATAGTGTTTTTTTTTGAGGAGTTAAGGAGTTATGGAGTCCTATTTGAGGAGTTAAGGAGTTATGAAGTTAAGGAGAAGTTCCTTGAGCATAGCGAAAAAAGACAAATGACTTTTTGGGTAGTTAAAGGAGTTAAAGTCAAATGTCTTGTTGGTATTATCTACTTACTTGCATTTGGATTTTTCACTTTTCACTTTTCATTTTTCACTTAACTTGTACCAACAAGACTAATGTGCCGGCAGATTTGCACGAGTTGTTGAGCGCAGCGAAAAATCTGCCGAAATAGAGTATAAGGAACCAACGGTCAGCGTAGCTAATTTCAATCCGCTTACTTCCTATTTTAGATTATTAGGTAAGAATTTCGGAATTGCGGATCACAGATCCTAATATTTAATGCTGTCGGATAACATATCCGACAGGACATTAGCCTTGTTGTTTCATATGACATAGTAGTTAAAGGAGTTAGAGTAGTTAAAGGAGTTAAAGTCAAATGTCTGATTAAAAAAATAAGCAGAAATCCTTTTTTTACTAAAGGAAATCCGCTTGTTTTTTATGTGTGATCCCGTTGGGATTCAAACCCAAGACCTTCAGAACCGGAATCTGACGCTCTATTCAGCTAAGCTACGGGACCATTGAGGCTTGACTTAATGCACGGCTCATGCCCGAATGACGCATGGGGATGCGATGCAAGCATGTGCAAAGGTAATATATTTTTTTCGATTTATGTGTCTGTTGCCGTATAATTTATTTAAAAAAGACAATGGCGGCAGACGGGTGAGGACGAGAAACGGGGAAGGAGATTGGCGCGAGGACTGAATGTGACGCAGGCAAAGGGAACGGAGACGACTGATGAGGCAGACACGAAAACGAAACCGAATGACAGTGTCAGAGCCGCGGCGCGGACAATGGGCTGTCAGCCGGTTTCGTTCTTAGAGAACCATGATTAGTGATGTTCATGGCAACACTGCAATTATGACATGCCCGCCACCGTGACGCCTAAAGGTGGAGCAGGGTGGGCGGCAGGGCAGCTATGCACAGAGAGTTACAGCCGTTCGAGCTGTACGGTGAAGTGGCGCATGAGCGGTGCTTCCCACGCTATTCTTACGCCGCGTGTAATCTCAGCCCTGCGGTCGTAGACATTCTTCAGTGCGGCAGCTATCACTGCTATATGGTTGTCGGTGTAGACGCGTCGCGGAATGGCAAGGCGCAGCAGGTCGAGGCCTGTAAAGCGGTTTTCGCGTGTAACGGGGTCGCGGTCGGCAAGCAGATAACCTATCTCGCATCCGCGTATGCCTGCCTCGAGATAAAGCTCAATGGTGAGCGTCTGTGCGGGAAACTCCTCTTTGGGCACATGAGTTAACACCTTGGGCGCGTCGATGAAGATGGCATGTCCGCCGGCGGGGCGCTGGTAAGGAATGCCGTATTCGTCGAGCAGTCGCGCGAGCAGCTGCACCTGACGGATGCGTGTGTCGAGATTGTCAAACTCGGTGTTCTCGTCGAGTCCAATAGCCAGCGCGTTCATGTCGCGTCCGTTCATGCCTCCGTAGGTGAGGTAGCCCTCAAACTGAACGCAGTAGCCCTTGGCTCCGTCGTACCAGTCTTGTCTGTGGGTTGCTATAAATCCGCCCATGTTTACCAGTCCGTCCTTCTTTGCGCTCATGGTCATGCCGTCGGCAAGAGCGAACATCTCGCGTGTAATCTCCTTTATGGTCTTGTCGGCATATCCCTTTTCGCGTGTCTTGATGAAGTAGGCATTCTCGGCAAATCGTGCAGAGTCGAACACCACGGGCTTGCCGTATTTGTCGGCAACGGCGCGCACCTGTCTCAGGTTCTCCATCGACACGGGCTGTCCTCCCGCCGTGTTGTTGGTTATGGTGACGATGATGAACGGTATGCGGTCGGCGTGCTCCTTGAGCGCGTTTTCAAGTTTCACGGGGTCGACGTTGCCCTTGAACGGCACCTCGAGCTGAGTGTCCTTAGCCTCGTCAACGGTGCAGTCGAGCGCGATGGCCTTGCGCCCCTCGATGTGTCCTTTTGTGGTGTCGAAGTGAGAGTTGCCCGGCACGATGTCGCCTTCGTGAACGAGATAAGAGAAGAGAACGTTCTCGGCGGCGCGTCCCTGATGAGTAGGTATTACATACTCAAAGCCCGTGAGCCTCTGTATGGTGTCTTTCAGCCTGAAGAAAGAGTCGGCTCCGGCGTAGCTCTCGTCGCCCGTCATTATTCCGGCCCACTGGCGGTCGCTCATGGCGCCCGTGCCCGAGTCGGTGAGCAGGTCGATATACACCTGATTGGCTTTCAGTTGAAACACGTTATAGTGAGCCTCCTTAATCCACTGCTCGCGTTCTTCGCGTGTGCTTTTGCGTATAGGCTCCACCATCTTTATTTTCCAAGATTCTGCAAATGGTAATTCCATAGTTTACTTAAGATTTTAAAGTTTCAGCGCCAAATTTAGTAAAAAACCTTGATGATGCAATGACGTTTTCAGCAGTTTTTTCATTATTTATGTTTTGTTGTAACCGGGCACACATTTGCCGTATTTATGTGTCATGATTTTTTATGCCTGAGCACACCGGTTTGTGGTAAAGAGTAAGGACAAGAAGTATTGCGCTATTGAAAATCAATATGCAACGGATGTTAAACAGAATGTGCTTTTACATTAAAAAGCATTACCTTTGTAGCCGGGCATGGTGCGGCGGGCTGCACATTACGCCTTAAATGAACAGCGACAGGCAGGATGGCGTCAAGGCGACACGGCAGGCTGTCTGATGTGAGATAAAGGGATGTTGCCGCGGGCTCCGCCTGCATTTATCGCCCGGCGTGCCCGATGCCAGGCTCATACGCTGCGGCTATGGCCAGGCAAACGACTACTGTTTACGTGAGCCACGTAGACCCGTAGCTGCTTATGCCGTAATATATCAATCACGGAGGAACGGAGTATCAACATGGGTATGTGAAAGAATAATACTTAATGAAGCTCTGTTTCTTCTGTTATATAAAATAAAAGTTATGAATCAAGACAACAATAAGGAAATGTTTCCAATAGTTGATGAGGAAGGAAACATCATCGGTGCCGCCACGCGCGGCGAGTGCCACAACGGCAGCAAGCTGCTGCATCCCGTAGTGCATCTGCACGTGTTCAACTCGCGCGGCGAACTTTATCTGCAAAAGCGTCCCGAATGGAAGGACATACAGCCGGGCAAGTGGGATACGGCTGTGGGCGGCCATGTTGATTTGGGCGAGAGTGTGGAGCATGCCCTGCGCCGCGAGGTACGCGAGGAGTTGGGAATTACCGACTTTACCCCACAACAGGTTACGCGTTATGTGTTTGAATCGGCGCGCGAGCGCGAGCTGGTATTCGCCTATAAGACGGTGTACGACGGACCCGTTACTCCCAGCGACGAGCTGGACGGCGGCCGCTTCTGGCCCGTGGAAGAAATACGTGACAATCTGGGCAAGGGAATATTTACACCCAACTTTGAGGGAGAAGTGGAGAAGGTGCTTTAACCCCGATCGGCGATTAGACCGCACATCGTATTATGGATTTTGAACATTCATGCTTTCAGCCCGTCTCTTCGTGTCATGATTTTTTACGCCTGAGCGTATCGGCTGATGGTAAAAAGTAAGGACAAAAAGTTTTTGCGTTCTGGAAAATCAATGTGTAACGGATGTTAAATATAATGCGCTTTCGGCATTAATATATTAACATACGTTCACGTTATTCCTCAAAAATCATCCTGTTCTGATGCCTTTGGGCAATTAAATCAGTGCTTTTTGCCTCATGAAATGCCCACTTTCGTGCAGTAAACCTATGACTTTTGAGTGGTAAATGGCCGAGTTATATTTTTTAACAAATGCAGATTTTCCATTAAAATGCGCTAAATGGCTGTGTGTCAGGTATTTAATGAAACAACCGAGATTTTGGCATTTTTTAGGCAGAAAGACGGATTTGCAGCGGCAACGGCAGTTCTGAGAGCGTTAAACGTTCGCGGAAGTTCTGAAAAATTTACAAAACTGTTGCCGCGTTTTTATAGCTTGTTCGTGTCGGGTGTGCAGGCTTGCGGCTGGTTAGGTTGAGGCTGACAGAGTGAAGATACAAAAAAAACTGCGGCAAAAGCAGTGACTTAACGTTAAGCACAGCCTTGGCCGCAGTGTATATGATAATAAGATGTATTGCCGTTTTAGCGGTAAGATTTTTCGTAGATAGCCAGAATCTCGTCGTCGCTCAGCATGCGCGGGTCGAGCTGGAAGAGGCCTCCCATAGTATCTTTAGCGTTCTGAACCATCTTGGGCAGGTCTTCTTTCTTCAGTCCCCAGTCGCTCAGCTTCAGGTCGTCCACCTTACATGCCTTCTGCATCTTTACAAGAGCGTCGATAAAATCAGACGGACGCTTGCTCGGTTCCATGGTCATGGCTTCTGCCATCTTCATGTATCTCTTCATGCTGTCGTTGCGGAAGGTCTCAAAATAAGCCTGCGACAGACAGATAAGTCCGGCTCCGTGAGGCAGTTCGGGATAGAATGCGCTCATGGCATGCTCCATAGAGTGTTCAGAAGTGCAGCTTGAGGTAGACTCAACCATGCCTGCCAGGGTGCTTGCCCATGCCACCTTGGTTCTTGCCTTGAGGTTGTGGCCGTCGGCAACGGCAACGGGCAGATACTTGTAGATAAGCCTTATGGCCTCGATAGCGTAAAGGTCGCTTATCGGAGTGGCGCAGTTGGCAATGTAGCCTTCGGCAGCATGGAAGAACGCGTCGAAGCCCTGATAAGCCGTGAGACGGGGCGGAATGCTGAGCATAAGCTCAGGATCGACAATAGACATTGTAGGGAACGTGAGCTTGCATCCGAAGCCAATCTTCTCGTGAGCCGTCTCGTGAGTGATCACAGTCCACGGATCCATTTCGGTGCCAGTGCCTGCCGTAGTAGGTATGGCGATTATCGGCAGAGCCTTCTCCACGGGTTTGTTCTTGCCAGTTCCGCCTGCAACATAGTCCCAGTAGTCGCCTTCGTTGCATGCCATTACGGCAATACTCTTGGCAGAGTCGATAGAGCTTCCGCCTCCAAGGCCTATCACGAAGTCGCACTTCTCGTCGCGGCATATCGCGGCAGCCTCCATGACATGCTGCTTGATTGGGTTAGGCAGGATTTTGTCGAAAACTACACTCTCGATATTGTTCTCTTTAAGATAGCCAACCACTTTATCTAAATAGCCATACTTCTTCATGGAAGTTCCGCCGGAGATAACAATCAACGCTTTTTTGCCCGGCATTGTCTCGGTTGCCAGTTTCTTGAGTTCGCCGCATCCGAACAACAATTTTGTCGGGATGTGCAGATTAAATACAAGGTTCTTGTTCATGATCGTATCAATTTAAAGTTTTCGAAAAACAAATATATGAAATTTGTAACAAATAAACGAATAAACAGGGATATATTTTAAGTTGTCCGGGCAAAAACATCAAATCTGAAGTGATATGTAATAATTTATAGCCGATTGCCGGCCGGTGGCTTTATCCGTATATCTTACAGATATGTATGTTTCGTCGGTCAGTATGCTGTGTCAGGCTGTGCTGGCATTCAGTGGCTGCACAGCCTTGACGCCGTACCTTGTTTCAGTATATGCTGACGTATGTCACTTGCGCTTCATCACGCTGTTGACTACCCTGACAGACGACACCTGCTTGCCGGTAGACGTGAACACGTCGACATTCCACACGTGAGACGAGCGCCCTTTATGCACAATAGTGCCCACGGCGCGCACCGTGTCGCCCTCGTGAGCCGACGATATGTGGTTGCCGCTTACCTGCATGCCCACAACATATTCGTCTGGATTGCATATTATCATAGAGCCGAATCCTGCCACCGTCTCGGCGAGAGCCAGCGTTGCGCCGCCATGAAGAATGCCGAAAGGCTGGCGGTTGCGGTGGTCAACGGGCATGGTTGCCTCCACTCTGTCGCGCGAGGCGTAGGTGTATTGTATGCCGAGATTGCCCATCAGTGTTGACTTAGACTGCTCGTTGAGCTTGTCGAGCGGTATCTCGCTCGGCCTTACTTCCGACAGAAATACTTTTTCAACGGCTACTGCCACGCCGTCTTCGTTGTTAGAGAGCGTGATATAGTCGGCACACCTCTTGACAGAACCGGGCGCGTTGCCCATGGCTATGCCCAGACTTGCCAGCTGCAGCATGGTTACATCAGCCACTCCGTCGCCGAAGACCACAATCTCGTCGGTCTTTATCCCCTCCATTTCCATAACGGCGGCAAGTGTGTTAGCCTTGTTTACGCGGCAGCCAACAACCTCGAGGAAGAACGGTTCAGAGCGGAACACGTCGAGCACTCCGTCGAGACGTCGCTTCCAGTGGTTCTCCAGTCCTACGAGAGCCTCTTCGTCGTCGCTCACAAGCATACATTTGCACGGAATAAAGTCGATGGCTATTGAAAAATGTTCTTCATAGACAATCCTCATGCCGTTGAGTTTGGCTTCGGCCTTGATGTGCGGATTGTCGGGCATGTTGGTCACTATGCAGTCTTCGTTGTACGTCATAATGCCAAAGCCGTTCTTGTTGGCTTTCTTTTCGAGATAAGGAATAAGTTCGGGATTGATGCGCCGCTCAAAGATAGTGGCGCCGTCGGCGGCCCTTATCACCCGTCCGCCGTTATACGACATGACGTATCCGTTGTAGGTGTCAAGCTCAAGTTCCTTGCCCAATGCCAGCAGTCCGTAGGTAGGACGGCCCGAAGCCAGCATTATGCGTACACCCATCTGTTGAACCTTGCGCAGTGTTGCCAGCGTGCGCTTGCTTATCTCCTTATTGTCGTTTAACAGCGTTCCGTCAACGTCAAGAACGAGCATCTTATATTTCATAGCTCTAAGTTTTAAGGGTTATGTAGAACAAGACAAAGCGCACATTGATGTGGCGGCTGCCATGATAGCCTGTGGCTTGCAGCCGTGGCGCTTATCGTATTACAAATATACGGAAAACATTTTCATTTCTTCATTTATTGGCGTATTTTTGTAACGGCGTTTCAGTTTTTTAAGGAATACGGCACTTCTTCGGCTGCCTTTATAAATATATCTAAAAACGCCACGGCACGATTGTTGGCGCAAGGGCTTTGAAGACCAATGTGAAGATTAGCCGTCGGCAGGCAGTTACATTGTGAAGTCTGGAGCGTCATTAACTTAAACGGCAAAAGGCTTGTCATGGCTGTCAGGCAGCGGCATGACCTTAATAATATATTGACGACATGAGAAATATTCTTACTATTATCCTTCTTCTTGTTTCGTGCGCCGCCGGCGCAAAACTCACCGTTACCGGGCTAACGTGCAACTATCAGAACGGCATGGCGATAACCTGCGGCAGCATGCGCGTGGGATGGAGAATGACGGCAGACAGCAACGGCGAACGGCAGTCGGCTTACCGCATAAGAGTGTCAGAGAATGTTACGGGCAAAACCGTGTATGACACGGGCAAAATAACTTCGGCAGAGAGTCAGCTCGTGGAGCTTAAGCCGCTGAAGCACAACCGTTACGGATATTATTGGCAGGTGATGGTGTGGAACGAAAAGGGCAAGGCGTCAAAGTGGAGCGAAAGACAGTATGTAAGAGTTGCGCCACGCAGCATAGATGCGCAATGGATAGGGGCGATAACAAGGGCTGACGCCGGGTTGCCGAAGGGCAGATGGTCTAACGCAGTGTTCAAGAAAGACAGTTTTAAGGCTAAATGGAACGGCGTGGACACGCTTTCGTCGAAGAGCATAATATTGAGAAAAGAGTTTCAGACAGCCGGAAGAAAGATTGTAGATGCCGTTGTGTATGTTTGCGGACTGGGGCATTATGAGATGAAAATCAACGGCAGAAAGGTTGGCGACAGCGAGTTTGCCCCGCTATGGAGCGAATACAGCAAGACCGTTTATTATAACATTTACGACGTAACCGACATGCTCGTCCGTGGCAACAATGCCGTCAGCGTGCTGTTAGGCAACGGCTTTTTCAACGTGCAGCGCATGGGGCGCTACAGCAAGTTGCAAACAAGCTTTGGCGCTCCGCAGATGATAATGCGCATGGAGATAAACTATAGCGACGGTACGCAGCAAATAGTGAAGAGCGCAACCGACTGGAAATATTCTTTAAGTCAAATAACTTTCAACAGCATCTATGGCGGTGAGTCGTATGATGCGCGCCTTGTGCAGAAGGGATACGACACGGCCGGATTTGACGACAGCACATGGAAGCATGCCGTTGCAGTAGAGGGACCGGGCGGAACTCTTGTTGCCCAGACCGCCCGGCCGGTGAAGATTATGGAGCGTTATGGCGTGAAGACCATCAGGCGCATACCTGCCGACTCGCTTGAGGCGGCGTCAAAGGCGACTAAGCGCAGCATTGATCCGTCGGTGTTTGTGGCAGACATGGGACAAAACCTTGCCGGATTTCCAGAGATAACGGTCGAGGGAAAGCGCGGACAGAAGATAACTTTGCTCGTTGGCGAGAGGCTTACGCCACAGGGAGCGTGCGACCAGCGGCAGACGGGACGGCAACATTATTATGAATACACGTTGAGCGGCGAGGGCACAGAGACGTGGCATCCGCGCTTCTCTTATTACGGATTCCGCTACATTCAGGTTGAAGGAGCGGTGCCAGAAGGTGAGCCTAACCCTGACGGACTGCCTGTATTGAAGAAACTGAGCAGTTGTTTCGTGTATAATTCTGTACCGGAATTGTCGTCGTTCGAGTGCTCCAACCAACTGTTTACAGACACTCACCGGCTGATAGAACGTGCCGAGAGGAGCAACATGCAGGCCGTTCTTACCGACTGTCCCCACCGCGAGAAACTGGGATGGCTTGAGCAAGACCATCTGTGCGGCCCAAGTCTTCTGTATAATTATGACATGACGTGCTTTGTTCCGAAGGTGATACGCGACATAACAGACACGCAGAGGGCCGACGGAATGGTGCCTACCACGGCTCCGCAGTATGTGTCGTTCGGCAATCTCTTTGATGATTCGCCGGAGTGGGGCAGTACTCTCGTCATCTTGCCTTTCATGTATTATGAGCAATATGGCGACAGCACGCTTATCATCAATAATTATAAGGCGATGCGACGCTACGTGGATTACCTTACGTCGCGTTCAGACAGCGGCATTGTAAGTCACGGACTTGGCGACTGGTACGACTATGGCCCGTGGCGCGCCGGATTCTCTAAGAACACTCCCGTGCCGCTTGTTGCCACGTCTCACTATATCTTTGACCTCAAACTGATAACGCATGCGGCACGCATGACGGGCAATAAGGCTGATGAAGAGAAGTATTCGGCACTGCTTGACAGGGTAGTTGAGGCCTTTAACCGCAAATTTTTCAAGGCAGATTCGTGTACTTATGGCACAGGCAGTCAGGCATCTAATGCACTGCCGTTGTATCTCGGACTTGCCGGAACCAACAGTCAGGGCGTGCTCAACAGTCTTATTGGCGACATAAAAGCTCACGGTAACCGCCTTACAACCGGTGATGTAGGCAACCGCTACCTGTTTCAGACGCTGGCGCAAAACGGGCAGAACGAGTTGCTTTACACAATGCTCAACCATTATGAAACGCCCGGATATGGCTTCCAGCTGCGCCATGGGGCAACCACGCTTACCGAACAATGGGATCCGCGCCAAGGCTCTTCGTGGAATCATTTCATGATGGGACAAATTGACGAGTGGCTGTTTAAGACGCTCGGAGGAATAAACAATCAGCCCGGAACTTATGGTCTGCGTCATCTGTTGATACTGCCTGTGCTTGTAGGTGACCTGAAATATGTGAAAGTTTCAACAGAATCGCTTTATGGAAAAATAAGCGTCAACTGCACCCGCACATCGCTTGCCGTTGACATTCCCGTAGGGTCTGATGCCATTGTCGTGTTGCCCAACGGTGAAAGAAAAGCCGTTGGCAGCGGGCATTATGAGTTTTTTTTCTGATTTATCTTAAACTTAAAACGGCTAACGCATAACATTTTGAATTGCAATGTCGTGCATTAGCCGTTATAATCTCGTTGATTTAGGTGGCGTATTGTTGATTTTAGTTTGCCAACTTGTTGATTCTAATTGCTATCTTGCTGATTTTAGTTGCCGTAAGTTACGGCTTATCCTTCAGTATGATGTTGACATGATGAGGATAAATTATTGCTTTATGATGTTTATCTTGCCGTCTATAATCTCGGCTTCAACAGTTCTTTTACCTGTTGCGTGCAGCTTAAACCTCACGTTCCATTCGCTTGGCCATGCCTGAAACAGCAGCAGTTTACCTTCAGGTGACTCCTGTAGCAGCATTTCCTGCATTCCTATCATGGCCGAACCGCCTCGGTTGCAGTCGGGCGCCCAGTCGTATCCCGGATCCCAGAAGGCAGGAAAGCGGTAGGGACCGTCGGCAAACTTTTCAAGGTTAAGGCGCGCCGCATCGTCTGTAAGGCCGAGACATGCCGCCCAGATGTTGTCTTGCTTCCATCCAATGTGCGTGCGCATTTTCAGAGCATGAGGGTCTTTCAGGTAAGTGTTGCGCGCAATGTCGAGTCCTTCGCGCCCCATTCCATATATTCGCCACGGGAAAACTGGGTAGAGTTGCGGCGTCTCAACGTTCTGAATGCGTGCCCATACTATGGCCGGAGCAATGCATGTGTCGCCATTGATGGTGCGCAGCGGTATGTCAGGTATGCGGTTTTTGAATGTAGAGTCAAGGGTATTAGTTGATATGTCTTTTGCGCCTTTGGCTGCCATGTATGCTTCAAACTGCTCTGTCACAGTGCGTAATGCAGCGATAACGCTTGAAGGATTATATGCCATCTTGTATGTCTCGCAGCCTGAAGAAGGGTAAAGAATGAGTTTTCCGTCACCGTCAAGAGCCTTAACTCCGCGCTGTTTTGCAAGATATTGATAATGCTCGTCGAAGAACTGAAGGCATTGCACAATAAGTGGCTCATACTTCGTGATGTCTATTCCGCTGTAAGAATGTGCCTGCAATATCATTGAGCAGAACTCCAG
>ULQW01034977.1_pt1 | contig 10948 bp, 8 predicted proteins | sample 1954921 | NCBI WGS metagenome assembly ULQW01 (sample SAMEA4835666, study PRJEB28245) | human gut metagenome | biome: gut microbiome; material: fecal sample | place: Denmark | collected 2008
CTGGCAGCTGCATGTCACCCTCAATGGCGGCACGTCACACCGCCGCTTCTTCCATCCCGCGACCTTTGACGACAGGCAGAAGGCAGAAACCGCCTACCGCAGTCTCACTCCCGATTCTTCGGCGACGGTTACGAAGGTGGAGCGCAGGAAAAACCTGCAACAGCCGCCGCTGCTCTACGACCTGACGGCACTTCAGAAGGACTGCAACGTGCACCTCGACCTGCCCGCGGCAAAGACGCTGGACATCGCCCAGTCGCTCTACGAGAAGAAGCTCATTTCCTACCCGAGAACGGGAAGCCGGTATATCCCGCACGACGTGATGGCCTGCGTACCCGGTCTGCTGGAAAGAATCTTGGCCATGCCCGGATTCGCCACAAGTGCCGGAATCCTTGACTTTGCGCATCTCAACACCCGTAGCGTGGACGACAGCAAAGTGACGGACCACCATGCCCTCATCACGACCGGCATCGCACCCGAAGGACTTTCCGAGGCGGAAGAGGCCGTCTATACGCTGATAGCCGGACGTATGCTGGAGGCGTTCTCGCCCTGCTGCGAGAAGGAGCTGATTCTTATGGAATGCCGTCTGGACAACATGGATTTCCGCTCGAAAAGCTCCCTTGTCGTCAGTCCGGGATGGCGCGGCATCTTCCGCAGGAAAGAGGACAGGCAGGACGACGAACCGGAAACCGACGAGGGTACGGCCGTATTTGCCGAAGGGGACACGGTCCCTGTTTCAGGATTCGGACTGGCCCAGAAGAAGACCGTGCCCAGACCGCTCTATACCGAAGCCACGCTGCTGGCAGCAATGGAGACCTGCGGCAGGGAGATAGCCGACGAACAGGCACGCGAGGCCGTGAAGGAGCTGGGCATCGGCACGCCCGCCACAAGAGCCGCCATCATCACCACACTGTTCAAACGTGACTATATCGCCCGCTCCGGCAAGAGCATCCTCCCCACAGAGAAGGGACTCCATATCTACGATGCGGTGAAGGACATGCTCGTGGCGGATGTTTTCCTGACAGGAAGCTGGGAGAAGACCCTGCTCCAGATAGAGCGGCACACACTCGGACCGGACACGTTCATGGCATCCATCACGGACTACACCCGCAAGGCTACCCGTGAAATCCTGAACCTCAGCCTTCCGGCGGTAGCCGCCCGCACGTTCACCTGTCCCAAATGCAAGACCGGACACATCATCGTCAGGGAGAAGAGTGCCCGCTGCGACAATAAAGGGTGCGGACTGACCGTGTACCGCAGATTCCTGAACAAGGAACTGACGGACCAGCATCTGGAACAGCTTTTCTCCTCCGGCTCCACACGGCTCATCAAGGGATTCAAGGGAAAGAAGGGCGTGGCTTTCGACGCTTCGGTCACTTTCGACGCCGGGTTCACCCTGACACTCTCGTTCCCCAAAAACGGGAACGGCAGGAAAAGGAAATGATGAAGCCATCCCGATTCGAGGGGCAAAGGTCGCAGCCCGCCCGTTTCCACCGGCAAGGTCTGGCCTTACGGTTTCTGGGAAAAATCATCCTCGCCCGAGGCTCCGGTATTTTTCCCGAAAACCTTGCCTGTGGAGGCGGACTGCAAGAAAGCCCCTGAAACCGGGAATGGCATTCCCGCCAAACACATGAAGATTATGAAAACAAAAGAACGTATCAGAAAGATAGCGGACAGCAGATGGGCAAGGACACTCGCGCTGGCCGTAACAGCAGCCATCATATTCAGCTGGCTCTATTCCCACGGTATATCGCCTGTATGGACCGCCGTGGCCATCATCTGTTTCAGGGGACTCTTCAGGTTCCTCTACCGTATAGCCTGTTTTCTCGTGGCACTGGCCATCATTCTGTGCATACTGAGTTTTCTGGTCTTCTGAAATCTGACGATATGGAACATGCACGGAATTTATCATTGCAGCATAAGGGAGCTGTCCGGGAGCGGGCGGCTCTTTTTGTATCCGTCACAACCGGAAATGACACGGGAAGAAAAGGGAAAGGACTAAAAACACAGACATTGGCAAACCGAGAACTACAGGGCAAAGTTGGCAAACGCTTCTTGTCGGACGGCAAGGTCAGGCCGCAAGCGGTTTCGGAAAAAATCATCCTCGCCGGAGGCTCCGGTATTTTTCCCGAAAACCCTGCCTTTCCGGAAGCATTTGCCGTTGGGCCCTTGTAGTTCAACGGGCTGCCAAAGCCCGGGTATTCACACTTAAAAATAAAGAATATGCAACAAGCGATCATCACAAGACAGTCACCAGCTCCGATAGGGATGCCCGTGACAAGAAGACCGAAAGTACACGTCCCGCAACCGGCAATCAAGTTGCCACCGAGAGGGACCACCGGTCCGGTTCACATCTCAAAGCTGCTGAACCCCGTTCTGGAAATTTGCAGACATCCGGACAGGAACAGGCTGCTGGCAGAATTCTTCAGCGAATATTGAAACACATCGTCTAATCATTTAATATCTGAAATTATGTTTTTTACAGCAATCCACCAGATGATGACGGAAAGCGTGGACCTCACGATCGTCATCCGCAAGACAAACGGACAACTGACCGTTTCCACATTGCCCAAATCGAACGGACTCAAGGACGAGGCCCAGAACCACATCGTGCCGCTGACTGTCACGGGCACACCGCAGGAACTTGATACGGGATTCCTGCAGGCAGTCACAAGACCTATACAGAAAACGTGCGGACTGATCTCCAACATGGCACAGTTCGAGGCACAGGCGGACAAGGCCGCCGCCAGCAGCAAGGCTGCCAAGGAAGCGAAATCCAAGGAGACGAAGGAAGAACGCGAGAAACGGGAGAAGTATGAGAAACTGATGAAGAAGGCGGAAGAACTGACAGCGGCCAGAAACCACCGGGAAGCCGTCAGTGTGCTTACACAGGCGAAAGCACACGCGAATGCCGCCCAGTTGAAGGAAATCGAGGAGAAGATAAAGGCGGCCGACACGGAAATGAACCGGGGAAGCCTCTTCGACCTGATGGAACAGGAAGCACAGCCGGAACCTTCGGTACAGCAGCAACAGCCACACTCCCAGCAGCCGGCATACACGCAGGCACCGGAACAGAGAAATCCGCAACCGCAACGTCCGCAACAGCCGGCACCGCAGCAGACATACACGCGGAGACCGTCACAGCCGATGCCGGGACAGGCTCAGCCCGCACCGCAGAGACCACAACAGGCATACACGCAGCATCCGCAACAGCCAGGAATATGGCCGTCGCAACAACAGCCGCAACAGCCGCAGGCAAGACCGCAGATACAGCCGCACGCGCAATACGTACAGCGGACAGGAGGACAGCAGCCTTCCCAAACTCATTACCCGCCGCAGCCTGAAATACAGGACTGGCAGGAAGAACGGTTCATGCAGGAGGACGAACAGCAACCGTACCTCTCCGATCAGGAACATCCCGCATACAGTGAGAAGGACTACGAGGAATACATCGATTTCCCGCAGTCCATGCTGGAACCCAAGTATTCACCTTATCAGACAGTTTAAGACATGGCACTCGAAATCAAAGGAATGACACGCTCATTCAAATTCAAGAAAGGAACGGAGTATATAACCCTTCATGACCCGGATCCGAACATCTCGCCGGACATGGTCATGAGCTACTATTCGAACATGTACCCGGAACTGACGACGGCTACCGTTCACGGACCGGTCATCAGGGAGGACATGACAGAATATGAGTTCAAGACAACTATCGGAACAAAAGGATAAAGGATATGGCAAAGGACAACAGAAAAAAGAAGAAATCATGTGTACCATTGGACGGATATCAGGCGGAACAGCTCGCGAGACTTATCATTGCGGAAACAGAAAGGAAGGTGCATTACGGCACGGAAAGAAAGAAACGGATTGCGGCACCCAGCGGTGCCGTAATTCTTTTCTGAACGCTACATTCTTGCCGATATCCCCATCGGAACTGTTCACGGACGGTACTGACGGGAAGCCGCACAATCTTATCACGCAGGAAAACTATGAGTACCTGCGTGATTCCTTTTTCAGATATGCACTCCTCATGAAGAAGGAGGCGGTACATACACCGGGACGAACGCCCGGCGAAAGTATTGCCAGACTGCACGAAGAGATGTGTAACCTTGTAGGCAATGACATGAATGTCAACATTGAGCAGGACGAAGAAAGACTCCTGTTCCGTCTCTGGAAATGTCATGAATGGGGAGAACTCACGTTGTATTACTTCCCGACGAAGTTCATGGAAAGGCTCGGACCGGAACTGAGACGCATATCCGTCACCTTCATCCACAACCTGATGCAGGCGAACGGGATAAACACCATACTGGACGAGGACGACATGGACTATGCCCTGACACTGATGTCTGAGGATGACTCTGGTGAAACGGCATCCGACCGGAAAAAGAGGCGGCGGCTCCTGCACTCCTATGAGGAAGGCAGGATACATGCCCTGTTACGCCGGGTGGAACGCAAATCCTATTACAAGAATCTGCCGAAGGCAATCGACCGATATAAGCCGAAGAACGGGTACGAACAGTCACTGCTCTCTGTCATGAAGGAGGGACTGGAGTTCCTTACACCTGAACACGGCATCATGGAATACGGCTACGATCCCTTCTACGAGGAAGAACCGGACTTTCTGCCCATGTATCTCAGCAAGCAGATCCGGGTCATCTATGACTGCACCGACATGATAACGGAATATCTCACCGACTATTACAACTCCTACAGCCAGGAGACATACGACATCATTCCGGTCACCACCTGTGACCTGTCTCCGGAAACGGAGGAACTGTTCCATATGGACGACTATCCGGAACGTTTCTTCAAATGGGCGGAAAAATTCATCAACATCACTGTATAAACCAATCTGAAAGCATATGATAGACAGCAACGAACTGACCAGAAAAATCAAGACGCCGCTCAACCCCAAGGCGGCACTGATTGCCTATGCCTCGGAGAATGACAGGAACTTTTTCCTTGAAATCCGTGAAATTGACGACCGGGGAAACATGACGGAAGGAAGACCGGTAACCCTGGAATTCATGAACACGCTCGTGAAGGGATACTCGGAAAGACACAGCACCACTCCATACGGGAAGATACCCGACAACCTGTTGTATTGCGACCCGCGCAAGGGCAGCGAGAGATACGTGTGGTACAACCCTCCGCACAAGAGGATGATGTTCTTCAGCCCCGCGCTCAAAATAGAAAACGCGGAATATTACCTGCCGGGAGTGATCTATGAGGCCGGAGAACACGGAATGAGAATCTATGCCTACAAGGAAAATGTTCCCGGACCGGATACCGTGCTGTACGCCGCGCCCTTCTTCAACGTGACAGGTTCCAGCGTATGTCTGGGAAACGCCAGGATAAAGCTGCCGAAGGACCTGACCTATGAGAAGCTGCTGCAGTACTGGGAAAGGAAATTCTGGCTTACGGAATTCACCCACCTGGGAGGGAACGGGAACCCGACAAGGTCAAACCTCGTGCTGGTGACAAAGGCGGCACGGGACAGGGACTTCAACCTCGACGAACTGAAGCAACTGAACAACATGAAACTTAAAGACATACTGAAATGAAAAGAGTACACTACATCGACAACTATCTCATAAACCCGCAGCATCCGGTAACGGTAAACCTTATCGGAGCGGGAGGAACAGGCTCGCAGGTACTTACCTGTCTGGCCAGACTTGACACGGCACTAAGGGGACTCGGACACCCCGGGCTGTTTATAACCGTGTATGATTCCGACATCGTGACGGAGGCCAACATCGGGCGACAGCTCTTCAGCCCCTCGGACATCGGCCTGAACAAGGCACAGTGTCTTGTCACACGCATGAACAACTTCTTCGGCAACGACTGGAAGGCGGTACCGGACATCTATCCGGCAGCCCTGAAGGACGCCAGACGGGACAATCTGGCCAACATAACGATTACCTGCACGGACAACATAAAGTCCCGTCTCGACCTGTGGAACATACTGAAAGCCGTGCCGGTATCGGAATACAGAAGCTACGAGACGCCCCTGTACTGGATGGACTTCGGGAATACACAGGACACGGGACAGGTCGTCCTCGGAACCGTACCGAAAAAAATCAGGCAGCCGGAATCCAAGCTGTACGAAACGGTGGAGTCACTGAAAGTGATTACCCGCTACGTGAAATACGCGAAAGTAAAGGAGAAAGACTCGGGACCGAGCTGCTCACTGGCAGAGGCCCTGGAAAAGCAGGACCTGTTCATCAACTCCACATTGGCACAGCTCGGCTGCAACATCCTGTGGAAAATGTTCCGCAACGGCATGATCGAGCATTACGGGCTGTACCTGAACCTTTCTACCTTGAAAATGAATCCGATACCTGTCTGAACGCGGCTTTATGACCTATAACATGTTAAAACTTGTTTGAAATCAAGACAAACATATATTAACTTCATTGCAGTTAGGAACAAATGTATATATTTGTATTTTGGAATATTATACAATAGGACAGCGTATTGTCTTGCCGGAACTTCCATAATTCAGGCAAACGAAAACAGGGCCATCCACATTTCCACACGGGACTATAACAGGGGGCCTTATTTTTTCCTGCATCGGAAAATACGGAGAAACAGAAATATGGACTGACTGTAAAAAAAAGAATATGGACAAGATATTGGATACCCGAACCAGAGAATTTTCTGCCGACAGCTGCCGGCAGAAGGGAGAATCATGCGGGCAAACCGTCGCCCGCCAAGGTTATAAAAGGCCGGAGTGCATTCTGTGTACGACTGGATAGCGCATCGGGGTGACATCCAAATTACTCACGTCCCGGAAGACTGCGCCCCACAACCTTCCGGGATTTTTTTATCATAAGGCGTATGAGGAAGCTAAGTGGAATTTCATTGCAGACAAAAATCATAGCTGGTTATCTGATATTGCTGGCAGTCATCGGAAGCATGATTGCCATACTGCTTCATGAGCGCAAAAAAATGCATGACATAGCAAACGGAACCGCAGAAATACGTGAGATCCGGAATGAAGTCAACGCCATACGCCGCCACATTGTCGGAATCGCATTGCTGGGGGAATCCGCCATCGGATGGGACAGCGAGGACTTCTCAGCATACCAGAACAGGCGCCTGCACATAGACAGCCTGCTGGAACGGATGAAAGACAACGGCCTGGATCTGGTAAGCCACGAACAGATAGACACATTGCGACGACTGTTGGAAGAGAAGGAAAGCCGCCTGTATCATCTTACAACGGTTTTTCAGGAGCAGAGGACATCAGACAGCCTGCTCTACAACCATCTCCCCGAGGTCATCGACAAGAGTACCCGTACACGCACGGTCACCCGCCGGAAAAACGGCATAGCAGGTTTCTTTGGCAAGAAGGAAACCGTACAGGTGCCGGCTTCCACGACAGAACTGCGGCAGCTCAACCGCCAGTTGATAACCATGCAGGAAGAGCATGACAGACATATCGGACTCTATATTGACAGCCTGCGTTTGCAAAACCTGAAACTGAACAAAAGACAGAACTCCTTCATCACCGCCCTTGACGAACAGGTCCAGGCCGCTTTCCAAAACCGGGAAACAAGGATTGCGGAGGCAAAGGCACTTTCATTCAAGCTGTTTGCGGCCACCATCATCGTTGCCATTGTCCTGCTGATCATATCCCATCTTGTCATACAGAGGGACATACGGCGCAAGGAACATGACCGCAGCAGACTGGTGGATACGCTCAAACAGAACCGGGAACTGTCCGAAATGAGAAAGCGTATCATCGTAACGCTTTCCCATGACATAAGGGGACCATTGAACGCCATCTGCGGCAGTGCGGAACTGGCCATTGACACCAGGGAAAGAAAACGCCGCAACACTTACCTTGACAACATCATCAAGTCCTCACGCCATATCACAAGGCTTGCCAACAGCCTGCTTGACCTCTCCAGACTGGACGAAGCGAAGGAATCACTGAACAGGATACCTTTCAACCTGAAAGCCTTCGTCGACGACATTAACGAGGAATACACCTGTGCGGCCAATGACAAGGGGCTGGTCTTCAAAACGGAAGCAGAAGGCACCGACATAGTGGTATACGGAGATGCGGACCGTATCCGTCAGGTGGCGGACAACCTGCTGACTAACGCTATCAAGTTCACCCGCAACGGAACAGTCTGTTTCCGGGTAAGCCACAAGGACGTGGTAATGACCATGGAGGTGGAGGACTCGGGCATCGGCATGGACAAGGAAACGATAGAACGCATATTCAGACCGTTTGAACGGGCGGCGCCAGACATTTCGCCGGAAGGCTTCGGGCTCGGCCTTCCGATAACCAAGGGACTTGTGAACCTGCTCGGCGGCAGTATTTCCGTATCGAGCCATGTCGGGGAAGGCAGTCTGTTCCACACGGAAATCCCCCTCGCCATTTCCACTGAACCGGTAAAGAACCACGTCATGCCGACCGTGAAAAGGCTCAGCCTTCCAAAGCGTATCATCCTTGTGGACGACGATCCGATACAACTGCGCATCGTCATGGAGATGCTGGAGCGCAACGGTGTATCATGCCGTACCTGCATCGGGGCGAAGGACGTGGTGGGCGAACTGCGGAAAGAACCCTACGACTTACTGCTGACAGACATCCAGATGCACGGGACCAGCGGTTTTGACTTGCTATATCTCCTGCGTCATTCCAATATCGGAAATTCACGCACCATTCCGGTTGCCGCCATGACTGCCCGCAACGACGTGGACGAAAGCCGCTATACTGAAGCCGGCTTTTCCGGCTGCATACAGAAACCGTTCTCCATGAACGAGCTGCAGGCTTTCCTTTCCTCCATAATGGAAAGGTCGGGCCAGCGGCAGGAACAGAAGGCGGATTTCAATGCCTTAGCCGCAGAGACGGGGGATATGGAATGGATGCTCAATGCTTTCATTGAGGAATCGATCGACAACAGGACGGAACTGAAAAAAGCCCTTGAAAGCATGAAAACGGACACGGAGCGGATGAAAAACACCCTGCACCGCATGTATCCCACCTGGGAACAGCTGGGAGTGGCCTGTGAACTGGAAACATACAGCAGAATCCTACATGACGATACTTCCGATGATCTGACCATCAGTACATATACAGAGACGGTCATCGGAAGAATAGACCGGCTGGTAGGCGATGCGAAGAACCTGCTTTCGGAAATCAGAAAACTTGACTTAAAGAACTATACGGATGAAACACAGAATACTCATAGTTGAAGACAATATCCTGCTGGCCGGACAACAAAAGAAATGGTTTGAGAAATCCGGCTATGAAGCAGTGACGACGATAGACGAACCCGGTGCAAGGCGGCTTCTGAAAAAGGAGCCTTTCGATCTTGTCCTTTCCGATGTCCGTCTTCCGCAGGGGGACGGCATATCGCTGCTCGAATGGATGCAGAGAGAACGGATAGACGTTCCCTTCATCATCATGACCGGATATGCCTCCGTGTCGGATGCCGTCCGTGCCATCAAGATGGGGGCAAAAGACTATCTGGCCAAGCCTGTTCAGATGGATGAACTGCAAAGTCTGATAAAGAACATCCTGCATCCTCGCTCAGTCATATACGGAAAGGACAAGGGCATCCTTCCCAGGAACAGCCGACAGATGAAAGAAGTGGAAAATCTAGCTCGTACGGTCGCTCCATTTGACATTTCCGTACTGATTCTTGGTCCGAACGGTGCAGGCAAGGAATCCGTAGCGCAACGTATCCATTATTCCAGCGAGCGCAGGGAAAAGCCGTTCCTGGCAGTAAACTGCGGGGTCATTCCCAAAGAGCTTGCGCCCTCGCTCTTTTTCGGGCATGTGAAGGGGACGTTTACGGGGGCGGACACAAACCGTGAAGGCTTCTTTGAAACGGCCCGTGGCGGGACCCTGTTCCTTGACGAAGTAGGAACATTGTCCATGGAGGTACAAAGCATGCTCCTGCGTACCTTGCAGGAAGGCAGCTATATCCCTATAGGCAGCAACCGGGAGAAACACTCCGACGTAAGGATAGTGGCGGCAACCAACGAGGACCTTCAGCTGGCCATCAGGGAGAGACGCTTCCGGGAAGACCTCTACCACCGTCTGGGGGAATTTGAAATCGTCCTGCCGGCCCTGCATGAATGCCCGGAGGACATACTTCCGCTTGCCGAACATTTCAGGGAAAAGTTCTCCAGGGAACTCAAACGGCAGACCGACGGATTCAGCCGTGAGGCAGAGCAACAGCTGCTCTCATACGGCTGGCCGGGAAATGTACGGGAATTGCAGAACAAGATCAAACGAGCCGTCCTGCTGTCCAAACAGCCGATAATAGAAACGGCTTGTTTGAACATAAGAATCGAGGATGAGAAAGAGAAAATCTTCCTTTTTCCGGAAAATGAGACACAGGAAAAACAGTCCATCATCAGGGCCTTGAAAATATGCACGGGCAACCGGAAACGGACGGCGGAGATGCTGCACATTGATCCTTCTACGTTGTACAGAAAAATGAAGAAATACGGACTGAACGACAAATAAAGGCAATATAGACCGGAGATGTTTTCCAGTCTGGAATAAAATGCCTACATTTGCATAAGTCTGGCAAAATATGGAATACATACTGCCAGCAGGAACATAAGAAAATACCGACAGGGCTGACAGCCTCGCCGGATATTATACATACTAAGTCGCAAGACGTCTCGGATGGGAATCTGACAAATTCAAAAATACAGAGGCTTTTGCGTGCAGCTTATGCTATGCCTAATAGCGTGAGCTCATGCAAATTTCTGTATTGGGCTTTGTCAGAGCCTCCATCCGAAATAGCGTGAGCCTCACGCTTTTCATTTGGAGTATCAAGGTATGGCAAAGTTACAGGTTCTGATAGCAATGACATTGAACGGTTTCGTCCCCGCATGGAACGATTCCCTGCTGCAATGGATACAAAACAGCGATGACGGTTTCCCCTACTGGCGGGGCCGGTCCACCCGC
>ULQW01038770.1_pt1 | contig 10948 bp, 9 predicted proteins | sample 1954921 | NCBI WGS metagenome assembly ULQW01 (sample SAMEA4835666, study PRJEB28245) | human gut metagenome | biome: gut microbiome; material: fecal sample | place: Denmark | collected 2008
CATCTGAGATTGCCAAGGGCACCATGGTGCTTGCCACGGCACAGATATACAGTGTATTGCAGACCGACAACGGCGCTGACAAGAACGCCTTCAAGTGGGTGATGGGCCTCTCGATAGCAATATTGGCCCTCATCTGTGGCGAGAACCTCTCGACGGCAGCACTGCTGTTCCTGGTCATCGTTATGATGATGTTCATAGGCCGCACGCCCTACTCCCAGCTGGGCAAACTGCTGGGAGTGGTCACCCTGCTGGGCGTGGCGGGCATATTCTTCATCATGGCGTTCGGCAAGGACGTCAATGAGGAGAAGAAGCTGCTGGCGGCACACAACGTGACGGTGGTGAGCGACGACAAGGACGGCCTGTTTGAGAAGCGCCCGTGGTTCCTGAAGCGCGCCGACACCTGGAAGACGCGTATAGACAAGTTTATGAACTCCAAGGATATACCCCCAGACTCGGTAGACCTGGACAAGGATGCGCAGGTGTCGTATGCCAATATCGCCATAGCCTCGTCGAACGTGATAGGCAAAGGTCCGGGCAACTCCGAGCAGCGCGACTTCCTGTCGCAGGCGTTCTCAGACTTCATCTACGCCATCATCATCGAGGAGATGGGCATCATAGGAGCCGGAGGTGTGGCATTCCTCTACATCATCCTGCTCTTCAGAACCGCCAAGATAGCCAACCAGTGCGAGAACAACTTCCCCGCATTCCTCGCGATGGGTCTGGCGCTGATGCTGGTGACCCAGGCACTGTTCAACATGTGTGTGGCTGTGGGTCTGGCGCCCGTCACGGGTCAGCCGCTACCCCTCATCAGCAAGGGCGGAACCTCGACGGTCATCAACTGCGTCTACATCGGAGTGATACTGAGCATCAGCCGTTCGGCGAAGAAGCGCACGCCGGCTGCCAACGCCCAGCCTGCCGCCGTCTGAGCCCCACGCTACCCCCGAGATGACCGCCCTCACACTGGGAGTCATCACGGGAGACAAAGAAATCATGGATGAAACCAAAAATATTTGGATAAATCACACATAAATCAAAATATTTTAGCTATTTTTGCCTGAATAAAGTAACGGAAACGAAAATGGAAGACGAACTGAGAATCATCATCAGTGGAGGAGGTACCGGCGGACACATATTTCCCGCCATCTCAATAGCCAACAGCATCAAGGCCAAGCGCCCCGATGCCAAGATACTCTTTGTGGGTGCACTGGGACGCATGGAGATGCAGCGCGTGCCTGCCGCAGGCTATAAGATAAAGGGTCTGCCTATCTGCGGATTCGACCGCAAGCACCCTCTGCGCAACATTGCCGTACTCTTCAAGATATGGAAGAGCCAGCGCATGGCAAAGAAGATTATCCGCGATTTCCGCCCCATGGCAGCCGTGGGCGTAGGAGGTTATGCCAGCGGTCCCACGCTTAACATGTGTGCCGCCAAGCATATACCCTGCCTCATCCAGGAGCAGAACTCGTATGCCGGAGTGACCAACCGTCTGCTGGCCAAGAAGGCCGAGAAGATATGCGTGGCCTATGAACACATGGACCGCTTCTTCCCCGCCGACAAAATCATACTCACGGGCAACCCCGTGCGCCAGAACCTCATCGAGACCACGCTCAGCCGCGAAGAGGCTATCGAGCGTTTCGGCCTCGACCCCGCCAAGAAGACCATACTGCTCGTGGGCGGAAGCCTCGGTGCCCGCACCATCAACGAGAGCGTGCTCCAGCATCTGGACATGGTCAGAGAGTCGGGCGTGCAGTTCATCTGGCAGACCGGAAAGTACTACAGCGACGCAATCGCCCAACGCCTGAACGGTGAAGAGCCGATGCCGATGCTCCACGTGACCGACTTCATCAGCGACATGGGTGCCGCCTACAAGGCAGCCGACCTCGTGATAAGCCGAGCCGGCGCCAGCTCCATCAGCGAGTTCTGCCTGATTGGCAAGCCTGTCATCCTGGTACCCAGCCCCAACGTGGCCGAAGACCACCAGACCCACAACGCCATGGCGCTGGTAAACCACAACGCCGCCATATTCGTCAAGGACGCCGAGGCTCCCGAGATACTGCTCCAGCGGGCCATCGAGACCGTCAAGGACCAGGACAAACTCGCCTCGCTCCACGACAACATCCTCACATTGGGCGTAGAAAACTCTGCCGACACCATTGCCGACGAGGTAATCAAATTAGCAACAAGACAATAACTATGGAACTGAAAGATATCAAGTCTGTATATTTCGTAGGAGCCGGCGGCATAGGCATGAGTGCCATCGCCCGCTACTTCCTGCACAAGGGCGTGACCGTTGCAGGTTACGACCGCACCCCCTCAGAGCTGACCCGTCAGCTGGAACGTGAAGGTATGGACATCCACTATGAAGAGAACGTAGACCTAATACCCCAACCATGTCGCGACACAGCCACCTGTCTGGTCATCTATACTCCCGCCATCCCTGCCGAGCACAAGGAGATGGTCTTTTTCCGTGAGGGCGGCTTCACCATCGAGAAGCGCGCCCAGGTGCTCGGTACCCTCACCCGCACCCACAAGGGTCTGTGCTTTGCAGGAACCCACGGCAAGACCACCACATCCACCATGTGTGCCCACATCATGCACGAGAGCCACGTAGACTGCAACGCCTTCCTCGGAGGAATCTCCAAGAACTATGGCACCAACTACATCCTCAGCGAGAGCGACTACATCGTGATTGAGGCTGACGAGTTTGACCGCAGTTTCCACTGGCTGCGCCCCTGGATGAGCGTCATCACAGCCACCGACCCCGACCATCTGGACATCTACGGCACCAAGGAAGCCTATCTCGAGAGTTTCCGCCACTACACCACGCTCATCCAGCCTGGAGGAGCGCTCGTCATCCACACCGGTCTGGAGATGAAGGCCGACGTGCAGGAGGGCGTGAAGGTCTATACCTACAGCCTCAACGAAGGCGACTTCCATGCCGAGAACATCAAGATAGACAATGGCGAAATCAGCTTCGACTTCGTATCGCCCATAGAGCGCGTCGACGGCATCGTGCTGGGCCAGCCCATCCCCATCAATATCGAGAACGGCGTGGCTGCCATGGCTATGGCCCAGCTCAACGGATGCACCCCCGACGAACTGCGTCACGGCATGGCTACCTACGGAGGTGTGGACCGCCGCTTTGACTTCAGGCTGAAGAACAGCCGCCACGTGGTGCTCTCCGACTATGCCCACCACCCCAAAGAGATATTCCAGAGCGCCAAGAGTATGCGCGAGCTGTACAAAGACCGCAAGATTACGGCCATCTTCCAGCCTCATCTCTACACCCGAACCCGCGACTTCTACCGCGACTTCGCCGACGCGCTGAGCCAGCTCGACGAGGTGATACTCACCGAGATTTACCCCGCCCGCGAGCAGCCCATCCCCGGCGTCACCAGCCAGCTCATCTACGACAACCTCAAGCCTGGCGTGGAGAAGGCCATCATCCGCAAGGACGACGTGATAGACTATGTCAAGAGCCGCGACTTCGACGTGCTCATCATCCTGGGCGCCGGCGACCTGGACAACTATACCGACGAGATAGCTCACATCATAGACAACAAGTAAAGAGTGGCAAGACTACGATTCAACTGGAAGAGAGGACTCCTCATCATGGTAGATATCGCCTTGGGCGTGTATCTGTTCATGGCCTTCACCGCGTTCAACAAGTTTGACGACAAGGGACGCAGGTGTACCAAGGTCAACATACAGATTACCGACTCCAAGACCGACGGCTTCATAGGCAGCGACGAAATCAAGGCCCGACTGAAGAAGCAGGGCCTATTTCCGCTGGGAAAGCCCATCGCCCAGATTAGGACACGACAGATAGAGGAAAGCCTCATGGCGAGCCCGTTTGTCAAGACCGCCGAGTGCTACATCACTCAGGACGGACAGGTCAACATAGCCTACAGCCAGTTGATGCCTATCGTGAGAGTCAAGGCCAGCAACGGCACCGACTACTACATCGACGACAAGTGCAGCATCATGCCCAACTCCCACTACACCAGCGACCTCATCATCGCCACGGGCAACATCAACCAGTGGTATGCCCGAAACTACATCGCCTATCTTGTCCAGACGCTCATGGCGAGCGACTTCTGGAAGAACCAGATAGTACAAATCAACGTCCTCAGCGACCTCGGCATCGAGCTCGTGCCCAGAGTGGGCAACCATATTATATATATAGGTCAGCTGCCCGAGGCCAAGACCCCACGAGAACGACAGAAGCAGATAACTGACTTCACCCGTCACAAGATGGACCGTCTCAAGAAATTCTACCAGTACGGACTCTCCCAGACAGGATGGAACCGCTACTCGTACATCAATCTCGAATTTGACAACCAGATTATCTGCAAGAAAAGTAAACAAGAATAAAACAATATAACGTATGGCAAAGGAATTTATAATCGCTATCGAACTGGGCTCGTCCAAGATTACAGGCGTGGCCGGAAAGAAGAACCTTGATGGCAGCATCAGCATCCTCGCCGTAGCGCAAGAAGACTCTTCGGCATGCATCCGCAAGGGAGTAGTCTATAACCACGACCGCACGGTACAGTGTCTGACCAACATCGTCAACAAACTTGAACACTCGCTCAAGTCCAAGATAGCAGGCGTGTATGTATGCGGAGGAGGACAATCGATACGCAGCGTAAAGAATGTGATTGTCAAAGACCTGGAAGAGGGTGCCATCGTGCGCCAGGACATGATAGACGAACTCATGGACGCCAACCGCAGCATGGATTATCCCGAACAGGAGATTATCGATGCCATCACTCAGGAATACAAGGTTGACAACCAGCTCCAGCTTGACCCCGCAGGCATACAGTGCAAGCACCTGGAAGGCAATTTCCTTAACATATTGTGGCGCAAGAAGTTCTACTACGCCTGCAACGAGTGCTTCAAGAGCGCCGGCATCAACATAGTCGAGATGTATCTCGCACCGCTGGTGCTCGCCGACAGCGTGCTCACCGAGTCGGAGAAGCGCAGCGGATGTATGCTCGTAGACCTGGGCGCCGAGACCACCACCGTGTCGGTATACTACAAGAACATCCTGCGCCATATCGCCGTCATACCACTGGGCAGCAACAATATCACCAAGGACATCGCCTCGCTCCAGATAGACGAGGAAAGGGCAGAAGAGATGAAGCTCGAGTATGGTTGCGCATATACCAACAACGCTGACATCGACAACACGCTCGAACTCGCCGTGGGCGACGGACGCAAGATCGAGAGCCGCCGCTTCATAGAGATTGTAGAGTCGCGCATGGAGGAAATCATCCGCAACGTGTGGTACCAGATGCCCAACGAGTTTTCCGACAAGATGCTGGGCGGCATCATCCTCACCGGCGGCGGTTCCAACATGCGCAACATCGTCGAGGCATTCCATACCTTCACCCCCATCGAGAAAATTAGAGTTGCCAAGTTTGTCAACGGTGTCATCAATGCCAACCAGCCCGAAATCACCGCTCACGACGGCCGCATGAACACTGTACTGGGACTGCTCGAGCGCGGCAACGAAAACTGCGCCGGCAAAGACTTCAATGACTCGCTCTTCGCCCCTGAAGACGAGGGTTACACCACTACAGAGAAGCCCAAGGAACCCCACCAGCCAGGCAAGGGCATCATACAGACGCCCGAAGAGAAGGCCGCTGCCGAAGAGGCTAAGCGCAAGAAGGAAGAGGAGGAAGAACTGAAGCGACAGAGAGAGGCTGAAGAGGAACGCAAGAAGGAGCGCGAGAACAGTTTCTGGCACCGCAACAAGACCAAGCTCAAGAACTTCTTCTCACAGATTATCACAGAGGAAGAATAAGCAATCGTAATTCACACCACAATCAAGCATGACTATCATGGATAAAGACAACAATACAACCAACGGCACCCTGCCTATCTTTGAAGTTCCCGAGAAGGTCAACATCATCAAGGTCATCGGCGTGGGCGGTGGTGGCGGCAATGCCGTAAACCACATGTACAGAGAGGGCATACACGACGTGAGTTTCGTGCTGTGCAACACCGACGCACAGGCGCTCAACGCTTCGCCCGTACCCGTACACATCCAGCTGGGCAAGGAAGGACTCGGCGCGGGCAACGTGCCCGAGAAGGCGCGTGAAGCCGCAGAAGAAACCCTGGACGACATCAAGGCCATGCTCGACGACGGCACCAAGATGACATTCATCACCGCCGGAATGGGCGGAGGTACCGGCACCGGAGCAGCACCCGTCATAGCAAAGGCGAGCAAGGACATGGGCATCCTCACTGTGGGCATTGTCACCATACCCTTTTTATGGGAAGGCGAAAAGAAAATCAATAAAGCCCTCGACGGTGTAGAGGAACTGGCAAAGAACGTAGACGCACTGCTGGTCATCAACAATGAGCGTCTGCGCGAGGTATATGCAGACCTGTCGGTGCTCAACGCCTTCGGAAAGGCCGATGACACGCTGAGCGTGGCTGCCAAGAGCATCGCCGAAATCATTACCAGCCGAGGCATCGTCAACCTCGACTTCAACGACGTGCGCACCGTGCTCGAAGACGGCGGCGTGGCCATCATGAGTACCGGTTACGGCGAGGGCGAGGGCCGACTGCGCAAAGCCATCGAGAGCGCGCTTCACTCGCCGCTACTCAACAACAACGACATCTACAATTCCAAGAAGATTCTGCTCAGTATCACCTTCGCCGCAGACAAAGCCAATAACGAGGGACTGCGTATGGAGGAGATGAACGAAGTCAATGAGTTCATGTCGCACTTCAACTGTGACTATCAGTCCAAGTGGGGCATATTCCTCGACCCCAATCTGGGTGAGAAGGTCAAGGTTACCATCCTCGCCACCGGTTTCGGCATCAAGAATATCGACGGCATGCAGGAACACCAGACCAAGAAATACACCCAGGAAGAGGCAGACAATATGGCCAAGAAAGCCGAAGCCGACGCCCAGAAGAAGGCACGCATGGGCGTGTACTACGGCAGCGGCGAGAAGACCATGGAGTACAAGCGCCGTCCACACATCTTCCTCTTTTCGCCCGAATACCTTGACAACGAGGACGTGATACTCGCCATCGAGAACACGCCCACCTACAAGCGCTCCAAGAACATGATAGACGAGATAACCCGTCAGGCATCGGGACACACCGAGAGCAAACCTGCCGATGACGGCGGCAACGACGGCACTGCCAACTCCATCATTTCATTCGTATAACCATTGAAACTAAACATTATGGATTTGTTTGAACAAGTAAGCAACGATATCAAGGAAGCCATGAAGGCCCGCGACAAGGTGCGCCTCATGACCCTCCGCAACATCAAGAAAGTATTTCTCGAGGCCAAGACCGCCCCGGGAGCCAACGACACGCTCGACGATGCCGCCGCGCTCAAGATACTGCAGAAGCTGGCCAAGCAGGGCCGCGAGACAGCAGCCACCTACACAGCCAACGGCCGTGCCGACCTGGCAGAAGAAGAGTTGGCCCAGGCCGCCGTCATCGAGAGCTATCTGCCCAAGCAGCTCAGCGCCACAGAGATAGAAGAGATCGTCAAGGGCATCATAGCCGAGACCGGAGCCTCATCGATGAAGGATATGGGGCGCGTCATGGGCATCGCCACCAAGCAGTTGGCAGGCAAGGCCGACGGCGGAGCAGTCTCGCAGATTGTAAAGCGACTGCTGGCATAGGCAGCCGTTACACCTTATTATATATATAGCATCCCGACACGTTATGGACAACTGGCCATAGCGTGTCGGGATGTTTCTATTGGAACAGTTGGCGCAGAATGGCCACAGACTTGAGCTCGGGAAAAGAGGGCAGATGCAGACGGTAATAGTCCATCAGAGCGTCGAGACAGCAGTTGCGCTCGTCGCGGTTCATCGGCATCGCAACACCTTCAAAACCACCGCGAAGGAAGAGAGCTATACGCCGCGCCACCTCGGGCTGAGCCACATCCTGATGGGCAGGGCGAAGCAGAGTGAAGCATCCCTCGCGCAGGTCGAGCCAGCTGCCGGCGGCATAGGTTTCCTCGTCGGGCGCAATGCCCACCAGGCGCGTGAGCATGGTCATAAACACGAGGTGGAAGTTGGCAGTATGCTCGCCATCGAGCTCCAAAACATCTATCGAAGCGTCAACAAACTCAAAGAGTTGCCGGTTTTCGTGCTCGTGGCGGGCTACGGTGGTGAGCAGTTCGACCACAAAGAGCGCTACGGGCAGCTTGACCGCATCTTCGTACATGTAGGTGGCCATCGTGCTGAACCTTACATCCGTCAGGAGTTGCAACCGGCGGTTGGGTCGCATGTCATAGGCTATCTCCAACCTCGAAAGCGGGATAAAATACTGCCGCTTCAACTTGCCGCGCTTGGTCGCCGGAACCGTCACCGCAAACGACTGGTAGCCGTAGTCTGCCGTGAACATCTCCACCACCATCTTGCGGTCAGCATAGGGATTGGTTTTGAGTACTATTGCGTTTGTTTTGACCATCATAGACTACAAAAGTAATAAAAAACAGCCTTTTATAGAAAATTCTTTGAAGAAAATTTGCACATTTCGTTAAAAGTATCTACCTTTGCATCCGCTAATAGACAGATGGTCCCTTCGTCTATCGGTTAGGACGAGAGATTTTCATTCTCTAAAGAGGAGTTCGACTCTCCTAGGGACTACAAATAATAAAAAAGAAAGTATAATAAGATGGCAAATCACAAATCATCACTGAAGAGAATTCGTCAGACAAAGACAAAGACTTTGCACAACAAATATTATGCAAAGACTATGCGCAACGCCGTACGTAAGCTGCGCGCAATGACAGACAAGGAAGAGGCTGTTAAGCTGTACCCCGTAGTACAGGCCATGTTGGACAAGCTCACAAAGACCAACATCATCCACAAGAACAAGGCTGCGAACCTGAAGTCAAGCCTCGCTCTCCACATCAGCAAGTTGGGATAATTCACAAAACAATATATCCTACCCCAAAGAGACCACTACCACAAGTAGTGGTCTCTTTGGTTATATGCCTCGAGGGCAGAGAGCGGCACGCTGTCGTCGGCGACAGAACAAAACCAAATCGCCTACAACGCACTGATTTGCAATCGCGCAGACCGTCATCATCAGTTCAGGACACAGATAGTAAACCAGCAGTCGCACTCCCCACAGCGACAATGATGACGGAGCAGACCAATAAGTTGAGAGCAAAGCCGGAAATGACTATTGCAAAGTTGGAAATACTCACGGCAAGCCCTGAAATAACCGATGCAAACCTTGAGAAGAACTTTACCTCCACAGAGATGACTATGACGGCAAGGGGGATGGTTTCGGTCATACGCACAATGGTCGGGACGGAGCACGCGGGCGTCGCCACGCTGGTGCACCACACCAGCACCGTTACAACCGGCGGACGCGAGCCTATGCGACTGCGCCTCAACAAGGCAAAAGTGGGTGCCACAAAGCCCCACATACCGCATACGACAGCCTCTGCGGAGGCAGACTGGGTGCGCAAACAGTTAAACTTTTATAACGCCGGGGCAAAGGGAGATTCTGATGGAAACAGAGGTCAAAATAACAGAGCAAATGTTTCGCTATGTCAATGAATTTTACTATCTTTGCAATCAAACTTGTACCATACTGAAATGGAAGATAATCATAACATAGAAAGCAACTATTCGGCGAGTAACATTCAGGTACTCGAAGGCTTGGAGGCAGTGCGCAAGCGCCCTGCCATGTACATCGGCGATATTAGCGAAAAGGGTCTGCATCACCTGATTAACGAGACGGTAGACAACTCTATCGACGAGGCGATGGCAGGCTACTGCACAGATATAGAAGTGACCATCAACGAGGACAACTCGGTAACGGTGGAAGACAACGGCCGCGGTATCCCCGTGGATATGCATGAGAAACTGCACAAGTCGGCTCTGGAGGTGGTTATGACCGTGCTCCACGCCGGTGGTAAGTTTGACAAGGGTTCGTATAAGGTCAGCGGTGGTCTGCACGGTGTGGGCGTAAGCTGTGTCAACGCCCTGTCGAGCCACATGATGTCGCAGGTGTTCCGCAACGGAAAAATCTACCAGCAGGAATATGAGAAGGGCAAGCCTCTCTATCCCGTCAAGGTAGTGGGCGAGACCGACAAGCGCGGTACACGCCAGCAGTTCTGGCCCGATGGCAGCATCTTCACCACCACCACATTCCAGTGGGACATCGTGGCTCGCCGTATGCGCGAGCTGGCATTCCTCAACGCCGGCATCCGCATCACCCTCACCGATGCGCGCCCCGACGCCGAGGGCAAGACCCGTCAGGAGGTCTTCCATGCCAAGGACGGTCTGAAGGAGTTTGTGCGCTACGTAGACCGTCACCGCGCCCACCTCTTCGACGATGTCATCTATCTCAAGACCGAGAAGCAAGGCATCCCTATCGAGGTGGCTATCATGTACAACACCGACTATTCGGAGAACATCCACTCTTATGTCAACAATATCAACACCATAGAGGGCGGTACCCACCTCACCGGTTTCCGTACGGCTCTCACCCGTGTGCTCAAGGCTTATGCCGACAACGAGCCCACCATCTCCAAGCAGATTGAAAAGGCCAAGATAGAGATTGCCGGCGAAGACTTCCGCGAGGGACTTACCGCCGTGATTTCCATCAAGGTAGCCGAGCCACAGTTTGAGGGTCAGACCAAGACCAAGCTGGGCAACTCTGAGGTGGCTGGTGCCGTGCAGCAGGCTGTGGGCGAAGCACTCAACGACTATCTCGAAGAGCATCCCGTCGAGGCCAAGCGCATCTGCGAAAAGGTGGTACTGGCTGCCACCGCACGTATCGCCGCCCGCAAGGCCCGCGAAAGCGTGCAGCGCAAGAACGTGATGAGCGGCGGCGGTCTGCCCGGCAAGTTGGCCGACTGCTCCAATAAGGACCCCAAGGAGTGTGAGATATTCCTCGTCGAGGGTGACTCCGCCGGTGGTTCTGCCAAGCAGGGCCGCGACCG
>ULQW01051640.1_pt1 | contig 10939 bp, 8 predicted proteins | sample 1954921 | NCBI WGS metagenome assembly ULQW01 (sample SAMEA4835666, study PRJEB28245) | human gut metagenome | biome: gut microbiome; material: fecal sample | place: Denmark | collected 2008
CCAGTGAAAGTAGGACATCGCCCGGCTCCCCATTCAAAAAACCCCGAGTCTTTATGATTTCGGGGTTTTTTATTGCATATTGCGACTAAAACTGCGATAAAATTCACGGATTGGAGCTTTGTTTGCTCCTCGCTGTTGTTATAAAGGATCCGCATGATATTCAGACGTTCGCTCGTCTCTGAACTCGCTAACACAGCCGGTGCTGTGTTTACGGTTATCTTCTCGATTGTGCTTACGATCGGGCTGGTCCGTATTTTGGGTTTGGCCGCCGGCGGTCGGATTGATAGCGGTACTGTAATGGAAATGGTGGTTTATGAGGCGCTCGTCAATTTAGCCCCTCTGCTGGCCGTTTCTCTTTTCATTGCTGTTTTAATTACGCTAACTCGAAGCTGGCTTGATAGCGAAATGGTGGTCTGGTTTTCTTCGGGTGGTATCAGTTTAGTCTCCTGGATTCGTCCGGTTCTGCGCTTTAGCATTCCCATTATTCTTCTCATTACTGCCTTGTCGCTGGTTATTTCACCATGGGCTAAAGGACAAAGCGAGATGAACCGTGAAGTCTGGTCTCAGCGTGATGATGTTGACAGACTCTCTCCCGGCCGATTCATCGAAATTTCAGGTGGCAAACAAGTGTTCTTTATTGAAGAAGTTTCAGCTGACGGTCTGTCCGTAAAAAATGTTTTTCTCACCGAGACCGATCCTAAATCCGAAATGGTTTTAATGGCTGAGACGGGGGAAGTGACAACGAATGAACAGGGTGACCGTTATGTGATTTTGCATGATGGTCGTCGCTATGAGGGTAAGGCTGGGACGCCCGAGTATCGTGTGACGGAATTTAAAACCTACGGTATTCGTTTGGATGTAAAACCAGAAAGTGCCATACAGATGAAGGATGTGGATACGCAGCCCTTACCGTTACTCATCATGCAAAAGGATAATTTGGAAGCACAAGGCGAGTTGCTGTGGCGAATTTCTTGGCCCTTGGCAGCACTTAATTTAATAATGATTGCTATTCCGCTCTCTTTTACAAATCCTCGAGCCGGTCGCAGTCTGAATATGGTTGTGGCGCTTTTGCTTTTTGTTTTGTACCTGAACGGAATTAGTGTGGGCAGAACTTGGGTGGAACACGGAACTTTCCACTTGATTCCTGCCATCATCCTTTTAAACGGTGCATTCACTGTTTTAGCTGTTGTACTCTTTTTGCGTCGCACGATTATGCAGCGTTGGGTGCCTGTGTGGTTGACACTGAGTTATTGGCGTGCAAGGAAATAAGCGATGAAAGTTATTACCAAGCACCTGACTAAAGAAATCTTGCAGGCTACGGGCTTTGTGCTCTTAGCTCTTGTGGCTTTGTTTGCCTTTTTTGACTTAGTCGGTCAGCTTGGTCGTATCGGTAGCCGCTATGGTCTTTTAGATGCCTTTGTTATCACCGGTTTAAGTTTGCCCATGCGAATTTACGAGGTGATGCCAATTGCGGCATTACTGGGCACAGTCTTTGTAATGAGTCAGTGGGCCTCTCGCTCTGAATTTACGATTTTGCGTGTGGCGGGATTGTCACCTGTGCGTTTGGCAGCCATCTTAATGGTACCAGGTATCATTCTGGTGGCCTTTACCTACGCTTTTGGTGAATTCATTGCCCCGTCTTCGGATTCTTATTCGCGTGAGTATCGCGCGACTGTTCAGCATAAAACAATGGATATCCGAGGATCGGACACCGGAGCATGGGTTCGTGAAACGATCGATTCTCCCAATGGTCCTCAGGTTCGCTATATCAATATCCAAAAAATGACGCCGACTGAAGAGGCCCTTGATTGGCGTATTTATGACTTTGATGAAAAGCAGCGCCTGACGAGAGTGATTGCCGCAGAATCTGGTAATTATGTTGATGATCAGGGGTGGATTTTGCAGGGAGCTGTTAATACTGCCTTGCCTCTTCTGGAAAATCTCACTCAAACCCCGATCATGGATCGCGTCATGGTGAGTAATCCCACTCGAATGATGTTTAGATCTGCGATTGATCCGAGCATTTTCGGTGTGATGATGCTTAAACCTGAAAATATGTCCATGAGGTCACTCTATCGCTACGTCAATCACTTGGAGCAAAGTCGCCAAGAATCGGATCGTTATGAGATTGCCCTATGGAATAAGGCGTTTTATCCGATTGCCATTTTGGTCATGATTGCTTTAGCGATGCCCTTTGCTTACATGAACCGTCGCTCGGGTGGTGTGAGTATTAAGATTTTCGCTGGCGTCATGATCGGTCTTGCTTTCTACACGATCAATAATCTTTTCTCCTATATCGGAATGCTCAATACTTGGCCACCATTGGTGGTGGCGATGGTTCCGACCGCCTGTATGCTGGTCTTGGCCATGATCGGCATGTGGTTTGTCGAAAGACGCTAACATCTGGAGCTCGAGAAATCGGGCTCTTTTTCTATTCTTTCCATTACATTCTCTAAGTTGTTTGAAAACAACAAACAACTTAGAAACTCCACTTATTCACAGTTCTTTGACAGCTGTCAAAGCATAAATTTGGGGGGGGGCACAATGAAGACATGATTCTTTATTCAGTGTGGAGGAATTTATGTCTTCAAAGAAACTGTTTCGTCTTTCGGGCGTAGCTTTAGCAGTGGCCTTATTGACAGCGTCTTTACCGAGCCAAGCTAGAGATATCACAACAGAGACGCAATATAACCCTCAAGATTACAAAAATCAGCAATCGATAACTATTAAAGATGGTGGATCATTAATAGGATCGAATGACGAAGATATGAGTCTAAATGTCTATGGCCTAACCATTGAGGAAGGAGGACAAATTAGTCAGGCTGAAGTTTTGAATATTCAAAATGGGTGGTTTAGCAATAGTGGCACAGTGGAAAAGATCAACTCATTAGTGATGACTAACCAAATTAACAACAAATCCACAGGGGCTATTTCAACGACAGGAGATTTGAGTGCGAGTAGAGTGGAAAATGATGGTGAGTTGAATATAGGTGGAAAAATATCGGCCTCCTCTTTGACCAACAAAGGAACGCTTAGTGCGGGAAGTCTGGGTTCGCAGAACGAACGCATCACGTTTGTAAATGAGTCTGGTGCATCAGCCACTATCAAAGAAGGAGATGCCAACTTACATTGGTTAAAAAATAGCGGCTTATTAACTGTTAGTGATGGTAATTTAAGTATTCAGAATTCATCTGCTGGTGAGTTTGTTAATAATAGCGGGGCGACTATAACAATCCAAAATGGCAGCCTTCAAGTTGACACGATTGCTAATAATCAGGGGACAATTAAAACACATGGACTAGAAGGTTTTGAGGGCGGAAAAGTCTCAATTATCGGTAATTCAGGGAAGATAGAAGTTGTTAATGATGTAACTTTATATAAGTTGCAGAATGAGGGTGATTTGACCGTAACGAAAGGAGATCTAACAGTTGAATTAACGGATCATACGAGTTTTATTAATCAAGATGGGGCGAAAATTGATGTTAAGAAGGGAACCCTTAACGCCGCCACTATTGCTGCTAACGCCGGTGAGATTTATGCCAAACAATTAGGAACAATCGAGAATAGAACATCTATCCAAGGAAATACTGGGCAGATCAAGGCTGAAACAGCTTATCTGAAAGTGCTTAAAAATGCCGGAACAGTTGAAGTTACTGGCACGACATATTTTGATGGAACAGTCAATATTAATGACGGAGGAGAGGAATCTGCTTCGTTTACCACTAACGATCTTGTTGTGACAGAAGGTTCAAGAGTGTGGTCTGCCGATGATGTAAAGGGTAGTTTTATCGTTAATGGAGAACTAAAGCTGGAAAATGATACAGTCAGTACCTTTGATCAGGAATTTTCTACAAACTCTTTGCTCATGAACGGCTCCGCGAAAGTGCAATTGCATGACAATACGAAGGGCGCAGAAATCACTCAGGTTATCTTCGACGGAACCACAGAAGATTCGCTATTTCAAAGCTATGCTGGCGTTGATGTTGGAAAGGCAACAATTAAAGAAAATAGCACTGCTCATTTTAATACGTATAGAAAAGAGTCAACAGATGAGATAGTGTTGAGCATAGGCTCCCTGGAAGTCGCTCAAGGGGCTCATGCGCAATTTGATAACTCATCAATGGGGGACTCTGCGACATCAGTTAAGTTAGGAGAAGTTTTCTTAGCTGGCAACTCATTATTGAGTAACTTTAGCGATCCTGCTAAGGAAAATTCTTCAGCCTTTAATCAATTTGCTATTGAAAAACTTACAGCCTCAAACTCCACCGTATTCAACGCTGCAGGCGGCCAGATGCAAATAGGTGAAATGACGGGAAGTAGTAATACGATTCTCGTGGGTGATACAAAAGAACATCAGATAACGATTGGTAAAAACACAAGTACGGGGTTGACTGTATCCAGCTCTGACTCTGCCTATGGTAATACCATGACAAGTGTGGATCAGGGCGTCGCTGATTTAGCTGCAACCGTTGATCTGAATGCCAATGGAGCAGAAGGTGCCGAAGGCATGAAGGTTGTGATCGGCGCCAATGATATGACCGGTCGCGTTGAAGCGGTCTACGATGCCGAAGGTAATAAGGTCAGCCAGACAGAAGAAGTCAATGAAACAAACCGTACGCTAACCGCTATTGCAAATCTTCCTGTTGTTGCCTGGCGCGCCGAATTAAATGATCTCTACAAACGTATGGGTGATCTTCGTGCAACGCCTTATAAGAGCGGCGCATGGGTGCGCTATAACGGCGGTAAACTCAAGTGGTCCGATGGTGATTTGGAAAACGATTTCCATATGATCCAAGTCGGTATCGATACGATGCCCACCGAAAACAATATCCGCTTTGGTACCGCTTTCAGCTACACCAAGGGTGATGCCGATTTCGATGGCGGCAGCGCTGATTTGGACACTTACAGCTTAGCGTTGTACGGCACTTGGTTAGGTGACAAGGGACAATATGTTGATGTGATTGGCCGCGTGGCTTCCATTAAAAATGACGCCAATGCCAGAAGCTTGACCGGACAGGGTAAGGCTTATGACGGCAAGATGGATAACACAGGCTTGTCTTTGTCAGCAGAAGCTGGTTGGCGCTTTGCTCTGCCTTATAACCTCTTCATTGAACCGCAAGTCGAAGCCACTTACAGCTACATTGATTCGGATAGCTTCCGTTATGGTGATCGTAAGTACGAGCTGCAATCAACGGATTCCTTCATTGCTCGCGCTGGCTTCATGGCAGGCATTCAATGTCCGGATAACAAGGGCAATGTCTATGTGAGAGCTTCTGTGGTGCATGACTTCTTAGGCGAAACAGACGTTAAGGTCAGCAACGCCCATATGTCTCGCACGGTCAGCAATGACTTTGGCGGTACCTGGGGAGAGTTCGGTATCGGTGCTAACGTCAGTGTGTCTGACAACACGTATGTGTACGCGGATGTTGAACACACCACCGGCGGAGAAATTGAAGAACCGTGGCGCGTGAATTTCGGTGTCCGCTATAACTTCTAACCTAGTAAAAAGAGCCCCGAGAGGGGCTCCCATCAATCAAGTCGCAGGCGGTTGGCAGGTGTCAAGAAATCTGCCAACCGTTTGCATCCAAGTGCGTCCTTTAACGCTCGGCTTTAACAATGTAGGTGAGGATTGCGTAAAGCATCGCGCCGATAATCATTGCGGCAACCACGCCGATATTGGCTTGAGCAAAAACGCTTGCCTTAGCCTCTTCACTTAATAAGAAGCTTGTAATCTTGCCAATGTAGGGGTCACTTGAGGTGATCGTTCCTAATCCGACAAGCGTTGCGACCAGCAGTGACAGACAGGCACTCCAGCGTAAATTTTTCCCACCCTGAGAAGGCGGCAAAGCCAAGTTAACATTCCAAGACAGGCGCTTTTGACGCAAAAGGTCCACGATTTCGATCGCGCCCCAAGATCCCATAATGACGGAGATGGCCGCTAAGAACGATGTGAATGTGGATAAGAACGAGTCGGAAATAAAGGTTAAGTAGAACGCTCCCAAGGCAATGATGACAGCATTCATGATTGTTGTGGCGGCACGGCTCATGGGGACGCCCATTGCCATTAAGGCAAGCCCTGAACTATAAACCCCTGTCATGCCGGCAGACATTAAGGAGGTCACGATCACAATGGAGAACGGTACAAAGAACCAGAAAGGCAAAATTCCCGTTAAGGCCGCAAGCGGTTCACGAGAAGCACGAGCTAAAAGTTCTGGATTGCCGGCACTTAACATGACTCCCAAAATCAAAAGAACGGAAACAGGCAAGGCAATACCGACCGTGGTCCAGAAAATGACTCCGCGGCCGGGCGTGTGTCGTGGCAGATAGCGAGAGTAGTCACCGCCGTAATTTAAGAATCCCAAGCCAACCATGGTCATGGCGAGCACGATTCCACCCAAGAACGTGGCAAAAGAGCCAGAGGGCGCATCGCCCAAGGTTGCAAAGTTGATTTGCGGTATGAAGAAAAAGAGATAAACCAAAGTCATCAGGCCCGTGATCCAGGCAATGATTTTCTCAATCTTCATAATGAAAGCGTGACCGTAAACGGCGCCGATCATCGTGAAAAAGAGCACAAATGCAAAACTCACGAGCAAACACGTTGTTGTGGCTGCTCCTTGCGGCGTTGCCATCACGGGAATCAATTTAGCCACTAAGTCGGCAAAAGTGGTCGAAGCCATGGAAAGCATTGTCACTTTCCAGCCCATGTTTGCGACATAACCGAAGAAGGTGGGGACTTTGTTGCCGTGGTAGCCGAAAGCCAAGCGCGATTGCACTAATGTCGGAAGCCCGGTACGGACGCTGCCGACCGCCAAGATTCCCACCAATGAACAAGATAAGAAATAACCGATAACGCCTGCTGCCATCGCTTGGGCGACAGAAAGTCCCAAGCCGAAGACGTACATCCCGCAGGTGATGCCGAAAATAGAAATATTCCAAGAAAACCAAATCGGGAACAGATCAGCTGGTTTGCCGTAGCGCTCACTATCCGGCACGGGATTAACGCCGTTGGTTTCAATTTGTGAAATGTTATTGTCGTTAGCCATGATGAATAAGAGATTAAAGAGAATATTGTTCAAGCTCTGGGCGAGTGGGGGCGGTTGCAGCGCCTTCGCTTGCCGTGACATGAGCCGCAACAGCGTTGGCGATAAGCGTGGCTTCGGCCATTGTTAAACCACACATGAGGCCAGCCAAAAGACCGCCTGTGTGAGCGTCACCTGAGCCGATTGTGTCAACAAGATTAACTTTGAAGCTGGGGATGCGTTTAGCCGTCCATCCTGACGGTTTTTTCTCTGTATAGACTGCACCGTTCCTGCCATCGGTGACAACAGACGGATTGCCCGAGCGAACCGAAAGGGCAATGGCGGCATCGGTCGCATTGTGCGTATTGGTCATCCACATCGCTTCACTGCAGTTAACGGTATAAAGACAGCCTAAGTCTTCGAAAGCTTTAAGCCGTTCCTGTCCCATTTCCGTAACACGAGGCCCCGGATCAAAAACAATTAAAGCGTTATCAGCTTTTCGGTTAAGAACGGAGAGCAGCACTTCACCGTTTTTCCCTTCGGCTTGGTAACCCGAGACGTAGATATAGTCATATTGGGAAAGGTTGAATCGGTCAAACCATTGAGCCTTCATTTGCCGTTCCAGGCCAAACATCGAAATGAAGGTCCGCTCTCCTGTGTGGTCTGCAATCGAGAGGCACCAACCGTTGTCGCCTGCTCCTTGCTCACGATAGACGGGAAGGTTGCGCCGAGTGAGTGTCTGCTCAACGAGATCGGCAAATTGTCCTTCACCCACAGGCATATAGGAGTCAAACGGAAGGCCTAATTTCCAGAGCACGTCAGCTACATTAAAGGAGCAGCCACCTACAACTGTTTTCTTAAATTTTCCTTCGATATCGGCGCCCGCGTGCGGCATTTCGTGGACACTTAAAATCATGTCCACAAAGGCTGAGCCTAAAATGAAGACTTTTTTCTGAGGGTTAAGGGCATTAACCAACTCTTTTACGGCTCGCATAGTCAATCCTTGTTAAACGCAGGGCGCGTTTCGATGATTTGATCAGCCAACTCCAAGAAATTAAGGTTATTGGTCTCTTCGAGTGTCTTTAACCAATCAGCAGGAATACTCTCAATGCCATTCATGGCTCCGCATATCGCTACGGCCATTGCCCCCATCGTATCGGTGTCTCCACCCATGTTGGCGCACATGATGGCGGCTTTTTTGGCGTCTCGGCAGAACCAAGCCACAGCAAGCGCAGCCGACACAGACTCGCTTGTCATCGTCCCCGTTCCGAGGACCTCGTAAACCCAGCGTGAATATTCTTCGGGATCGTGGATATTGCAGGCGGTGTCCAACGCCAATTCAAACCGACGTTTAACCGAAGCTGCCCAGGTGGGTTCACCGTAAGTTTTAGCGATATCAAAAATCGCTAAAACATCATCGGCAGCCTCATCCCAAGAGCGTCCGGCAACGCCACTTGCAACGGCTTGAGCAACCATGGCAGCACCGGCGATGGCCACATCAGTTCCATGGGTGACTTTAGAGATATCGGCGACAGTTTTTGCCAGCAATTCAGGTTTGTCCGCATCAATTAAGCAGCCGACGGGCGCAATACGCATGGCCGCTCCATTGGTGAGCGCGGTTTTGAGATATTGACTCGGATCGCGTCCCTCGCTGTGAGCCAAAAGACTGGCTTTGGAGCTTGGCCCCAAGAGATTAATTTCAAAGCCATTCATCGAGATGACCCAATCGATTAAGCGCTTTGCTAATTCCTTAACAGGCGGTACGGCCTTGTATTCCAAAAGAGCTTTCAAGACAACAAAGGCTTGAGCAGAATCATCCGTGTAGTGAGCTGCCTTGAAGTAGCATGCAACGATGTTGTCTTCAGGACCATCTAAAAATGTATCAATCCAGCCGAAACGTTCACGTACTTTCTCACGAGGCCAGAGTTCTCCGGGCACGCCCAGTGCGTCACCCAACACCATGCCAGCGATAGCGCCGGCTATTTTGCTGCGAGTGCAATTTTGCATGGCAAATTTTTGATCAAGAAAAAAGAAAGATTTGATGACTGAGACAGTCAACGGTATTACAAAAACGGATTGATTTTAACGAAATCAACGCTGTACGCAATAGTCAGAGCCATTAAATGCGCATTGTTGTCGCTAACAGTTTGGTCAATTCAAGTGGGTTGACGATTGAGTCAATGAGAACCCAAGAAGATGGACTGAAAGATAACTTGAGAGAGCGAAAAAGATAACAAGAAGCGACAAGACGTTGGAAATCTTGTCGCTTCACATCAAAAGCATTAACCCTTGATAATCACACCGGCTTGTGGATTAAAGGAAACATTGACGGTCGAGCCCTCGTCAATGATTTGAGTGCCGGGCAGGAAGGGAACGGACATGCTAAAGGGTTTTTCTTGTCCGGAGCCTTCAATGACGACGTGATAATCAATGCGGTCACCCTCGAAAAGTCGATTGACAATGCGCATCGCGATAGCGTTGTCGGATTCATTCATCGTCAGATTTTCCGGTCGGACAACAAGCAAGGCGTTTTCACCGATAGCAGGCGGATTTTGCTTTCCCATGCGGGCGAGCAATTCTTTGCCGGCCACTGCAAAATGTCCCCAACCGTTTTCGTCAACGCTCGCCAGTTTCCCTTGCAGGAGGTTGGCTTGGCCGATAAAGTCTGCCACGAAAGGCGTCGCCGGATCTTCGTAGAGGTTCATAGGCGTACCCAACTGGTCAATGTGCCCGCGGTTCATCACCATAATGCGGTCTGACATTGTCAGGGCTTCTTTTTGATCATGCGTCACGTATAGGCAAGTGATTTCCAACTCTTGCTGAATTCGGCGAATTTCACTTCTCATGTGAAGACGAAGCTTGGCGTCAAGGTTGGAAAGCGGTTCATCCATGAGCAAAAGCTTGGGACGCAGAACCAACACACGGGCCAAGGCGACACGTTGTTGCTGGCCACCGGAGAGTTGATTCGGGTAACGTTTTTCTTCTTTGGTCAACCCCACCATGGCAAGCGCTTCACGCACTTTCTTAGCGGCCGCCTCTCCGGTTTCTCCACGAATTTTCAAACCGTAGGCGACGTTGTCGAAAATCTTCATGTGCGGGAAAAGGGCATAGTTTTGAAACACAAAGCCCAAGCCGCGCTCATTAGCCGGAACATGGGTGATGTCAACGCCATCCATCAAAATTTGACCGCTTGTCGGTGTTTCAAAGCCGGCGATCATGCGAAGGGTCGTCGTTTTACCGCATCCGGACGGTCCAAGAAACGTTAAAAACTCACCGGGCTTAACTTCGAGGTTAACGTTATTGACCGCCATGAACTCTTCATTGTCTTTGACGTAGCGGCGAGAAATATTTTTCAAAGTAAGAGATACGGACATGATTTATCAGGCTCCAATTTGGTCGCCGGTACGGCAGAGTACTTTAGCAAGTAGCGTCATCGTGGCGGAAGCTGCGAAGACGAGCAAAATCAAGATGACAGAGAAGGCGCAGGCTTGTGCGAACTGAAGTTCGGTCATGCATTCCAAAATACGCGTTGTGATCAGCGTCCAATTTACGGAAACGAGGAAAATCGTTGCGCTGATTGCCGTCATGGAGTGAATGAAAAGGTACTTCATACCGGCAAGGATTGCCGGCAGCACAAGCGGGATCGTAATCGATATGAAGGTACGAGTCGATCCGGCACCAAGACTGCGGCTAGCCTCTTCAATGGAAGGATCAATCTGCGTTAACGCGGCGATCACATTGCGGATCCCGGCAGAAGAGTATCGGAAGAGGTAAGCGGCAATCAAAATATAAACCGTACCGGTGAGCACAATCGGCTTATCGTTAAAGGCAATGATGTAGGCGATACCGACAACCGTACCCGGCAGCGTGTAGTTCAATAGCGAAACCGTCTCAAGCGTCTTGTGTCCGCGAATCTTCAG
>ULQW01041332.1_pt1 | contig 10837 bp, 8 predicted proteins | sample 1954921 | NCBI WGS metagenome assembly ULQW01 (sample SAMEA4835666, study PRJEB28245) | human gut metagenome | biome: gut microbiome; material: fecal sample | place: Denmark | collected 2008
CTTCCTCCAGCTTATCGTCGGACACCTTGCCGGTGCCGAAGGTCTCCACCAGCACGCTTACGGGCCGGGCCACGCCGATGGCGTAGGCCAGCTGCACCTGGCAGCGATCCGCCAGGCCCGCGGCCACTACATTCTTGGCCACCCAACGGGCTGCGTATGCGGCGCTGCGGTCCACCTTGGTGGGGTCCTTACCGGAGAAGGCGCCGCCGCCGTGGGGTGCGCTGCCGCCGTAGGTGTCCACGATGATCTTGCGTCCGGTGAGGCCGCTATCGCCCTGGGGACCGCCGATAACGAATCGGCCGGTGGGGTTCACATAGATCTTGGTGTTCTCGTCCAGCAGATCGGCGGGCACGGTGGGCTTGATGACCAGCTGGATCATATCCTCGCGGATCTGCTCCAAAGATGCCTCCGCGGCGTGCTGGGTAGACAGCACCACGGTGTCCACCCGAACAGGCTTGCCGCTCTCATCGTACTCCACGGTGATCTGGGTCTTGCCATCGGGGCGCAGATAGTCCACCAGCCCCTGCTTGCGCACATCCGTCAGGCGCTTGGCCATTTTCTGCGCAATGGAGATAGCCAGGGGCATCAGCTCCGGGGTCTCATTGCAGGCATAGCCGAACATCATACCCTGGTCGCCGGCGCCGTTGTCCAGAGCGGCATCGCCGGAGCTCTTCGCCTCCAGGCTTTTATCTACGCCCAGAGCGATGTCGCCGCTCTGCTCGTCGATATTGGTGATGACGGCACAGGTGTGGCCGTCGAAGCCGTACTTGGCCCGGTCGTAGCCGATGTCCAGCACCACCTGGCGGGCGATCTTAGGGATGTCCACATAGCAGTTGGTGGTGATCTCGCCCATAATGTGGATCAGGCCCGTGGAGGCGCAGGTCTCGCAGGCCACGCGGCCATGGGGGTCCTTCTCCAAAATCGCGTCCAAAACGGCATCGGAGATCTGATCGCAGATCTTATCGGGATGCCCCTCGGTAACGGATTCGGATGTGAATAATCTTCTTGCCATGATTTTTTGCTCCTTTTCGCACAATATTTGCAAATCCCATACGATAGCATCGACTGGCGGGCAAAAAAGTGCGCTTGCCCTTGTCAATCAATGTGGTTCGGAGCTATGAAAAAAACACGCTCCGGCGTCCGACGGATCGTGCTTCAAAATCGCTCCTCATCTGTCGAAGGACGAATGCGGGACTATCACTTCCGCATTCAGCATACTCGTCGGATTTGGCACCTTGCAATGCAGGTTGCCGTGGTTTCATCGGGCCGTTCCCTCAACCACTCTTGATAAGGTATTCAGTTATTAGGGATTTACTGCGGTTATTATAACAGATGTCCCGCTTCCTTGTCAACGGCTGTCTCTCTCCTTTTTTAACAAAAAAAGCCGTCAAGTTTTATCTTTCTGTACAAAAATCAGATTTCTTCCCTCTGCTGCCCATGGGTCACCGAGGCGCACAGTCCGGCAAAATACTTGTAAAAGGGTACCAGCATCTTGAAATTCTCCAAAATTTCCTCCGCCAGCTCCGGATGAAAAATTTTCTCGTCCAGGGGCAGCTCGTGGCTGAGGGTGATGGATTTTTTCTGAAACCAGGGCCGCAGACGGTCGCTGATCTCCCCCTTGCTGCGAGCGTAGCTGTCGCCATTGAGGGTGAAAATGTCCTGCTTTTCAAAGCCCCGCACCAGCTTCTCAAATTTTGCCGGATGCGCCTGCAGATCCCGGCGAAATGCCTCCATCAACTCCGCCGGAGCCTGCCAGAAGCCCATGCCGTAGCTGTAATACTCCGGAGCGATCTCGAAATAAAAGGTGGGCCGACCGGTCCAGTCCTTGTCCCCGGTGCGCACGCAGAACCACAGGTGATCCTTGTAGGGGCCCCGACCGAAAAGCCGCCGGGCATCCCGATAAATGCGGCTTGTTTTCAGCATCAGCGGCTCCCGAGGCAGCATCGCCTGCACGCCCTCATAGACCTGCTCTCCCAAAGCCCGTGTGGGCTCCAAAAGCTGGGTCTGATACTGCTGCTTATGCTCCAAAAACCAGCCCCGCTCATTGTTAAAGCGGATGCCCCACATAAAGTCCACCGTCTCCTGTGTATAGCCCTGAAACATACGGCTCCCTCCTGTTTGATCTGTAAATTTATAATAAGTATATCCTTTATCGCGGCAAAAAACAAGGGGACATTCCCGGCAAAGTAATGTGTCATTGCGAAGTCAGTGACCGATGTCAGAGAAAATCGTCGAAGCGCTACCCGTGCGGGAGGGGCAGAGCCCCTCCCCTACGCACCACCAGGAAATCCACCGCACCCCATGCAAAAACCCTGTCATTGCGAAGCCAGTGCGCACACTGGCTGCGGCAATCCGTACTCCCCTGCGGGGATAACCTTTTCGGCGCACCGCACTCCTTGTATCGCACCGGGTTTATACCGCAACTCTTGTAATTGCGCAGGGCGGGGTGCCCGCACCCCGCCGCATACACTGCCCCCACGCAAAAGGGCGGACGCCCCACAGGCGTCCGCCCTTCCCAATTCTGCAAAAATTATCTGTTGTTATAGGCCTGAATGCCCAGGGCCAGCAAATCCATGGCCCGCTCCAGATCCGCCTGCTTGAGAACATAGGCAATGCGGATCTCGTTGATGCCCTTGCCGGGGGTGGCGTAGAATCCGCCGCCGGGGGCAAACATCACCGTGTCGCCGTGGTCATCGAAGTGCTCCAGCAGCCAGATCTGGAACTTCTCCGCGTCGTCCACCGGCAGGGCGGCCATGGCGTAAAAAGCACCCTTGGGGCACTCGCATACCACCCCGGGGATCTCCTTCAGCTTGCGCATCACCGTGTCCCGGCGGCGCTTGTACTCGTCCCGGACGGCGGCGAAATACGCCGGTCCCACATCGTACAGAGCGGCGGAGGCCACCTGGTCGATGGTGGGCACGCACAGACGGCACTGGGCGTACTTCATGGCGTGGGCCATCAGCTCCTTATTCCGGGAAATGAGGCAGCCAATGCGCGCGCCGCAGGCGGAAAAGCGCTTGGAAACGGTGTCGATAACAATGACATTCTCCGCCGCGTCCTCAAATTCGCCCAGAGACTGCAGCGGCTCCCCGGCGTACACGAACTCCCGGTATGCCTCGTCGCCGATGATGAACAGGCCATGCTCCTTGGCAATGTCCACCATCATGCGCATCTCCTCCGGGGTCAGCACGGTGCCGGTGGGGTTGCCGGGGTTGGTACACATAATGGCCCGGGTATGCTCATTGATCTCCGCCTCGATCTTCTTGCGGTCGGCGTAGTGATACCCCTCCTCGGGCTTGGTGGGAATGGGATGGATGGACGCGCCGCAGGTGCAGACCATGGTGTTATAGTTGGGATAAAACGGCTCGGGAATGAGAATCTCGTCCCCGTCGTCCAGAATGCAGTTCATGGCGATCTGCAGGGCCTCGGAGCCGCCGTTGGTAATGAGAATATCCTCCGGTGCAAAATGCATATTCAGCTTGGCGTAGTAGCCGCGGATGGCCTCGATGAGCTCCGGCACGCCGGGGGACGGGGCATACTCCAACACCGGCTGGTCAAAATGCTTCACCGCGTCAAAATAGGCCTTGGGCGTCTCAATGTCGGGCTGTCCGATGTTCAAGTGATAGATCTTCTTGCCTTTTTCCTGGGCCGCCACCGCATAGGGATGGAACTTCCGCATGGGGGAAAGGCCGCACTTTTCCACTTTCGTTGAAAACTTCATATTTGCTCCTCCTATTTTTCTTCACACGGAGAACCTCTCTCCACCTGTATCATACTCCGTCCGGCCATAAATAACAAGTCATAATTCCTCCAAAAAAGCGCCACAAGGGAAAAAACCTTGTGACGTTGAGACTGTCGAAAAACCCTCTGGGTTTTTCCGACAAAAGGATCGCAGTCTGCTGCGCGCATAATTTTGAGCCCATGGCTCAAAATTCCACACTGGCAGCCTGAGAGGTATTTTCTCTCACGCACATGTCGCGAGAGAAAATGATCCCAATTTTTTGCCGCCTGCGGGCGGCAAACTCTGCGAGGCTTTTTGACGCAAAAAGCGCCACAAGGGAAAAACCCTTGTGACGCTTTGTATTTTAATGAAACTTGTCATTGCCAGGCCGGTGCGCGCACCGGCTGTGGCAATCCGTTCTCCGCAGGATTTTTCGCCAGCAGCTTTTAGTTCATCTGCCGCCGACGGGACAGGTTCACCGTGCCGTCCTGCATGGCGTTCAGAGACTCCAGGCTCTTGCCGGTGCCCTCGGCCACGCAGGAGATGGCATCCTCGGCCACCTGGGTGTGAATGCCGGTCCGGGCCTCCACCAGCTTGTCAAAGCCCTTTACCAGGCTGCCGCCGCCGGTCATAACGATGCCGTTGTTGGAGATGTCGCCCACCAGCTCCGGGGGGGTGCGCTCCAGAACGCTGTGGATGGCCTCCAGAATGCGCTCCACCGGCTCCTCAAAGGCCTCCAGCATCTCGGAGGCGTGTACGGTAATGGTCTTGGGCAGGCCCGTCACCAGGCAGCGGCCCTTCACATCAATGCTGGCGTCCTCCTCCTGGGGATAGACGCAGCCGATCTCGATCTTCATCTGCTCGGCAGTGCGCTCGCCCACCAGCACATTGTGCTTGCGGCGCATATACTTCACCACGGCCTCGTTGAACTGGTCGCCGGCCACCTTGATAGAGGCAGATTCCACCACACCGGACAGGCTGATCACCGCAATATCGCTGGTGCCGCCGCCGATGTCCACCACCATGTGGCCGTCGGGCAGGGCGATGTCGATGCCCGCGCCGATGGCAGCCGCCACAGGCTCCTCAATGAGGTACACCCGCCGTGCGCCCGCCTGGATACCCGCATCCACCACGGCACGCTCCTCTACCTCGGTGATGCCGGAGGGTACGCAGATAATAAGCCGGGGCTTAAAGAAGAAGCTGCTGCCGCCGGAAATTTTGCGCATAAACTCCTTGAGCATCCGCTCGGTCATGTCGTAGTCGGAGATAACGCCCTCCCGCAGGGGACGAATGGCCACGATGTTGCCGGGGGTACGGCCCAGCATGGCCTGGGCGTCGGCGCCTACCTTCAGCAGCTTGCCGCTGTTTTTATCGATGGCCACCACCGACGGCTCGTTGAGCACGATGCCCTTGCCCTTCACATACACCAGAACGGAAGCCGTTCCCAAATCAATACCAATATCCTTTGCCCATGCACACATAGCTTTGCACCTCATCGTTTCGTCAAAATATGGTCGCGGCGAAATCCGCCGATTCTTACCTAAGATAGTATTATAGAGTGTCTCTCTCCATTTTGCAAGGGATTCTCTTTCATTTTTTCAAATTGTTCCCGTTTATTTACAAAATAGTCACCAGCAGCCACAGGGGCATCGTCACCGCCGCGCACAGGGTGGAGAGCATCACGCACCGGGTGGCCAGTCCCCAGTCCCCCCCGTACTGCCGGGTGAACAGGGCGCAGCAGCTCCCGCAGGGCATGGCCGAAAGCAGCAGCAGAGTTTGCCCCGCCGCAGTCAGCTCCCCTATGCACAGCCGCCAAAGTCCCAGCACCGCCGCCGGGATAAGGACCAGACGCAGGGCCGTCAGAGCCCAGGCCTTCCCGTCCCGGACCAGGGTACGCAGATCCCCCTCGCCCAGCTGCGCCCCCACTAAAAACAGCACCATGGGCGCCGTGGCGTCCGCCGCCATAGACAGGGCCTTGGCCACAAATTCCGGCAGTCTCAGTCCCGTGGCAAACAGGAAAAAGCCTATGGCCACCCCCGCCAGTCCCGGGGATACCAGCCCCCCCAGGGCCGAGCGCCGGGGCCGGCCGCACCCGGTCTGGATCAGCAGAATGCCCACCGTGAAGATCAGCACATCGTTTACCAGCTCCACAACGGAGGCCAAAAGCAGCATCTCCTCCCCCAGCAAAAGCCGGATAAGAGGCATACCGATGAGCCCTGTATTGGCAAAGGCGGCGGCAAAGAGGAGGATGCCCCCGGGCACACCTCCTATTTTACCCGCCTTCAGCCAGATCCATGCGCACGCCGCCCCCAGGGCAATGATTATCAGCGCCCACACCGCCGCCTGGCCCGCCTGCCGCACCAGCTCCCGGTCGGCCTGCACCCGAGCCATAGCATCCACCACCATGGCCGGCCACAGAAAATTCACCAGCACTGAGGACAGTCCCTCCACCTGCCGGCTCTGTAAAATTTTCTTTTTTGTAAAAAGGTAGCCCGGTATCGCCAGCAGCAGGAAAACGCCCACCGACGAGACCGCCTCCAAAAAAGCCCGGGTCTGCATCTTACTTCTTTTCCTCCGCAGCCGCCAGGGTCAGGCACAGCACCTCCTTGGCCCCGGCCTCCTTCAGCACCCGTACACACTCAGCCAGGGTGGCTCCGGTGGTGCGGATGTCATCAATGAGCAGCAGCCGCTTTCCCGCAAACCGCTCCGGCTGCACCGGCTCGTATACGCCCAGCACATTGGCCCGGCGCTCCTCGTGGCTCTCCATGCCCGACTGGGCAGGGTTGTCCACCACCTTGCGCAGGGTCTCCAGGGGCTCCGTGTGCCAGTCCACGCACAGAGACGCAGCCAAATAGCGGGCCTGGTCAAAGCCCCGCTTTTTAAGCCGTTTTTTGCTCACCGGCACCCAGGTAACGGCGTCAAATTCGCCGGAAAAATTCTCCGCCGCGCATTGGGCCATCATCTGTCCGAAGCAGGACACGGCCCCCATTTTCCGCCCGAATTTGAAGTCCAGAATGGCCTTTCGCACCGAGCCGTCATAGTAGAGGGGCGCGGCACACCGGGCAAAGCCCGCCTCCTCCACCGCCCGCTCTCCGGTATAGGGCAGGGATTTTTCACACTTATCGCACAGCAGGTCCTTCCCCGTCACCGCCCCGCAAAAGGGGCACCGCCGCGGCAGGAAAAAGTTCAGTATGCCCCGCTCCGCCTTGTCTAAGGCCTCGTTCAAGTCTGTTATGCTCACGCTTCCGTTCCTCCCTCTTTCAGTCTCCTGCGCAGGCCGCTGTACCGCCGCGTGCGGCGGTCGTTTTCCGCCATCTGTCCGGGGATGGTGTCGTCTCCTACTATGATCAGCAGCTCCCGGGCCCGGGTCATAGCCGTGTACAGCACCCCCCGCACCAGCAGTCCCGGTGCCGCCGGAGCTGCCAGCAGGATCACCGCCTTGTATTCGCTCCCTTGGGCCTTATGTACCGTAATGGCGTAGGCCATGTCCAGCTGATTCAGCATGTCCGCGGTGTAGCCCACGGTGCGGTCGTCAAACCGCAGGGTCATCAGCTCCCCGGAGGGGTCTATCTCCTCCACGGTGCCCACATCGCCGTTAAAGATGCCGGCGCCCATGGTGCCGTCGTCCTTTTCCCACAGCACATCGTAGTTGTTTTTGGTCTGCATCACCCGGTCGCCCTCCCGGAAAATGAGGTCGCCGAACTGCTTTTCGTTCTTTGTCCGGGACGGTGGGTTCAGCGCCGCCTGAAGGCAGCGGTTCAGCTGCACCGTGCCGCACTCGCCCCTGCGGGTGGGGGTCAGCACCTGGATGTCCTCCGGGGCAATGCCCATTTTTTCCGGCAGCCGGGTCTTGCACAGCTCCACCACCGTGCTCACCATCCGCTCCGGCACCCGGCGGCACAGGAAGAAAAAGTCCCCTTGGTTGGTTTTCAGGTCCGGCCCGATGCCGCCGTTGACCAGGTGGGCGTTGCGGATAATATAGGACTTGTCCGCCTGGCGGAAAACCTCCTTCAGGGCAACCAAAGGAATCCGTCCGCTGCGAATGAGATCGCTGAACACATTCCCCGCCCCCACCGAGGGGATCTGATCCGCGTCGCCGATCATCACCAGCCTGCATCCGGGCCGCAGGGCCGAGAGCAGCGCCTGCATCAGCGGCAGGTCCACCATGCTCATCTCGTCCACCAGCACGGCCTCCGCCTCCAGGGGGTCGCTCTCCCCCTTTTTGTAGGTCACCCGGCCCGTCAGGTCGTTGTAGCTCATGCCCAGACACCGGTGGATGGTCTGCGCCTCCCGCTCACACAGCTCTCCCATTCGCTTGGCCGCCCGTCCCGTAGGGGCCAGGAGCAGAATGTCCAGTCCCATTTTTTCAAACAAATGCACAATGGCCCGGGTCGCCGTAGTCTTACCCGTGCCGGGTCCGCCGGTGAGCAGCAGCACCCCGGACTGGGCCGCAAGGGTCACCGCCTCCCTTTGCAGCGGCGCATAGCGGATGCCCTGGGTCATTTCCATTTCCTCAATGACACCGTCCACGCCCCGGACCTTTCCATAGGGGAAGCGCAGCATGCTCAGCAGCTTATTTGCCACAAAGCACTCCGCCTCATATAGCTCCGGGGTGTAGCAACCCAGGACACCCGCCACCTGCTCCTGGCGGATGGCTCCCTGCTCCACCATGGTATCCAGGCACATCTCCACCCGGTCCGGCGGCAGACCGATCAGCTGCGCCGCCGCCCACAGGAGCTTTTCCCGGGGCAAAAACACATGGCCGTTTCCCTGGTTGTGCTGCAATTCATACAGCAGCGCCGCCTGGGTGCGGCAGGGGCTGTCGCCGTCAAAGCCCATGCTCAGGGCCATCTCGTCCGCCCGGGAAAATTCCACCCCGAAGCTCTGCCCGGCGAGCAGATACGGGTCCTCCCGGAGCCTTTGCAGGGCCTGGGCCCCATAGACCCTATGGGCCTGCACCGCCAGATGCACCGGCAGGGCATACCGGGCCATAAACTCCATGGTCCGCCGCAGGCCCGTCAATTCCCGAAATGCCTTGGATAGTTCCATGGCCTTTTTGGCTGTGATGCCCTTTATTTGGCTGAGCCGCTCCGGCTCCTCCTCCAGCACCCGGAGCGTATCCGTACCGAATCGCTCCACCAGCCGCTCCGCCGTGGCCTGTCCCACCCCCTTGAGGATGCCGGAGGCCAGATAGCTGACGATCTCCTCTTCCTCCCGGGGCATACGCCGCTCCACCTGCTCGCAGGTGATCTGGGGCCCGTACAGCGGGTGGGTGATCCACACCCCCGTAACGGTCATTCCCTCGCCGGGGGCGGCATAGGGGATGCACCCCACCACCGTCACCACCTCTCCCTGCTCCGTCAGCAGGGAGAGCACCGTGTACCCGTTTTCCTCATTCTGGAAGACCACCGACTGTACGGTTCCCTCCACTGTGCATCGCTCACCCATGGCTTATCCTCTCTACTCTATGATCCGGTCCAGCTCACCCCGGTCCAGCACCATGATTTTGTCAAACCGCTGCGCCAGCAGCTGCACCCGCCGCGCTCCCTCTGCCGTGAGACCGCAGTCCACCACGGTAATGGTCGCCGATCGCCCCAGCTGGGCCCGCACCTCCAGCAGTGCCCGGACCCAGCCCTCCAGGGCCTCTGCGCCGCCGCAGGCAGGCAGCACCAGCACCGCCGGCACCTCCGGAGGCCGTCTGCGCAGGAGCACCCCCGTCACCAGCCATACCAGGGCCGCAATGCCCACCGCCGCTAAAAACGCCAGCACGCCGTTTCCCATCCAGTCCACCGTCATCACCTCACACCAGTGTATGCCAGGCGAAGGCAATGGGGGTCATTTCTCCAGCACCTTTTTCAGGTATTGCCCGGTATAGGACTTTTCGCACCGGGCCACCTCCTCCGGTGTGCCCACCGCCACGATCTCGCCGCCGCCTACGCCCCCCTCGGGGCCCAGGTCGATGAGCCAGTCCGCAGACTTGATCACATCCAAGTTATGCTCGATGACCAGCACCGTATTTCCTCCGTCCACCAGCCGCTGCAAAACCTCCAGCAGCTTCTTCACATCCTCTGCGTGGAGGCCCGTAGTGGGCTCGTCCAGGATGTAGAAGGTGCTGCCCGTGGACCGCCGGGAAAGCTCCGTGGCCAGCTTCACCCGCTGGGCCTCGCCGCCGGAGAGGGTGGTGGAGGACTGGCCCAGCTTCACATAGCCCAAGCCCACATCCATCAGCGTCTGCAGCTTCTCCGCGATTCTCGGCAGGGCCGCGAAAAACGGCAGCGCCTCCTCCACGGTCATGTCCAGTACCTGGGAGATGTTTTTTCCCTTGTAGCGCACCTCCAGGGTCTCCCGGTTGTAGCGCTTGCCGTGGCACACCTCGCAGGGCACATATACATCCGACAAAAAGTGCATCTCGATCTTCAGCAGACCGTCGCCGCAGCAGGCCTCGCACCGGCCCCCCTTGGTGTTAAAGGAGAATCGCCCCGGCCCGTAGCCCCGGGCCTTGGCCTCCTGGGTGGAGGCAAAGAGATTCCGAATTTCGTTGAACAGATTGGTATAGGTGGCGGGGTTAGACCGGGGCGTCCGCCCGATGGGGCTCTGGTCGATGCCCACCACCTTGTCCAGATACTCCATGCCTGTAATTTTCTTGTGCTTTCCGGGATGGGCCTTCATGCGGTTCAGCTCCACCCCCAACTTTTTATAGAGAATTTCATTGACCAGGGAGCTTTTCCCGCTGCCGGAGACCCCGGTGACGCAGGTGAAGGTCCCCAGGGGAATAGAAACATCAATATCTTTCAGATTATGCTCCGCCGCCCCGTATACAATGAGGTTGTGCCCGTTGCCCTTTCGCCGCACCGACGGCACCGGGATAGACCGCTTCCCGGACAGATACTGTCCCGTCAGGGAGTCCGGATTCGCCATGACCTCCTCCGGGGTCCCGGCGGCCACCACCTGGCCCCCATTGCTGCCCGCTCCGGGGCCGATGTCAATGAGGTAGTCCGCCGCGCGCATGGTGTCCTCGTCGTGCTCCACCACAATGAGGGTGTTGCCCAGATCCCGGAGATTCCGCAGGGTAGAGAGCAGCTTGTCGTTATCCCGCTGGTGCAGTCCGATGGACGG
>ULQW01038340.1_pt1 | contig 10706 bp, 8 predicted proteins | sample 1954921 | NCBI WGS metagenome assembly ULQW01 (sample SAMEA4835666, study PRJEB28245) | human gut metagenome | biome: gut microbiome; material: fecal sample | place: Denmark | collected 2008
AGTAATGTAGGAAAAACGGTAGGATTAAAGGCACGCTATGATAATACAAAAGGATGGGATGGCGGCTCTGATACTGCAGATCGTTCTTTTACAATAAGCGGTGATGAGAATGAGGTATTATATTATGTGGATGGTTCCGATCCGGTTCATGAGAAACCGGTAATCGTACCAACGGAAAAGAGATACCTTGTATTGGATTATGAGAATCCGGGATTAAAAGAAAAAGGTATTACACCACAGTTTTATACATGGTCATCAGGATATGCTTCAGTATTAACCGATTTTACATATGTAGGTGGAGATAAATGGACAGTAACAATCCCAGCAAAACCATCCTGCACAAAGGTTGATTTTTGTATTGCATTAGATTCAACAGGTGACCCATGGATTAAAGATGGTGGAGACCATTCAGTTACATTCCCTTCTGATCAGAAGGTTATCTATGCCAGCATGAAAGCCGGCAGTGAGCCGGAAATTGCTATGCCATATAATGTTGGCTATGAAGTAGATGCAGAAAATCAACAGGTATCATACTACTATCGTGATGATGATGCATTTGTAGATGGCACCTTAAAGGATATGAAAGTATCTGTTGACGTAAACGGAACAGAGTATCCAATGACATACAATGATACAACAAAGCGTTTTGAGTATGTAAAGAATGGTTTAACAAATGGCAAAACACATTATCGTTACAAAGCAAATGGAAATTATGTTGTAGATGCATTCAATTCAAATAGTGAAAAATATAATGACGCAGATTACTCATATTTTGAATACTATAAATTAAATGCAACAGTTACAGCAGAAGTTATGAATAAGTCATTTAACTACAATGAGAATAATGTAGTTAAGTTTAAGGTTAAACAGGCTGATACAGATACTCAGAAACTTGAAGTTGCAAGTGCAAGTATTGATGTTTCTTCACTTGGTGGAAGTAGTGAGATGCCGATTGAGCCAGAGCTCCAGGCTGTTACAATTTCTGCAACTGTAGATACAACATTAGGTACTAAGACATTACCAATTACTGTAACAGACCAGTATGGTAATAAATTCAGTACTACAGTTGATGTTGAAATTACAGACCGTGTGAAGAAAAATGAAAATGATTTCGACTGGGATGAAGCTGTTGTCTACTTTATGATGACAGACCGATTCTTTGATGGTAATGAATCTAACAATACAGCAAGTGGTACAGATACATACGGAGACAACCCTGGACTGTATCATGGTGGAGATTTTGCCGGTGTAACAGCTAAGTTAGATTACTTACAGGATTTAGGAGTAAATACAATCTGGCTTACACCAATTGTAAAGAATATTGCAGGTGTAACTGTGACAGATGAGGGTAAAGAAGATGTTCCTTATAATGCAGCATACCATGGATACTGGGCAAGTGATTTTACAAAATTGAATCCTACAATGGGTACAACAGAAGAATTTAAAACTATGATTAGCGAAGCACATAAACGTGGTATGCGTATTATGGTTGATATTGTTGTAAACCATGCAGGATATGGTACAGAATCAACATTTGCTGATATGCTTAGGGATAAGAGCGTCAGTGAAGGCGATATTAAATCATGGCAGTCTGGATTGCCGGATTTTGCAACAGAAAAGGCAGATGTCAGGGCAAAATTAGTAGAATGGCAGACATCATGGATGAAGGATTATGGTGTTGACTATTTCCGTGTAGATACTGTAAAGCATGTTGACAGTACAACATGGGCAGCACTTAAAAATTCTACAACAGAAGTAAATCCGTCTTTCAAGATGATTGGAGAATATTATGGTGCAGGATATGCGTCAAATGGTAGTACCTTAGGTAGTGGTCAGATGGATGCAGATCTTGATTTCGATTTTAATGACCAGGCAACAAGCTTTGTAAGTGGCAATATTTCTTCTGTAGAGAAATTCCTTTCTGCAAGAAATTCAGCACTTAATAACGCATACATGACAGGTCAGTTCTTAAGCAGTCATGATGAAGATGGATTTAAGGCTTCCTTAATAAACGGAAAAGGCTATACCGAGGATGAAGCAACATCAGCAGCGTTAGTTGCAGCTACCTTACAGCTTACTGCAAAGGGTATTCCGGTTATCTATTATGGTGAAGAAGTTGGTTTAAGTGGATTAAATAATTATCCATATCAGACTAATAGATATGACATGGATTTCTCTAAGGCAACAAAGGACAATGTCACATATCAGCATTATAAGAATCTGCTTAGCATCCGTAATGCATACACAGATGTATTTGCAAGAGGAAGCAGAACAGTTGTGGCAGGTTCTGATGAGCAAGGCTATGATGTAGTTTCAAGATCCTATGGAGGAACAACCTTATATGTTGGTATGAATATCAAGGATACCGCAAAAGAAGTAAAAGTTCCGGTTAGCTTAGCAGCAGGAACAGAGGTAAAGGATTTATACAGCGGTGCTACATATACTGTAGGAAGTGATAAAACAGTTGCTGTTACAATTCCGGCAGCAAAGGATGGTGGAACAGTCATTCTTACTGAGGTGAAGAAAACAAAAGACCCGGGCAAGACAGATCCAACACCGGAAAAGGTTTCTGCAACATTAATTACTCTTGATAAGAAAACTGCAGGTAAACAGCAGAATGACACTAAAAAAGCAGCTCCAAAGAGTGGCGATGACAATGAAGCAGCTACATATGTATGCTTACTCGGACTTGCAATGGTTGCAATCACAGCAGCTACATATCGCAAGAAGAGAGCTTGCAACTAAAACAGCTTTTAAACTAAACATTTTATAAACCTCTTAGATGCCGCACCTTCGGGTGCGGCATTTACTATAAATTGGGAAAGAAGTTATATTGCTATCATTGCTTTAAATATATTATAATAAAAAGATAACAGCAAAGGCTGTCAAGGAGAATAATATGAAAAGCACAGCGTTTGATATGGCTATGGTGGCATACAGACAAAATGATATGGAGAGCGCATTTCGTCAGTTTCTGTCGCTGGCAGAGGCGCAAGATGCAGATGCAATGAATATGGCAGCAAATATGTTTGAAAGAGGCCAGGGCACATACCGAGATCCCGGGCGAGCAGTGTTTTGGTGGAAGAAAGCGGTGGAGCTTGGAAATGTGGATGCACTTGCCGATTACGGACAGTATCTGATCACTACCTTTTTTGATGGCAAGGAGCAGAAGCTTGGTGCAGGGTATCTGGTTACTGCGACGGAGCGTGGCAACAACAGGGCAGGAGAGAGCCTTGTGGAGTTTGCCCTTAAAAATAACGATGCCGGAGCCAAAGTATGCAGGACAGCAGCCGAGTACTGCGACAGGGCTATTGCCTCTGCGACAGATTCTTATCTGCGTACACAGTATGTGCAGAAAAAGGGTATGCTTAAATATAAGCTCAGACAGCACAGGATTGGAAACAATTATGTATATCTGACAGCGGTATTTTCGACAATAGGAGCAGTATTGCTCATGATTGCATCAGTGGATTTGTTTCTTGAGCTGCATATGGAGTTTCGTGATATGTTTAAGCTGTTTTCGTATAGTAAAATGATACCGTGGGAGGCAGATATAGCGATGTTATTTGGTGCGATGCTTTTATTTACGCTCGGCAAGGTAACAAATAAGCTTCATGTGGCGAGCTTTTTGCAGCTTCTTGCATCTGTATTTGCAGTGGCAGTTGTTGCCATGCACTTTATCTGTGTGATAAATGATGGCAGGGTGTGGTATGATAAGCTGCTGTGGTATGTGGTGCTTGTTGTCATTCCGCTTATGCTCGGAAAGCTGTTGGGGGAGATACTGAGAAAGATTATCGGTATACAGTAATAGCTTCGAGATGACTCAAGTGATGTAAGACAATTAATATGTAAAATAATATTTTGATATGTAACCGGAGGAGAATGAACATGACTCTGCAACAATTAAAGTACGTGGTGACAGTGGCAGAATGCGGCAATATAACAGAGGCTGCAAAGCAGCTTTTTGTCTCGCAGCCCACTGTGACCAGCGCTATACATGATCTGGAAAAAGAGATGCAGATAGTTATTTTCATCAGGACAAACAAGGGAGTGATACTATCAGAAGATGGTGAGAGATTTCTCGGTCATGCCAGACAGGTGCTCGAGCAGGTGGATCTCATAGAGGGAATCTACAAGGATGATGTGGTGAGTAAGCCGCACTTTGCGGTATCGTGTCAGCACTATTCCTTTGCAGTGAATGCATTTGTGGATGTAATCAGAAAGTTTGATGCATATCAGTATGATTTTACCATCAGGGAGGAGCAGACTCACGAAATCATTGAGGATGTCACGAATTTAAAGAGTGAGCTGGGAGTCATATATCTAAGCTCCAAGAATACGGAGGTGCTTTCAAAGATGCTAAAGCGTAATGAACTCGAGTTCACAGAGCTTTTTACAGCCACACCGCATGTATTCATATGTGACAGTCATCCGCTTGCTTCAAAAAAGAGCATCACGATGGATGATCTGCAGGACTATCCGTACCTGACGTATGAGCAGGGAGAGTATAATTCACAGTATTTTTCGGAGGAGTTTGTCAGCACTCTTGACAGCAGAAAGAATATCAGGGTCAGAGACAGAGCTACACTTTTTAATCTGATAATTGGCTTAAATGGCTACACAGTGTGCTCAGGAGTGATTTCCGCTGAGTTGAATGGAAGGAATATTATATCAAAGCCACTTGATGTGGAGGAGTATATGAGGATAGGCATTATCAGCAGAAAGGGTGTGGTACTCTCACGATATGCAAGGGAGTATATCGAAGCATTGAAGGCGCACTGTATGTGACATTGCAATAATATAATATGATTAAAGGGTCAAAAGATATCATCGATGCATGCTTGCATGCAATTCGATGTATACCTTAGTGTCCCACAATATATAAGGTCTAAATATATACAAACATTTGGTACAAGGAGCATAGCATGTACGATAGTATAATAATAGGAACAGGTCCTGCCGGACTGTCGGCAGCCCTGAATTTAAAAACATATAAAAAGGATTTTATCTGGTTTGGTTCGAAGAACCTAAGCGAAAAGGTGCAAAAGGCAGAGAAAATCACAAACTATCCCGGATTTCCACAGATAAGCGGACAGGAGCTGTTTGAACGTTTTGACGCCCATAGGAGAGCTGCGGGAATTGATATAACAGAAAAGACTGTGACCAATATCATGCCTGCAGGAAACGGCTTTATGGTGCTTGCAGACAATGAGATGTATGAGGCCAGGACTCTCATACTTTGCATGGGTGTGATGTCTGCAAAGCAGCTGGACAGGGAGGATGAGCTGCTTGGAAAGAGGCTCAGCTACTGTGCCACCTGTGATGGCATGTTTTACAAGGATAAAAGGATAGCTGTCATATGCAATGACAAAAAGTATGAGCATGAGGTGAAATATCTTGCGGATCTTGCGGCAGAGGTATTGTATTTCCCAGCCTATAATGACAGCGAAATAGAGCTTCCAAATGTAAAGATATCAAAGGATGCACCTATAGCATTAATCGGAGACTCATTTGTGGAAGGAATTACGCTTCGAAGCGGAAAGACTGAGAGCGTAGACGGAGTATTCTGCCTGAGAAATGCCATCGCACCATCAAAGCTTATGCCGCAGCTTGAAATAGAAAATGGACATATATTGGTGGATAGAGCCCAGCAGACAAATGTGGCAGGCTGTTTTGCGGCAGGAGACTGCACAGGCAGGCCATACCAGTATACGAAGGCTGTCGGAGAAGGAAATGTGGCAGCACATTCATGTATACAATATCTTAGTAAATCAGAAAAATAATATAGTATTTTTTTAGAATCCCGGAATCAATTCTATAATCTTTTTGATTCGATAAGCACACTCACACATGCAGTAGACACACTTACTGACAACTGCATAATCGGAATAATCGCAAATGAGGAGCGCTGCCAGAAGCTGCTTTTAAAGCACGGACTTATGAAGGAAAAGCAGCTTGATGTGGTGCTTGATCCGTATGCGATGACAGAGGCAGCGACTAAGAAGAACAAGGCAAAGGTTGGTTAAAGCATGTTAAAGGCAATTACAGCCACTTACCATTGAGAAGATATTGATTTCTCTCAGCTCCGACTGAAACAAATTGTATTTCGTGTCTTAGCATGTCCTCAAGGAAGCTTATGTAGCGCTTAGCATTTACAGGCAGTTCATCATATGACCTGCAATTTGATATATCGGTTTTCCACCCCGGCAGCATTTTGACTACCGGGGTATATTTTTCGAGATTTTCGGTAGGGTCAAAGACGTTTGTTACGGCATTTTTATACTGATATCCTGTGATAACAGGAATCTGATCCATGATGCTCAGGACATCTAGCTTGGTCAGTGCGATTTTGTCAGCATGCTGGCATTTTAGACCATAGCGGCTTGCAACGGCATCAAACGGACCCACACGACGGGGTCTTCCAGTGGCAGCGCCGTATTCGCCTCCATACTTGCGGACCATTTCAGTCCATTCACCGTTCATAGCTTTTTCCGCGACAAATGGTCCGGCTCCGACACAGGTAGAGTATGCCTTTAGTACACCGACCACATGGTCTAATGAGGTACCGGGGATACCGGCACCTATAGGACCGTAAGCTGAGATGGTGGAGGAGCTTGAAGTATATGGGAAAATACCATAGTCTATATCCCTCATTGCACCAAGCTGTGCTTCAAGTACAACACGCTTTCCCTTTGATAGTGCATCCTCAAGGAATGCACCGGTATCTGTGATATAAGGTGCATATTTTGCAGCCTTCTGCCTGCACCATGACAAAAGAGCTGACAGAGACATAGGCTCCTGGTGATAGCAGCCTGCAAGCTCAAGGTTTTTAGCTTCAAGCATGGTCTTAAGTCTGGCCTGTACATTCTCTTCGTCTAAGTGGAGTAAATCACCGAGACGGATTGTTTTTTTACGGTATTTATCGCTGTATGCATAGGCAATACCGCGTTTGGTAGAGCCGAAGGCTGCTCCGGACTTTGAAAGGCGCTCTTCCTCAAGCTCATCCTGTATTTTATGCCACGGCATTGAAATTGTGGCTTTTGTTGATAATTTCAGGTTTTTTGGTGAAACAGATATATCTTGTGTTCTGATCTGTGCAATTTCATTGGACAGATGGTTTAGGTCAATAACCATTCCGTCACCGAGCACACATACTACATCTGGGTGAAGTATTCCGGATGGAAGCAGATTTAAGACAAATTTTCCCTGTTTATTAACTACTGTGTGTCCGGCATTGTTACCACCCTGATAGCGGACTACGATATCCGCATGTTCTGCGAGAAGGTCGATGACACGACCCTTTCCTTCGTCTCCCCAGTTTATTCCTGTAACTGCTGTAAGCATGATGAATGCCTCCTTGTTTTTTGAGTTTAATATTTGTATGTTGGTGCAGAGCTTGTGCTGTCCGAAATTGGAATGGTATAAAACAAGTCTGCTTATAATGTGTATGATTCTGTTACGTGCAATACCTAAACGTCTTATCAGTTAGTATTCTTGCAAAGATGAGTCCGAGCGGCAGTGCAATGATAATCATGATTGCTGATGCAAACCATGAAACAGCATCCGAAAGTGCCATTATGCCGAAATTGTATATAGCCCGATACAGATAAAGTCCCGGAACCATTATGACTATGGATGGAACAGTAAGGGATATTCTCGGATATCCGTTGTTTTCCTTGATAAATGATGCGAGAAGCCCTGCTGTGAGAGCTCCGGCAAATGCGGCAGCAGGAGCCGGCATACCTGTCAGGTCTACCAGCTCAAGCCGCAGTGAATTTGCTATGGCACCGATAAGAGCAGCTGTTGCAGCCATGGAAGCAGGGCTGTTGAACATGATTGAGAATCCAAACACACCGAAGAAGCTCATTATAAGCCTCAGGATTAGATGTAGTACGGGGCCCAGATCCAAATCTTCAAAGTCCATAGGTTTAAGCTGCAGAAGCAGCGCCATAATCCATGCAAACATCGTGGCTACCATGACTATTATTATTGCATAGGCAAGGCGTTCAAGACCGGAGCGCAGATCCAGCTTTGCCAGGTCGATTCCGCTTGTAATAAACGGAAATCCCGGAATGATAAAGAGCATGGAACAGATGTATCCGGCTTCATGAATGGTTGATACATTGAAAGCCATCTCTGCTATTTTTAAAAGTGCCGCATATATGAAGCATGAGGCAGAAATTGATACCGCTATATTAAGGAACAAGGTAAAATGATGTTTTATAAGCTTGGTTCGTATGAGATTTCCGATGCCGGCTGCTATAAATGCCAGCATCATCTCGATAGGGCCTCCGCCGAGCAAAAACGTGAAGGCACAGCATGCTATAGCGGCTGCAAGCCCAAGCCTTGCAGGGGAGTAAATGGCATGAATCTGTTCAATCTCATCAAGTCGCCGGTGAATTTCTTCGCCGGTCAGATGAGCTTCCTCGTTAGGAAAATTGTCGACAAACTGCTCCATGCGATAGAGCTTTGAGGTGTTTACACCTGTGTTTGCTATGCTGAGTGACTGCGATATACAGTCAGTGCCGTCAAAACAGTTAAACTCGATTGACATAAGTCCAACATCCACTGTACATGTGACACCAAGCACCTTTGAGAGCCGGTTCATGGAGGTTCTCACACGCCAGGCTCCTGTGCCGCAGGAGAGCATGATGAGTCCGACACGTCCGATTACAGAGGCTTTTTCAATCAGTCACGCCTTATCTATGAGTATATTTCCATCCTGTCTGGCATAATCATGCCAGGGGATTTCCATATGATTTTTTTCCATGATATCTGTGTAGCTGTTATCTGCCATAAATTATCGCCTCGGCCTTTTGTACATGTTTTTCAAGATTTTTTAGGAAATGAGAGCTTCGCAGGAAAATACCAATTTCATCATACCGCTTGTCATTTTCCACAAGAGAGTCCTGACCGTAAAAAACATATGCCATAGGAAGCTCCTTTTCAATCTGTATCATCAGATCCCATACGGCAGAGTAAGCCTCAGCCTCAGTCTCCTTGAGTTTTACGGTATCGGGAAGCTCTCGTATCAAGAGTATTCCGTCATGCTTTACAATGACCTGCTGCGTGGGAGTCATATGCTCGGAATCATATGTGTGACTGTAGCGGTAAGCCTGTGCGTAGTAGATATCCTTTTTATCTGGCATATCATTGTATATCTCATGAAAATGTATATAGTTCTTGTCGTGAGATATGTGTTTATACTCGGGCAGCGGATTTCCGTGCTCATCGGTCATGATTATCGGATTTTGATGTCCGTCGGCATTGAACCTGTACGGTATGATATATGAATTGCGCAGCAAATCAAATACGGTGTTGTTGCACAGACACATAAGCAGTGCGGAAAGATCGCGGTTGGTATATGCATTGAAGAGAGCTTTAGCAAATTTTTCTGCCGGAAGAGATACATCAAATTCATCATTGTAAACCAGATTTTCATTGAAGGTTTCCATAAGCCTGTCACAGGCCCATGGATCATTTAATATCTTCTGAAACAGAATGTCTGCATGATCTTCTCTTGGAAACATTGTCTTTTCACTCATTTGAAACACGTCCTTTTCTTATATATATAATCAATATTTCTCTTTTGAGCATTTATGATTATACAATTATGATTATAATAAGTAAAAAGTATAATTGATATAATTGAAATATCATATTATTATATCATTAGTATCTGTGTATTATCGGAAAAATGACCGGTAAAACGATAATAAAAAGGAGGCTTTAAATATGGATATAAATTTTGAGTACTACAAGATATTTTATTATGTTGCAAAATACTGCAATTTCACAAAGGCTGCGAGGGCGCTCGGAAACAGCCAGCCGAATGTAACCCGCGCCATGAACAACTTAGAGCAGCAGATAAACAGCATACTTTTTATCAGAAATAACAGAGGTGTGCAGCTAACACCGGAGGGAGAGCGTCTGTACGCGCATGTATCTGCAGCGATGTCACAGATACTTGCGGCGGAGGAGGAGCTGTCAGACAGCACAGGACTGTCACACGGAAGCGTATCGATAGGAGCCAGTGAGACAGCTCTAAACATATATCTGCTTGACAGGCTAAAGACTTTTCACATGGCATATCCGGGTATCAGGCTTAAGATATATAATCACTCCACCCCACAGGCTATAAATGCCGTAAAAAACGGCATGATTGATTTTGCAGTGGTATCGACACCGGTTGAGGTGGAGGCCCCTCTTAAGATGATAAAGCTTGGCTCGTTCCAGGAGATTCTCGTGGGTGGTACCACTTTTACTGCGCTCGGAAGTCAGACTCTGTCATTAAATGAGCTGCATAATTATCCGCTTATCGGACTGGGGCGGGAGACCATGACATTTCAGTTTTTTAACAGATTTTTTATGTCACACGGACTTGAATTTGCGCCTGATACAGAGACCGCAACGACAGACCAGATACTGCCGCTTGTGAAAAGTGAGCTTGGTCTTGCCTTTATGCCAAAGCCGATGGCAGAGGCTGCGATAGCAAATCGCGAGATTGTAGAGATAGCTCTGGAGGAGGAGATACCGCAGAGAAATATATGTATGGTATATGATATACATCACCCGATCAGTGCGGCAGCAAGAGAGCTTAAGAAGGTCATAACAGACAGCTCTAAGATCTGATTGGCAACCGGTGGGATACATATAGGTAACTGGCAGGTTATATATTACAGCCGGGATGTTACACATTGGCAGGG
>ULQW01016671.1_pt1 | contig 10683 bp, 7 predicted proteins | sample 1954921 | NCBI WGS metagenome assembly ULQW01 (sample SAMEA4835666, study PRJEB28245) | human gut metagenome | biome: gut microbiome; material: fecal sample | place: Denmark | collected 2008
TGGATAAAATAATCTTTCGAACACTAGTGATTTGCAATCCGATTACTTCCTATTTTTAATTAATTGGTATGAGTTGCGGATCACAGATTAGCTTCGCTGACCGTTGGTTCTTATATTTCATGCTGTCAAATTTTCCGCTGCGCTCAACAATACTTGCAAATCCGACAGAACATTAGCTTTGTTGCTTTAAGACAATATTTTGTATCACCACAAAGCATTTGAATTGACTAACGTCGAACGATGTTTCTTCACTCTTCGTTCTTCATTCTTCACTTAAACATGCTGTTGTTCCGGCTTATTTGCGCGAGTCGTAACGCAGCGAAAAATCTTTGTATGTGTTGTGTGGCAGCGAAGGTCCTTTAATAAAATAGATAATGCTTTAGCTCTGGTTTACATTTATCTGTGGTTTGACTGTTTTTCTTTACATATTATTGCTTTATTGTTGGTATTTGTATTTTTATAACATTAGAATTGTTGCGTGAATTGAAATTTGTATATATTTGCATGCAACTTTTAAAAACACAAATATGAAGAGAATAAAACGAATCAGTGCAATTTTGGTTTTGTGCACATTGTTGTGTCTGCCTGAGCTGCATGCCCAGATTAGCAAATCTCCGGTCGACACGATACCTTTCGAACTGGGTGCCGACAACCGTCTGTATGTGACAGTCTATATCAACGGGCAGGACGACCGCCCCCTGCGCTTTCTGCTGGACACTGGAGCGACGGATGTGGTGCTTAATTCCAATTCGCCGCGCACCGAAGGGCTGGCTGCCTTTACGGGAAGTGTGGAGAACAATAGCGCCAATTCGGTGGAAACCATTCCTTCCACAGAGTCCTCTCAGGTGGTGAGGATGGGCAGCCGGGCCATTTCCGGCTTGAAACTGGTAGCTATTCCTTATCCGCCCGATGCCTGGGACGGTGTGCTGGGGCTGTCTTATCTGAGGAACTTTGATGTCCGCATTGATTATCGGCGGAAATCCATCTTCCTGTATGAATTGGGCGACGGGCAGAAGGCGGCATCGGACAAGGCTGTCAGGCTGAAGATGGACTATCGTCTTGGAGATCCTGGAGAGTCTGGAGTGCCGGTCATTCCGGTCGGCGTGCGTGTCGGCGGAGTGGATTATCTGGTGTCGGTAGAGGTGGATACCGGTTCCGACCGTGTGTTCGATCTCAATACACCTTTCGTCCGTCGCAACGGCCTGCTGGGCACACAGAAACCATTTGCCATCTCGCGCATAGCCGGTACGGTGAAGGACGGCGATGAACTTCAGAATGTGTACTTCGATTCGGTAACACTGGGAGATGCACTGACTTTGCCTCGCATACCCGGTGCCTTTTCTACGGTGACAACGGGTGTACAGGCCAGTGACGCGATGGACGGCGTGTTGGGCAACAACTTCCTGCAACGTTTCAACCAACTCTATGACTTCAAGAACAATTATCTCTATCTGGAGGTGAACGACCGGCTCTACACTCCTTTCTATGACTTTTTGGTTCGTTGAACAGGAAGTTCACATCCTTGTAATGCTTTGTACATATCCTTGACGCAGGTTGTGCATATCCTTGTGACAGGAAAACTGCAAACTGAGTGCATCAGTTCTCTTTCAGTACCCCGTGCCGACAGATATGTAGCAACAAGAGTAATGTTCCGGCAGATTTGCAATTGTCGTGCAAGCGAGAGCAGAAACAAATTATATTTGGTTATGTCGGGCGCAGCTGACAATCAATAAAATTAATCTGCCGGAATTAAGTACCTGCGCATAAACATTTGTGCTTAAACAAATAAGCAGACTTAAAATGATTAATAATTTCATTCGTCTCATAAAGCAGTATTTACTTTGCTTTTGTTTGCATATCAATAATTTATGTGCAAATTTGTAAAATATACGTGTCCTGCAAAAAGATATAATTATTTTATTTGGTAGCAGCTTCTTGTTGATTGCTGCGGCATGCTGATGCACAGGCATAAATATTATTTATGACAGATTTGTGGTCGTGTTTGTTTTAAAATCATTATATTTGCATAATGGTCATCCTTGGTGTATGTCATACGTTAGGGCACATATACGGCAGGATGAATTTATGGTGAGAAGTGCGTGCAGGCGTTTGACTAAGACCAAAAAAGTGAAGTTATGAGCGAAGAGCAGCTTGTTCCGTTTATCGGTGTGTCGCGCCACAGGATGGCGACCGACGGCAACGGCGTTACCACGCTTGCCGCCTTTCATGGCTGCCGGCTCGGTTGTCGCTATTGTCTCAATCCGCAGTGCCGCGTAGAAGATATGCAGTGCCTGTGGTATTCGCCCGAAACGCTGTATGAAGAAGTCAGGGCTGATGAACTTTATTTCCTCGCCACGGGCGGCGGAATAACTTTCGGTGGCGGCGAACCGCTGATTTATCCAGATTTTATCGTAAGGTTCAGAGAAATTTGCGGACCGCAGTGGAAAATCAATGTTGAGACTTCGCTCAATGTCGCAGCCGCCAATGTTGAGGCCATAGCCGATGTTGTAGACGCCTGGTTTATCGATGTGAAAGACCTTGATGCCGACATCTATCGCCGTTACACGGGATACGACAATGCGCAAGTTATTGATAATCTCTCGCTTATAGCCGGTAGCGGCAGGGCAGGGCGGTGCGTGATACGACTGCCGCTCATACCCGGATATAACACCGATGCCGACCGCGCAAGTTCAGAAGCCGGGTTAAGGGATATGGGCTTTGAACATTTTGACAAATTTAAATATAAAACACCATGACACGAGGAAAACAAATTTGCCGGACACTTAAAGACATCCGTCGTCGTATTGCCGAGGCGAATGGTATAGAATATGTTGCTGAGGAATGTCGCTATGAAGGCGACTGCAGCGGCACTTGTCCACGCTGTGAGGCCGAGGTGGCTGCTCTTTGGCATCAGCTCAACATGCGCCGTGCCGCGGGCAGGGCAGTAGTGCTAGCAGGACTTTCAGCCGGATTGCTTACGGCATCGGCACAGAGCAACGTCGGAGCCGGACAAGGCTGCGGTTCATGCCACGCAGGTTGTCAGCCTACGGCAATGTCAAGCCGTAATCCGGTTGTGGAAGATGTAGATACAATCAAGGTTATGCACAACAGCGGAAAGGCTGAGCCGCGCTTGTCTGAAAATAAAGACGACCGGCAAGTGTTTGGTGCGATAAACGAAGTGATGCCGCAGTTTATGGGAGGCGTCAAGGCCATGACAGATTATGTAAAGTCGTCGGTCGACTCTATTATGGATGAGCGCAACCTGAAGGTCGATTCCCAGTCGGCAGGCCGTTGCATAGTTTCGTTTACAGTCAGGAAAGACGGCAGCATAGCCGATGTTAAGGTTGTTAAGAAACTTAACGATGCTTTCGACAGCGTAGCAGTTGACGTGGTGAAAGGCATGCCGCGCTGGAATCCCGGTAAGCGGAACGGCAAATGCATAGATGTGAGATACACCATACCGATAATGTTCTCCGTGCCGACGGATATGTAGCAACAAGAGTAATGTGCCGGAATTGAGTAAAAGAAACCAACAGTCAGCGAAGCTAATTTGCAATCCGCAACCCATACCTATTAATTAAAAATAGGAAGCAAGCGGATTGAAATTAGCTTCGCTGATTGTTGATTTTTATATCTCATGCTGCCAAATTTTTCGCTGTGATCAACAACTCGTGCAAATCCGACAGAACATTAGCTTTGTTGCTTTAAGACAAAGATAATATTACAAAGCATTTGAATTTTTCACTCTTCGTTCTTCATTCTTCACTTAAACATGCTGTTGTTCCGGCTGATTTGCGCTAGTCGTAACGCAGCGAAAATTCTTTGTATGTGTTGTGTGGCAGGAAAGGTTATTTAATAAAAATAGATAATATCTTGATTTTAGTTTACATTTATCTGTTATTTAGCTGATTTTATTTACGCTTTATTATTTTATATCGAATATTTGTGTTTTAATAACATAAAAATTACTGAATCTATTAAAATTTGTATATCTTTGTGTGCAACTTTTAAAAACACAAATATGGAAAGAATAAAACGAATCAGTGCAATTTTGGTTTTGTGCACATTATTGTGTCTGCCTGAGTTGCATGCCCAAATCGGCAAATCGCCGGGCAGGTCTGGGTTCAGTTTGCCCAAGATAGGGCAAATGGCAGGCAAACAGTTCAGAAGTAAACGTAAACTTATTGACATGGGACTGATTAAACGTGAGTCGGGTCCTAAGCGCGTCAAGCAGCAGGCGGCTGCTAACGGTTATATGCCAAAGGAGATTTACGCCTACTCGATGTATGACGAAGTGGTGTATGAGCCGACCATTGTTAAACTTAACATGGAGACCATGATGCTCGAAAGGGTTGACGGCCTTTCTGAAATAGACTATTATCCCTATATCGCCTCAGGCGCTTATGGTGACGGCAAGTATTATTATTACGGAGGCGACGACTTCGGCTATCCTTATTTCTTCGCGTCGGTAGACTTCGAGACGGGCGAGCGCAAGCTGTTGAACGATTATAACGTTACTCCCCAGGTAATCGTAAACGACATGAGCTATGATTACAGTACATCAACGATGTATGCCGTTGCAGATGAAAGCGAGGAGGCTTCAAGCTCTGTCTTGCTGAAAGTTAACACCGAGACAGGCAACATGGAGAAGGTGACAAACCTCGACAGGCGTTACTTGGCGATGGCGATAAAATATAATGGTGAGATGTATGCCATATCTGATGCCGGCGACTTGTGTTCTGTGGATAAGAGCACAGGAGCGTCGACAGTGCTGTTTAACACGGGCTTTGAACCTGAGTACACCCAATCTATGGATTTCGACCACACTACAGAGACGCTGTGGTGGGCGGCATGCGATTATTCAATGTCGACATCACTTGTGCGGATAGACATCGACTCAAAGACGGTTGACAATCTTGGCGGCGTAGGCTCGTATGCGCAGATATCAGGCCTTTATGTGCCGTTCACGAAGAAAAACCTCAATGCTCCGGCAGCTCCCGAGAATCTTAAGCTTACTCCGGCAGCTGAGGGCGCCAACAGCGTTACAATAGAGTGGACCAATCCTACAAAAAATATAGAAGGAGGCGACCTGACGGAGCTTAGCGGCGTAAATATCTACCGCGACGGCACATTGCTCACCACCGTGGGCGACGCAAAGCCTGGGGCAGCAATGTCTTATGTTGACAATACCGTAGGTTCGGGCGTGATAACATATACCGTTATTGCCGTTAATGGCAGCGGCGAGGGTATGGACGTTAAAGATTCCACATTCGTAGGGCGTGACGCTCCGGGAGCCGTAAGCTCACTTGCTGCGACATTAAACGGCGCAAACTCTGTTACCCTTAACTGGGGCGAGCCTGATGCCGGTGTTCATAATGGATGGTACGACCGTGATAATGTTACTTACAGCGTATTCCGCTATCCTGACAGTGTCTGTGTGGCAAAAGAAATTAAGCAGACTACATTTACAGATGCAGACGTTGAGAACCTCAACAACTATTTCTATCGTGTAAGTGCTACAACATCTGACGGTACAGGCCCTGTTGCCACAACCGACACGCTGCGCATTGGTACGGCATCATTCCTGCCTTATTCTACAAGTTTCAGCACTTACGACCAGAATCTTTGGACAATCATTGACGGCAATGACGACGGCAAGACATGGAACTATAATCTGATGATAGGCAAATACTGGTTTGACAACGATGAGTCAGACGCCGTAATATATTTCGGAAATGCCACAGAGACTACCGACGACTGGCTTGTTTCTTCGCCAATACGCTTTAATGGCGGCAAGTCGTACACGCTCTCGTTCAACAAGCGCATAAGCCGCAAGGGCGAGACGGCAACAATGGATATTGCCGTAGGCACGGGCGACGACCCGAAGCAATATAAGGTTATGTACACTCTTGACTTTGACAACTTTGTGTCAGACCGTTTCAGTCTGGCCTTGCCCGACATATCAGGCGACGAGAGAGTGGCTCTCCATCTGACAAATGCGGTTAACGCAAGAGTACAAGTTAAAGACTTTACTGTTGAGCAGAGCGAAGACAGCAGGGTTGAAGGTGTGATAAGTGCCAACGGTGCGCCCGTTGCCGTTGCCTACGTTGCCTTGGCCGATGATCAAGGCGCGGTATTGCTCTCTGATACAACAGATGTAAACGGACAATACATTTTGCCGTGTGTGGCAAAAGGCACTTACTCTCTCACCGTAAGTCATCCAGATTATACTTCACGTACGGAACAGCTGTCAATCGACGAGGCCGGTCTGCAGACAAAGAACATCAGCATGACGTCGGCAGACAAATTTGCCTTGTCAGGAAAGATTGTTGACGAGAAGGGCAATCCTCTGTCGCAGGTTGCAGTGTCTGCCACTAACGGCAATGTACGCTTAGCCACGTCAACAGATGCCGAAGGCGCATTTACACTGAAAGATGTAGTGCCCGGAGATTATACCGTAGAATATTTCAAGAACAGCTACGAGCAGATAACAGAGCAGATGACAGTAGGTGCCGACCGTAATGATATAAATATCACAATGATACGCAAGGTGCTTTCGCCTACAAACGTATCGGCTACTGACGGAAACGTTACATGGAGTGAGCCTGTTGAACATAAAGAACTACGTTATGATGACGGAACTCTTGATGGTGAGCCGTTCGGATTCTCCGGAGGTACGATGTACAGCGTTATCGGAACAATCTTCCGTCAGCCGTCTGTTCCTGTGTCTGTATCATGGTACACGGTGAATGACGGATATGATGACCACGACTTGGTTAATCTGTTTATCTTTGATGTTGAGCCTGACGGCACTCCTACCAACAAAATCCTTTTTGAGCAGTCGGGCATACAGAACACTCCGGGCAGTTGGACAACATTCAAACTGCCTGAGAACATCAACTGTCCTAACGGATTTGTTGCAGCGCTCAGCGTTGACGGCGGATTCCTTTCTCTCGGCTGTGACGACGGAGAAGGCGATGATTATCCGTTCCGTGAAAAGACATATTGCTCTACAGACAATTATGAGACAAACGGCTTCTACTATCTTGAAGAGAACGGCTATCGCCAAAACTTTATGATTCGTGCCGATGTAGTTCCAACCGGTGCCGCCTTGAATGTTCCTGCTGCAGATACACAATCTGCAAAGAACGCAATGGCATTGCATAATGACACAACGGCAGACAAGACAGCCAAGTTGCAGGTGCGCAAGCCACTGCGTCAGCCGGCTCCGACAGAGTCTGCCACAGGTGCTGTTTATCCCGCATACAATGTTTACCGTGTAGCTGCCGGACAGGAGAGCGACGAAGCACAGTGGAAACAGTTAAACACCACGCCTATAGAAGCATTCAGCCTGAAAGACACTGAATGGGCTTCGCTTCCGCAGGGATATTACAGCTATGCCGTGAAAGCTGTCTATACAGACAACCGCCTGTCTGACGCCGCAATGTCTGAACGATATGGAAAAGATGTCACTACCGACGTAGAAGTGGCAGTCAGCGTTGATAAAATTGCCGACGCACAGCTCAACGGATATGTTACTATAGCAGGAGAAGATACCACTTTCCGTGCTGATCTGGCTGACGGCAAGGCAATGTTTAAGGGCATAATGAAAGGCAACTACACCATGAATGTCGTTGCTGCCGGATGTAAGCCGTATTCTGCCGAGCTTGATCTTACTGCTGATAACAGATATACAGAAAATGTAACTCTTGAGGAAGACCGTGTAATGCCATTCAACTTGAAGGTTGAAAACGACAAGTCGAACGCATCGGTATTATCTTGGAACACGGTATCTTTGTCAGATGATTTTGAAGGTCATCAGGCCTTCACTATCAATTCTCCGGGCGAGATAGGCTGGAACTATATTGACGGTGACCAGTCGGGCACTGCAGCTTTCTTCGACAGCGAGACAAGCGAGCCGTATGAATATCCCGGAATGTTCGAGAAAATGGCATTTATCGTATTCAATCCGTCGGCTACAAATCCTCCGATGAAGGGTGATGAGCTTAAAGCCCATAGTGGAAATCAAAGCATTGCAGCCTTGTCTTCTTTGAAGCAGAACGACGATTATTTCATTTCTCCGCTCTTGGCCGGAACAGATAATCTGAAATTCAGCTTCTATGCCAACTCGATTATGGGGCTTGATTCGATAGCTGTTGGCTATTCTGCCACAGGAATGGAAGAGAAAGACTTTGTTTGGGTGGCAGATAAGATATTGGTTGCCGACGGCTGGAATTTATATTCTTATGACATACCTGCCGGGGCACGCTATGTAGCAGTGCGCTGCTTCAGTAACCGTGCAACAGCTTTGCTCATAGATGATGTGACAATAGAGTCGGGCGATTATGCAACAGCACAGTCAGAAGGCATAGGAGCGCATAACTATGAGGTATATCTCGACGGAAATCTGCTGACAACACAGCCGCAGACAACATATAATTTCGGACAGCTGCAGTCGGGCAGTCACACAGCCTCTGTTAAGGCAATATATGAGTCGGGCGAATCTGAATTGTCCTCGATAGAATTTGATAATTCTACTTCAGGCATTACAAATGCCACTTCAAATGTAAAGCTTAGCGTTGCTGACGGACGACTGACAGTTACAGGCGACTTTACCGTTGCAGAGGTATATACTACAGCCGGAGTGAATATTGCAACGTTGACAGCTGCATCGTCTACTTCAAACAGACTTAAGCCGGATGTGTATATGGTACGCATAAACAGCAACGGAGCGGTTCGTACATACAAGGTTGTTGTTGGACGATAGTTAAAATGGTGACAGAATAAAAAAGCCGACTCTTATAGTCAGCTTTGCATATAAAAATAAGGGAACCGGTAATGATATGGCCGGTTCCCTTATTTTGTGATTTCATATTATGGCTTTACGAGTTCCATTTTTCCTTTGGCGTTCTTTCTGAAGTCGAGTTCGTAGAACACCGTTGAGGCTTGTTTGTCGTTGTCTGAGTAGCCGCTGCCTCTTTCAACAACGTTGAGCTTTACCGAAACTTTCGGGTCGTCGTATGTGTTCATCGTGTAGCTATGAGTCGACCTGAACTCATATTCGGCAGGTATCAGTGCCTTGGCGGCATTGATGTTTCTTATCACTTCTGCCGCGTTGATGTTGGCAATGTCTATGCCGGGCACATCCTTCGGATTAAGATTCTTGTGCCATTTGTCCCATCCGGCGTCAGTAGGTTTTGAGGCTTCCCAACCATTTTCGGCAGTGAACGACTGGCTCCATACACGTCCGGCCTTGTCAACAAGCTCGTATGTAAACGTTGTTGCTTCGTTAGAAAGTTCCTTGTTGCCAGAGTCTTCGCTCCACGTAACGCTGATAATCTTCCACTGGTCGGGCTTTATGTTGTCTTCGGCTATCTCCTTTGCCTGTTCAACAGCGTCCTCTGTGTCCATTTTCACTCCTCTCAAATTCTTCAGACCTGATTTGCCGCATGCCGCAAACAGTATGACAGTCATGGCCAGCATAAACACTTTATGAAATTTTTGCATAATAACTCAAGTTTTTAAAATTAAACCAATTATATATCTTCAGCTATTTTCGCTGCAGCAGGATAAAAGCGTGCCTGTTGTAAGTGAAACTGAATGTGTGTCTAGAATTTCTTGCAAAGATAATATGAAAAAGTGAGATACCGGGCAAATCATAAAAATATGATTGAAAGTTAAGTGGATATATGCAGAGACGTTTTTTCAATGATATTGTGCCGCAACAGCATTTAACTGATAAAGTTTTCCATTTTCCGTTTGGTCATATTCTGAAAATATTGTAATTTTGTAATAAATATGTATAAATAATGGGTAAGAACAAATATCTTAAACGGGAGTCATATCTCAAGAAACTGACCATTAGACAATATTATGGAGAAGTCAAAATAATAACCTGTTCTTGCAGATGTGGAAAATCATGACTTTTTAGTCACAGATGCATGGATTATCTGTTGGAACAAGGAGTGTTTCCCGGCAATATCATTATGTCTGACTTTCATAGAGACGATGACAAATATGATTCGACATATTTGATTTAAGGGCTTGTGATAAAGCATATCTACTCCCATATAATTAAAATGTATTTATGAAAAACAGAAACTTGATAATTTTGAGCGGCTTATAAATGGTTTAAACAGCCATGAAAACACAGATGCCTGTATGACGGGCTGCAATTATTGTTTCCTGTCTTATGGCATACGTCCGATATTTTGTGGCAGAGGTGATGAGATAAAATATCCCCCTTGTTCCTCTGAAAATTCTGCCAAGAAATAACGGATTGAGGCGAAGCCTGATGATGTATTCTACATTCGGAGGGATGCAGCAAATCTTAAATATAATAATAACGAACAGAAGATAAACAAACTTCAGAACTTGTGGGAAAAACATATCTCGATGATGTTGTTGAACGCAATAATGTGAGGAACGAGCTTGCCATTTCAGGGCTTGCAACTCTGTTATGTTGTTCTATTTGGTCATTCACAAAGCCAGTGTGGATTGCCAATATGATTGAATGTGTACAGAATGTAAAGATTGATTCAAAAATTGTATCATCTTATATTGACAATATTGAAAACAATTCCTTGTTTAAAGGTGCTGAGAGGTATGATGTAAAGGGACTGCGTTATTACGAAGTCAACAAAAAATATTACTGTATTGATTTTAGAAACGCACGTCTGAATA